>JABUBO010000735.1_pt1 | contig 10767 bp, 10 predicted proteins | sample 7240361 | NCBI WGS metagenome assembly JABUBO01 (sample SAMN07256346, study PRJNA390944) | subsurface metagenome | isolation source: Methane hydrate marine sediment | place: Pacific Ocean: Eastern North Pacific, ODP site
TCCAATGTAGGCAGCACGATACCCTGAACCGATTTCCTCACCCCCAGTAAATGTCCATTCCCAATTACTCCCCGCTTTTCTCATTGCAAGAGTTCCAATTCCAGCAATCTCATTTTCTGTAAAAACTTTCCCCGAAGGACGTTCGGTTAATACTTTCTTCACAGCCTCTTGTCCCACATCTGTGATCTCACTTGCTTTCCGCAACATTGCGATCTCTTCGGGTTCCTTAATGAACTGGATTCGCTCAGTTTTATCATTAAAATCCACAAATTCACATCCTGGAAATGCTTTCTTTAAAAGTTCAGCTTCTCCATACTGAAGCATTCCACCACTAATACAAATATCTTGACCAAGCTCAACACCGATTCTGGGGGGATTACCTCTTGGATTATATACTCCTGCCTTTTTAGCGGCAGTTTTAATTTTTTTTTCTAAATAGAAACCCTTCATTGGACCCCATCCTTCTACTTTCAACTGACCTTCAGCTTTACATCGCTCCACATCCAAGAGTACTGTAAAAAGAATTGGCTCCCCTGCCCCTTCTTTAGGTAGAAATATTGCACTGCGCCATGGGACGAATGCTCCAGTAAGATACGTTATGGACTTCACACGTGTGAGCACACAAAAATCGATATTAAGCTCATTCATAGCATTTTGATACTTCTTTACGTGTCCCTTCCAATTAATTTTGATTTCACTCATTTTAAAACAACTCTATAAATATTAGTTTGACCCTAATTAATATAAAGTTTTATGCAAATTTTTTGCCCTTCTAAATTGATACAGTTAAATAATATAGGATTTTAAAGATTAGTTATAAAATGAAACTGAAACTTGCCACTAGGGTTTTAAATGAAGAATATTTCATTAACACCTTTCTAGAATATTATTTGAGCCTTGGAGTAGATGAGATTCATATTTTTGATTGTAGTTCTTATGATAATACATTAAATATTATTAAAGCATGGCAAAATAAGCATAAACATATAATTCTGGCTCTTTCTGATAAACGCTTTAGACACACGAGTTATATTGATGCATCAAATTTCTGTAATTATATATTAGAATACGCAATCAATAATCAAATACAATCGGACGAAGATAGTTGGTGGATTTTTCCCGATATTGATGAATTTATTCGATCTCCTAACGATAAGGATCTAAAAAAGTTCTTAAAAGAGTGTCATAACGATTTAATCAGAACAGTCTTTATTGATTGGCAACTTCCGCCTAATTTGATAAATCAAAATTTAGAATTAAATGATATATTAAGAAATGTTCGACTAGGAAGCTATAAAGGTTATATCCAAGAACTTTATGGAGATCCATTTTATAAAGATTTTATCATCAATTTTACTCCTCACAATATAAAAACCTATGAAAAATTAAAAACAGTCGCTGGATTTCATAGATTTATTTTAAAAAATCAAATTTTTTTACCTCCAAATGAATTCCTTATTGTAGACCATCTTCGAACGGTTCCATTTGATATTTCCAAAAAAAGAATTAATAAACGTTTAAAACTTCTTCAAGATGAGCAAGATGATTGGCTTTTGGAACATTTCCTTCAATTAAAAAAGCGATTTGAAGATTATGAAAGTTTTTATAAGAATAGTAAATTGTATGCTTTTGAAGAGCTCGAAGAAATCTTGAAAAAAATCCAAGAATATGATAATAAAGAGAGTTATTTCAATAATGTGATTGTAAAAGAAAATATTCTAAAAACAAAGTTGATATAAATTCTCTTATTTAATTTAAACATAAATTTTATAAAAATAAAATCAAAAAATCTAGGCAATAAAAGAAATTTTATTTTATCTATTCAGATAAATTTCAAAATTATGTGAGTTTAATGGAGTTTGTTGAATTTAATGGTGAAAGAATTGAAGTAAAGGATGGAAAATTGGATCTATCTGCTAAAGGTATTAAAAATATTTTGGATATTGAGCCATTATATACACAAACAAGATTAAAGGTGCTTGACCTTAGATTTAATCGAATTTCGGATATTTCCGGATTAGAGATGTTTACGAATTTAGAACAATTGTATTTAAGCGGAAATGAAATCTCTGAGATTAAAGGTCTTAAAACGCTTCTTAATTTAAAAATACTGAATTTATCCTCGAATAAGATTTCCCAAATTAGTGGTTTAGATACTCTTCTTAATTTAGAAAATCTAAATTTAAATAGAAATCAAATTTCCGAGATTAAGGGGTTTAAAACACCTAAAAAATTAGAACATCTATCTCTTAGTAATAATCAAATTTCTAAAATTGTAGGATTTGAAACATTAATTCAATTAAAAACTTTAAATCTTGCTTCTAATCAAATTACTGAGATTGAAGGACTTGAGAGATTCATTAAATTAGAAGAATTGGATCTTAATTCTAATAAAATTTCAGAAATTAAAGGGCTTGAAACATTAATTAATCTCAAAAAATTATATCTATGGGGTAATCAAATTTCCGAGATTAAAAGGATTGAGAGTCTCACTAATTTAGAAGATATAGATCTAAGTTCCAATAAAATTACTGAGATAATAGGTATATATGCTATTAAAAATTTGAAAAAATTAACTCTACACGATAATCAAATTTCTAAATTTAAGGGCCTTAACTGGCTTTTAAATTTAGAAGAACTTGATCTTAGCTCCAATGAAATTTCTGAAATAAAAGGGTTAATATCACTTAAAAATATGAAAAAATTAATTCTTTATGACAATCAAATCTCCGAGATTAAAGGATTCGAGGAACTAATTAATTTGAAAGAATTGGATCTAAGTTCAAATCAAATTACCGAAATTAAAGGGATAGAATCACTCCTGAATTTGCAAATATTGAATTTAAATAATAATAAAATTAAGGAGATTAAGGGATTGGAACTACTTACGAATTTATGGAGGCTTGAATTTAAGTCAAATCAAATCTCAGAAATTAAGGGATTAAGCACACTTATTAATCTAGAGGTATTAGATATAGATTTCAATCAAATTAAAGAAATTAAAAAGCTCAAGTCATGTAATAGAATAAGATATTTTAGTATTTCAGGAAATGAAATTTCCGAAATTGAGGGGTTTGAAGTCCTCACCAACTTAGATTATCTAAATTTAAGAGAAAATCAAATTTCTGAGATTTCTGGGCTCGAATCCCTCTCAAAATTAAAAAAACTATACCTTGGTGATAATCAAATTTCTGAAATAAAAGGACTTGAATCTCTTACGGAATTATGGATATTAGATCTTAAATATAATCAAATTTCAGAGATTAAAGGTCTAGAAACACTTAAGAAATTAGAGAATCTCAATCTTAGAAATAATCGAATTATTGATATCAGAGGGTTTGAAAATCTTGAAAATTTAAGAGAATTGATATTATCTAATAATAATATATCTCCAAATACATTAGAATCTTTAGGGGGATTAGATAATATGGGAAATGCTAATAACCCCCAAAAATTTGTGGAACTTTGTCAATTAAAATTAAGACGAATAAAGATAAGGGAGTTAGTGGAAGTAAAAAAAGAGGTTATTATATACAAAGGAGAGGAAATTGAAGTAAATGAAAAGAAATTAGATTTATCTAATAGAGGTATCCATGATATAACGGAGATTAAAGGACTTGAAAAACTTACAAAATTAATATTTTTGCGTCTAGATGGAAATGAAATTTCGGAGATTAAAGGATTTGAGACTTTTACTAATTTAAAGTATTTAAGACTTGATAAGAATAAAATTTCCGAAATAAAAGGGTTAGATAATCTCATCAAATTGAACTGGCTCTTTTTAGATAATAACCAAATTTCAGAGATTAAAGGTCTAGAAACACTTATAAATTTACAAAAATTAGAACTTAGTTATAATCAAATTGCGGAAATTAAAGGATTAGAACCTCTTATAAATCTAGAAAATCTAAATTTGACTTCTAATCGAATTACTGAAATTAAAGGGCTAGATACACTTAAAAATCTTATCTTGCTATATCTTAAGAATAATAATATTGATGAATATCAAATTAATAAGTTTAAAAAGAAAACAGTTGAGCGAAAAAATTTCTATTTTCGGATATAAGCTTAAAATTATTATATTTCTTTAATAAATGGTTAATTAATTATTTGTAGATATCATCTAAAATAAATCTAATTGCCAATTAAATAATAAAAATTAAAAACTTCCAACTAGTCTAATATCTAAATGAAACCTTTTAACGTTGATCTGCATATCCATAGCCCTCATTCTATTTCAGTTTCGAAAAATTTGAATTTAGATACAATGGTGGAAACTTGTAAAAAAAAAGGATTAGATATTATTGCTACTGGAGATATTCTCCAACCAACTTGGTTAAAATATATGGAAAATAACCTTCAAAAAGAGAAAGATGGAATTTTTTTATATAAAAATGTTAATTTTATTTTGCAGACAGAGATAGAAGATAAGGAGAATATTCATGAGGTTGTTTTACTTCCAGATTTTGAAGCTGCCAGGCAACTTCAAAAAAAATTAAAGCCCTTTTCGAAAAATCTTATGAATGAATGGGGAGGTCGTCCTAGAGTCAATTTAAGTCCCCCTGAACTTGTTGATGAAGTTGATGCTGCCGGAGGTTTAATTGGCCCTGCTCATGCTTTCACGCCATTTAAAGCGATTTTCAGGCAAAATAAGTATTCTACCTTAAAAGCATGTTATCAAGATTCTCTAAAAAAAGTATCATTTTTGGAGCTCGGGTTATCTGCAAATACTTATATTGCAGATCGAATGAAATGTCTTAAAGATATAAGTTTTTTGAGTAATAGCGATGCTCATTCGGAAGGTCCAACCTCACTTGGAAGAGAATTTAATAGATTTGAAATTGAAAAACCCAATTTCGAAGAAATTGTTCTTGCCCTAAAAAGACAAAGAGGTCGTAAAATTATTTTAAATGTTGGATTAGATCCAAGATTGGGTAAATATTACAATATGTTTTGTAATAAGTGTAGAAGAAGGATAATTTTTAAAACTGGTAAACTGAACTCTTATGGTTTTTTGAGTAATTATAAGATAGACGTCAATTTTATTACATATCTCGTAAGTGATCCAAAAATAGCAAGAAAAAATTATCAAAAAGAAGTCGATAAAGGAAAAGTAATTTGTCCAGCATGTAAAAGTGAATTTCAAAAAAATTATAAGATAAAGTTAGGTGTATTTGAACGAATTGAAATGATTTCAGATTATGAGCAGCCAAAACATCCACCTCATCGGCCACCATATATTGATATAATACCTTTAGTAGAGATCATAAGAAAAGTACAAAATATCAAAAGTTCAAAATCTAAAACTGTAGAGAAAATATATAATGATTTAATAAATAAGCTTGGGGTTGAGTTTTCAATCTTAATCGATTTACCTATTAAAAAGATAAGCGAAGTCAATAATGAAATAGCGATTGTAATTGACTCTTTTAGAAAAGGGAATATTGAAGTATTAACTGGAGGAGGCGGAGTATTCGGGGAAATTAAAATCTAAACGGATAAATCTTTAAAAATGTCTACATTAGGAATTCTAAGGTTAAGTCAATTAAAGCTCCGCAATCACAAGTAAGCCACTCGAAAATTTTTAATGATACAGTTAATAATTCTATAGAGCTTCTTTTAAAAGTATTTGTAAAGGATCTCTGATAACCACAATTTGGACATGATAAAAGAGCACGAACTGTTATTTTATCATCATCAACTTGTTCCTTTATCGGTTCCTTTGAATGCTCGTTTCTGTTTATAAAAGTATTCTCCATGTTGAAAAAACTCAACCTCATTAACATTTATATAAATTTATATTTTTAAATATATCTAACACGTAAATGACATAACTGTGTCTAAAAAAGTATAAAATATCTTAATTTTATAGGACAAAAACAAACATTAAGTATTTTTTATTTTGAAATTATTTTTGAGAAGTCAGTCTTTATGAAGATTATAATGCATATTATTAGTAAAAGCGTAATATAAGTAAAAGCCCAGAAGTATCCATATATTTCATAAATCATTCCAAATAATAGCGACTCTGGTAGTGAAATTAATCCTATTGATAAATAATAATATCCATAGCCTCTCCCTCGTTTGTCTTTACCTGTTAAATCTCCAACATATGCACGAGCAACAGGATCAACAAACCCACGATAAAGTCCATAGATTCCAAACAAAATTGCGACTAATAATATACTAAAAATACTAACTTGTATAGGAAATGCTGAGACTATGCAAACACTGACAAGTAGAGTTAATCCGATAACTATTACTTTCTTTCTTCCTATCTTATCTGAAAGTTTTCCAGCAACTGGGGAAAAAATGACGTAAACAATGTTAAATAAGAGATAAAAGATAGGAATTAAAAAGACAAAATCAACGGGTACAAGTTCTGATCCTCGAATGATGAGAAAAGCCACATCTAAACTTGCGAATTCCATAACTCCTAAAATAATGATAAATTTAAGAAATGATTTGTCAATTTTTTCAACTTGTCTTATTTTTAATTGTTCCTTTCCTGAAGGAATAGTTTGGTCTTTTAATTCCTTAATTGTTAAGACTAAAATTATTGCAATAAATCCTGGAATAATAGATAAAAGTATAATTTGGTTATAAGAAAGTGCAATAAATAGAAAAATTGAAGTTAATAAAGAACCAATCACCGCGCCGGTTGTGTCCATTGCACGATGAATACCAAAAGCTTTTCCTTTATCTTTTTCTCCATAGAATGAAATTAATGCATCTCGAGGAGATGTTCTAAGCCCTTTACCTATACGTTCAACAAATTTTAATCCTAATATTGGTTCCCAAGTAGATGAAAACCCCATAAGTGGTTTTGTAAGGTTTGATAAAGAATAACCTGCAACAATAAACGGCTTTTTTTTCCTAATTTTATCTGACGTCCAACCGGATAATCCTTTCAAAATATTAGCTGTCGCCTCTGTGATACCTTGTATTAACCCCAATATAAGCATATTTCCACCAACGGAAAAAATAAATAATGGTAAGATAGAAGTAATCATTTCAGAGGATATATCGGTGAATAATGACACTAATCCTAAAACTAAAATAGGTGCAGAAACACCAAATATGATTTTTTCCTTTTGATGATTATTATTTTTCTCAGTCATAATTCATTTAATTTTATTTTAGGTAATTATTTTAAAGTAACTAGTTAATATTTAAAATATTCTTAAAACAAAAATTTTTTATGTTAAGAGATATTTTTTCTCTCACTAAGTTAAAAAATAAACCTTATACTTAGGACGATTGTAATCGGTTCTAATAGCATAAATATTAGAAATAAAAGAAAGAAAAAAATATTTAATCAATAAAATATATTCAGATGAATACTTCTGGTGTTTTTTAAAATTGTCGGAAAAATTAGAATTTAAAGCTCTTGTAACAGGAGGAAAAGCGAGTGGTGGTCCTCCTATTGGACCTACAGTTGGACCCACGGGAATTAATATTAAAGATGTAGTGGATATGATAAATGAAAAAACGATGGCATTTAAGGGACTCAATGTTCCAGTCAGAATTATTTTAAATACTGCTGATAAAAGCTTTGAGGTGATTGTTGAAACTCCATCAACATCTAGCTTATTACTTAAAGAAGCCGGAGCAGAAAAAGGTTCAGGCACTGCAGGTACAGAAAATATTGGAGATCTCACTTTTGATCAAGTTATGAATGTGGTCAACATGAAAAAGGATAAATTACTTGCTAAATCCTTAAAAGGCATGACCAAATCAATTTTAGGAACGTGTTTATCTGTTGGATTATTAGTAGATGGCCAAAATCCAAAAGAAATCCAAAATAAGATTGATAATGGAGAATATGATAATAAATATAATGAGTGAAGAAAATGAAAGTTGACAATAACTTAATAAAATCCGCTGTAAGCCAAGTAATTGACTATTCTATAAGGAAAAAAGAAGGATTTAAAGATAAAGTGAGAAAATTTGATGAATCAATTGATTTAATAATGATTTTAAAAAATTTAAATTTAAATGATCCAAAAAATAGGATTGATGAAGAATTTATACTTCCACACAAAATATTATATGAAGATAAAGTTCCAGTATGTTTTATTGCAAGTGGAGATATTCAATTAAAAGCAAAAAAGTTAGGTTATGATGTTTTTGATGAGGAAGCACTCGAGCAACTTGATAAGACTGATAAAAAAGAAAAGAAAAAATTTGTAAAAAAATATACATTTTTTATAACAGAGCAAAAGTTGATGAAGTTAGTTGCTAGATATTTAGCGAGATTCTTGGGACCTCTTGGTAAAATGCCTAAACCATCTCCTAAAGGGTATGGTATAATAAGAGAACAAGATGATATAAATGATATCCTAGAAAGACATAGAAGAATTGTTAGATTAAAGATGAGAAAGCAACCTCTCATTCAATTAAAAGTTGGAAAAAAATCTATGGATAAAGATAAAATTATTGAAAACATATTGTCTGTAATTAAACACATTGCAGATCAATTACCAAATAAATGGAATGGAGTTAAATCAATTTATATTAAAACATCAATGGGAAAACCAGTAAAATTAGGTGGATAAAAAATGATAGTGAAAAAAGAAATACATCAATGGAAAAAAGACGCAGTTGACGATTTAGCAGATCTTATACAAAAATATAAGGTTTTAGGATTAGTTGATTTATCAAATATGCCTGATAACTTAATTCAATTAATTCGAATGAAGCTTAGAGATAAAGCGCTAATAAAGATGTCTAAAAAATCTTTAATATTAAGGGCATTAGAAAAATCTGAAAAAAAGTCAAAAAAGAAAAATCTTATTAAATTTGGAGAGAAAATTTTGGGTCAATCTGGCCTTATCTTTACAAATGAAGATCCATTCGCATTAAAACGTTTGTTTGATGAAAATAGGATGAGAAGATTTGCCAAGGAAAATGATATTGCACAAGAAGATATAATTGTATACGAAGGAGATACGGGACTACCTACTGGACAAGCAATTACAGAACTCCATTTAGTTTTAAAATTGCCAACTAAGATTAAAAATGATACAATTTGGATTACTTCTGATAAAATAACCCATTATAAAGGTGATGTAATTCCATTAAAAGAAGCAATTGTTTTAAGAAAGTTAAATATTAAGCCTATTGAAGTAAATATTAAATTTTATTGTGCGTGGGATAATGGAGAAATCATTCCTGACTCAATATTGAATTTAGACGTTGAAGACATTAAACGTCAATTATCATTAGGCATCTTGCAAGCTTTAGATGTTGCATGTGAATTACCATTTTTAATAGATGGTGCAGTTGAATATTGTGCGAGAAAAGCAGCTTTAAATGCAAATATAGTTTATTCACAAATATTTGAAGAAAAAACATTTCAAATTGAAGAAGATAAAGTTGAAGAAGTGGAAGAAGAACCAGAATTGAAAGATGAAAACCAACCACCAGAAGGATTAGGTAGTTTATTTGGATAATTTTATAAAATTTATTAAAAAAGAGAAATAAAAAAATAAAAAATAAAAAAATTAAAATAAAGGAGGAAATAACTATGGAGTCGATATATGCAGCCCTATTAATTTTCAAGGCAAAAGGAAATAAAGCAATAACTGAAGCGAATCTTGATAAAGTTTTAAAAGCCGCAGGTGCAGATGTAGATCCAGAACAAATTAAAAAACTGATTATAGGACTAAAATCAACAGATTTGGATGAGATAATCAAGAACGCAAGTACGATGCCGGTAGGAGTCTCAACTGCACCAGTTGAAGACAAGAAAAAACCTTCGAAGAAAAAGAAAGAACCTGAGAAGGAAGAAGTTGAAGAAGAGCCCGCGGGAATTGGTAGTCTATTCTAAAAGTATTAAAAAAGTATAAAGATTATTTTTTATATTATCTTTATTTTAAATCATTTTTGTCTTTAAAGATTTAATTGGATTAATGAATAAGAATGATGAGATGAATTTAAAAAAATATTAATTAAAAAGTCCTTTAATTAAAAATCCACTTTTGCATGTTTTTTCTTACTTTCTTCTAGAAGAATTTGAGCCAAAACTTCGAATGCTTTTTTTACATTTTGACCTGTCTTTGAACTTAACTCAACAAATGATCTCATGTTATATCTCTTTGCAGCATTTATACCATCCTCTCTTTTCACAGCTCGATATTCAGTCAAATCAGCTTTTGAACCAACCAACATTAAAGGGACATCTCCTGCATTTTCTCGTACAATATAACTCCAGTCCGGTAAATGCGATAGACTAGCAGAATGTGTTATGTCGTACAGAATAAATGCCCCACTAGCTCCTTTAACGTACTGCGGGAGTAGAAATCTGAACCTTTCTTCACCCCCAAAATCCCATAATTGAAGCTTTATCCGATTTCCGTTAAAAAGCACTGATTTTGAAAAGAAATCCACTCCAATGGTGAGCCTTAGGTCCTCTACAAAAAATCCTGAGATATATCTTAATGTTAGTGAAGTTTTTCCGACCGATGCATCCCCTAGCATAAGGACTTTAAATGTATAGTCTGACTCCATTAATTTTTCCGTATTTTTTTTTTAATATGGCAATTACAATTAATATTATTTTGATAATATATTCTTTATACATTATTTATATTACTTATCGAGTTAATAAATTTTTTTTATTATTTGAATAATGATACTGATGTTCTGCATTTCTGACAAATTTCAATTCCCTTTTGCATTCAAATGTTCTTATTTATTCTTACTTAGAGTTTAATTAAAATAAAAAAAGACAAATATTAAAAGTTGCATGTGCTACTACAACTT
>JABUBO010000737.1_pt1 | contig 10758 bp, 11 predicted proteins | sample 7240361 | NCBI WGS metagenome assembly JABUBO01 (sample SAMN07256346, study PRJNA390944) | subsurface metagenome | isolation source: Methane hydrate marine sediment | place: Pacific Ocean: Eastern North Pacific, ODP site
CTCTCCTTCTGAAAAGCGTGAAGGATTTGATAGAAAAAGATCACGGGAAGAACTTCGAAACACGATTGATCACAGACGATGGGGTTTCACTGAGGCGAGCGGTGAAGAAGCTTGGTCTCTCAAATCACGTCAAGATTATCAATTGGAAAATGCAAAGATGGCTTCCATATTATTATTCTGGAAGCACTTTTACGATAATGCCATCCTATTGGGAAAGCTTCTCCTATGTGGTTGCGGAATCTCTCTCCTGTGAAACTCCGGTGATCGTTTCGAAGGCGGGAGCGTTACCCGAACTCGTCGATAAGAAGGTTGGGCTGCTCTTCCGCGTGGGCGATGGCGATGATCTTACCGGGCAACTTTGGGAGGCGTGCGAGCGAAGCCACGAAAGTGTTGTAGAGATGGGAAAGCGAGGGAGGAAGAAAATCCGAAACTCGTTCTCAAAAAGTGTATTTTTGGCGAATTACCTGAAATTTATTGATGAAACTATAAATGGTACAATCTCGTAAGCCCCATCTTTAAAATCTTTAGGTTTCGAAAGCAACCGCACATTATAAAAGTATTTAAGAAACCTAATCAGAAATTAGGGTGGTTCGGATGCCAAGAAAGAGAGCGAAGAGCAAGTTCCTGAACAGGCCGGTCGAGGAGTACGAGTCGTACAGGGAGGCCTGTACCAACCTGTCGGAGAGCATGAGGCGCCACTACGTGACATACCTGACGCGCTTCTGCGACTTCGTGGGGAAGAACCCGGACGAAATCGTCGAGGAGCGCAGGCGTCACCTTCGGAGCAGGGACGAGCGGGTGAGGCGAACCTACGAGCGGAAGGTACTCGAGTTCTACGAGCACGTGAAGAAGAACCTAGGGGTTCGCGAAACCTCCGCCCACCAAATGGTAATCGGGATAAGGGCCTGGTTCGCGCGCAACTACGTTAGGCTCGAGTTCGGCAGGCGCGGTCCTAGGCGCCCGAAGGCTGAGGCTAGGGACTACGTGCCCACGCTGGGGGAGGTACGCGAGATCGTTGAGTGCGCTGGGGTAAGGGACAAGGCGATATTCCTGACCATGCTCCAAACTGGACTGGCCCCGGTTGATGTGGTCGAGCTCAAGCGCGGTCGGTTCGAGCGGGCGATTCGCGAGGACGAGTACCCAGCGCTTATGGCCGAGGTGAACCGGGAGAAAACTCGAGTGCCAGCCCAAATCTGCATCGGGAGGGACGCGGGCAGGGCGATCAGGCGATACTTGGATCTGTGCACGGATGACTCCCCTTATCTATTCGTGGAACTCAGGCGAAAGAAGGGGGAAGTGCAGCAGCTCGAACCAAGGTTCATCGATGCGGCGTTTCAGAAGGCGGTGAAACGCTCGGGGGTTCAAGTACCCAACGGGCTTCGTCTGCGCGTATACTCCCTCCGCAAGATATTCGAGACGCAGGTGGGGAAGGTTATACCGCAGGCATGGGTCGATTTATTGATGGGGCATTCCATAGCTGGGGCCCGAGCTGCATACATCAGGCCTAATGATGAAGAACTCCTAGAGGCGTACCGAAAGGCCGAGCCCCTGATCTCGATCTCCGAGACCAAGCCCACGGATAGGAAGATAGAGGCGTTGGTCAGTGAGCGAACGAGCGAACTCGGGAAGATGGTCGGGGCGCGCGCTAAGCAACTCAAAACCCTAGTAATTGAAAACAAGGGATTGAAAACCAAGCTCAAAAGTTTGAAAGGGAGAACCGCCGAACTCGAGCACAGACTGCGAACGCTTGAGTTTTTGGAGGCTAGGAGGCTAGGACTCTCGGTTCCTGAGCTACGGGAGCTGAGCACGAACCAAGCCGAGTTCATAAGCAGGATCGAGCGCGAGCACCCCGGGTGGGTGAGCAAAGAGTAGTTGACCACATGCAGGGAAAAAAAGTAGAAATCGAAGTGATAAAGCTAGGATATTCGGATTTCAGGGAATTCCTCGGTGAATTTTACGACCCCGAGAAAAAGGAGTTCCCCAAGGATCTAGCGGAGTGGGTGGCGACAAGATTTTTGGAAAAATGTGGGTTCAAGGTAATCAAAATTTTTACACCCACATCAGCACATTGGGCAGAACAAAACTATGAAGAATTCGAAAAGTTATATCACGATTCCATGAGGGGAAATCTGCGAGAATTAGTTGGAGTTCCAGATTTATTTGTTCACGGTTCGAATGAAAAGTTTTTCGTCGAGGTAAAATCTGATGACGATGCACTAAGAATAAACCAGTTGGATTGGATTTTGAAACACCCCGAATTTAAGGTAAAATTAATTCTAGTTGAAGCTTGGTGGAGATGGATCGAAAAATTTAGGGAAGAGATGGGAGTCGATCAAATCCGTATCAATCCTAGATCTAGATCTTGGCCCCCTTCAAGATCGAGCACGCATGCAGGATCAAAAAGCTCAGGCCCGAGTGGGTAACTGAGGAGTAAAAACGTGAAAAAAGGAACAGTTATGGTAGGGGGAAAGAATTGGTAGCTTGGTAAAGTGTACCCATCGGCGGGTTGGAGATTTCCGCTAGACCAACTGGCTGGTTTAGAAAAAATCTTCCATTACCCTACTTCAAAGGAGCAAAGCCAAAGTTCAAACTTGTGGTCAAGCGCTTACCTAATCCACAACAAATTCACCAGCTTAATTGGTTCATTAAATTTAGCAACGGAGACACAACTGGCAATATTGTCAGAATCCCACAACTTGCCCCCTCCAACGAATACAAGGTAGATATCGGCGACAAGCTACTCGGTTTTTCTGGTGACACTATTCTTGGCATAGGGTTGGGTAGAAGATATCAAACGCTCTGCTCTTTTGAGGTTGTTCCCAAGTGGATGTTGATTTCTAGGGTCTTGGCCATTCTTGCCACCGCCTTTCTCGCGGCAATGCTAACAGCACTTCTCACTTAGCCAAAAAACGCTACGGGTCTTTGCACGCTACCTAAAATAGTGACACGCCCTGAGGGTGCCGGGCTTAGATTGGCCAATTTTTGGGCTCGGAAAATGGGCACTTTAATTGGGTCAAAAGGATCATGATCGTATTGCGGGAGAGAGTAATAACTAAACATATACACTAGAATAAAATCTGGGGGATAATGTGAGCAAAAATTTTCCAGTATTTAAATGCACTGTTAGCTGAAGTGCTATTGAATGAACTCACGCGGATATCTCCTATTTCTTGAAAAAAGATCTTTGATTTCCTTTGAATTAAACCCCAATTCTGTTAATAAACATATTACCAATAACATTTCCAATTTCTGAGTGAGACGATAGAGGACTTCTCCGCTGGCTGCATGTTGTTTTAGGTCTTCGTCATGATGCGTATGATAGTGTCTGGTAGCAACTACCTTTTCAATAAAAGCATCTTTATCTCCTATAAACCCATTCAGAATTTCTTGATATTTATCAAAAATTTCTTTCAATCTTTTTCTTAAAGAAAACTCGTTACCATATTTCAGATATTCCTTCAGCCTATCTTTCAAATCGCTCCTAACTCCATCTGGAATGGCATTTACAAGAGCATTGTATATCTCCTTATATTCTTTATTTGATAAGTATTCTCCCCCATAGATACGTTGATGAAATGATTCTATAGCTTGTATTAAACTTAAGAATCGATGCTCAAGATACATGCGAGGATTATATAATGTTCCAAAGTATAGATCGTAAACAGGTTTTAACAGATCCGCTTTTTTAAACCAATTTCCTAGAAAGACCTCAAACCTATCAGAAATATTTTTAAAAGTGAAAAGCATATCAAATGGTAGTAATGTCTTAGGTGCTTTGGGGGTATCTGTCAATCTATAAAATATTTCAACTGGTGGATAATGGGTCTTATCATTTATCATCTCTCTATTCGCTTCTGTTATTCCTTCAATAGCCAATGGATAAACTGGTTCCATAACTCCTAGGCTTGAAAAATTTTGAATGTGATACATGATATTTAAGTATTCATCAAATGATTTTTCTTCTGACGTCTCTACTCTTATATACGTTCTCTGTTTGATGCTTGCTTCCTTTTGCACGATAGAATGTGTTGGACCAGTAGCTCGGACATCTATGAATATCTTATAATCGCCACCAATAGCCGCCTGAATAGGTTCAGGCAGCTTGTATTCTATGACTACTTCCCTTTTGTTAAACAAATGCTGTATGTTAAACCCAGATATATGAGCCCATTCATCTAAATACGAATAATGAACGGACAGGTTTTTAAATTTGATATCTTCGGATTTCTGAAAATGAGCGCCTACAAAAGCCATATTGGCATAGAATGAAGAAGTTAATAAACCCGGAAGACTCAAATTTGATTTGGTTTCAAAACATTTATGCAAAGTGATTTTTTTTCCATTCGAAGAAATACCCAGTATAATCTCAGGCTCTAACATTTTATTAATATCCGTGATATCCTTAAAAGAACCTATCAAGTCCAAAATTGCTCCTTCATCAGGAGTAAACCTTAATGTGCCTGAGATTTGTTCTTTAGGCTTATTAGGAAGCCACCATATACCCTCGTATTCAATTTTCTCAATCATTTTTTTATCTCCAATAGCATTTCTGCTAACTCGTTCATGCCTACAATATTTCACATATACCTCTGGCTCAGGAGTATGTGTGAAGTACTCGATCCCCCGCGACCGTACTTGCCCATATACCTCACCCACCTCATTTGACCAGCAACCTATCCAACGGGCTCCTTATTTTGCTCAAATCCTTATTGCTAACGTGGGTATAAATCTCAGTCGTTTTGCTATTTTCGTGGCCCAACAATTCTTGGATGTGTCTCAGTTCGCACTGTTTTCTAAGAGATGCATGGCGAAACTGTGCCAAGGGGGGTGAATGCCTACATCTTTCAGAATTCCGGCCGTTTTACAGGAACGTTTAAAAATCGCCTGAGCAGCTCTGGTGGATACGTGCTTAGTAGGGAAAACCGAGTAACCCTGACGCCACACCACTGGAGCCAGTCCGTTTCACTGCAAGAAAATTAGTTCAAAACCCCGCAGATTGCCGAAGCCGATTTTGGATGTGGGAATAAAAAGTTATTGCGATCGGATGAGCGCCAAGCGCCGTTAACTGTTAAAATTGTCGAATTTAGCGCGTTTTAGCGAAAACGCCCGCCACAATTTCTTCGATTGCCACTTTTTGAATGAGTGGGTTATCCTTCACATTGTGGAAAATCCTGGCAAGTTGGTTTACTGTTTTCTTGTCACGCATGATTACCAAAGTTTCAAGGTTGTTCCAGGGGCCGGAGCGAGTGAGGTTTGCTGACCCGACCGCCCCGGTGTCATCAATGATGTATATCTTGCTATGGGTGAAGCGGCTAAGTTTATCACAGACAATTAATTTTTCGTCACCTATTGCGGAAACCCAATAGCTCCTACTCTTGGTCAGTGACAACCACCCGACTACTCCGGCGCAAATCAAAATTAAAAAAGCTATCCCGCCTGTCATCGCGGTCGGATTAAGCGCAATTAATAAAACAGCAAACACGCCAAGCACAAGGGCGATGACCTTTCCTTGGAGAGATCCTTGCTTAATCTCGGTTTTGGTCTCTATTAGTTTCTGCAGGGTTTCACGGGTTAGCCCTTCGCCATGAAGGTGGCCGCTAAAATAGTGAATGATTTTTATTAACGGGAATTTTTGTTAGGAGGATCAAACAGCTATAGCTGTAAACGCTGCTTTAATCCACTCCTTTTGCTTATCATTGAGAATTTCTAGCAAATTTTTCATGTCTCCGTTGTCTAGTTGGATAAAGCAATGAGGAAAAGGTATAGAGGTATGTTTACGTACCACATCGCTACACAACTGAAGAATACATTCTTTTTGATCCCCCTTCAAAGGGGGCTTGATTTTATCCCATGAGTATTGTTTGGGCTCCTCTGAATCCCCAAACCATAGTGGTGGACCTTCGTCCCACTTCACAAAAGTTTTTGGCTCACCCATTACAATTCACCTGAACCGAAATTACTGAGCGGAAAAGACTTTTCTAGTTTACTGGTAAAATAGTGCGGTATTAGGAGTTTGTATTCAGATTTGTACCTACGGCATTTAGGAGTCTCCTTTTTGCCGCTAATGCCGGATGAATCTCCTTTAGAACCCTGCAATGTACCACAAATTTCAGAACTTTTGCCTTGTTTATCACTTTGTTTCAGCAAGGTCTTTGTAGAGATAATAAATAACTTTGAAACATATTGTAACAAATGTTCACACATTTCCCTATCGAAGAACCTCGGAGAAGTTAGCTTTCCTTCTCTAACATCGACGTACAGTGCGAGTTGCTTTGTTTGCTCAAGGCTTTCGTAGAAATCCCCCACGGATCGGAACTCTGTGCTTTTCTCCACGTTCTCCAAGAATTTACGTAACTCAAAGATATTGCGGAAGGGATATTTTCTTCGTTTAAATGTTGTATGTTTCTTGATCCCTCGATCTATTATGCCCAATCGTAATATTTCCATTAGAACTCTTTGTTTATGTTTATGATATTTTAGGTTTTTAGCAAGATTTTTATCAATCTTGATAAAACCTAGAATTGCCCAGTTGTAATAAATAGCTTTTCCTATCTCTTCGAGCGCCAGAACCGTTAATGCATAGGCATGTCCAAAGCTAGAATTGTCGATTAGTACTTTTGCGTCTAAGAGAAATTGCCCAGCATTGTCCAGTGACATCTTAATCAATGACTTCAGAGCCTGCTTCGAAGGAATTTTGACTTGACTTTTTACCTTCTTCATAGAATCATATCCACTCATAAAATTTTGGTAAGGGACACAAATCATAGTTACTAAGCTAGAGCTCTTTTAATTTTTTTAATAGTTTCCTTAATTTCATCTTCGGTAGTTTGTGGAGTAACTACTATTTGAAAAATCACGCTAGCCGGAAGTTCAATTTTACCAACTTCTTTTTCTGGCGGCTTTATTGCTTCCCTTTTTCGTTCTACAACTTCTGCTGGATAATGAACCATAATGTTTTGATTTTCATCCATGTCTATTAATCCTGAATATTTCATCCACTCTATTAGTCTTTCAATACTTTTCTTATCCCTTGTTGGGTGCGCACTAGCTTCCTTACCTAATTCTGATATCAATTCGTCTTTTTTGACCTTTCCTTTCACTTTCACGATTTTTGATGTTAAATTGCCAAACCACGATTTTTGAATCATGTCCCCCAAAATTCTTTTTGCTTCCAGTTCCTTGTTCCAATTTAGATTGTCAACTAATTCTATTGTTTTTGGGTCAACTGAATATTTTCCTTTTTTATTCTTTTTAACCAAACTAATGGACTCCAGATAAGGAAGTTCGGAACTTATGTGTGTGGGGTGAATACCAATTTTTATAGATTTATAGTCTACCATTTTTTCTCCTTTGTTACTAAATTCGACAATAGCCTTAACTAACTGAACCTCTTTCTCGAATGAGATAGAAGAGCTTGGTAGCGGATATTTTCTCTTTGTTCTTTTTCTTTGGGCCCCCACCGTCTTTTTTTCTTCCATATTTCCACCCTCTCAAAATTCAAGTTGCTTTTTGATGGTATAATACCAAAGACTTTTTATTGCCAAAATAATTTGAATCACATACGTTAAAGCCAGTTCAGAGCTCAGCTCCCACCTAACTTCTTCTGTTTTATCTTTCCCGTGAGATGGCATAGCCCTAAACGCTGAAAAGCCGCCATAGATATCACAGATCAAAAACACCTGTAAACCACGCAATACATTAGTATGTTTGGAAGCTAAAATTTTATTTTTTCTTAATATGCTCGCGATCTCTTCTATCCCCGATGCTTTCGTGACATCTACATTTCTTTTTTTAGCTAAAGTCCGTAGGAAGTCCTCTAACACTATACCAGCTTTTCTAACAGATTCTTCGGGATTGGTCTCAAAATTTAAAAAAGCGTAAACTAAGTCGTTAAGCTCTTGTGCGGATAAATCTTTCACGGAATCTCCTAACAGATTTTTTAAAAACAATCTAGCTTTTAATTCATTGTCCAAATTTTGTATTATTTCTATTAGTTTTGTTGGGGCAGTAACTTTAATCGATTCGCTCAATTCTAATTTACCTTTTTTGTCGACAAATATCCCTGCATGCCTACCAAAATTACTAAATGTCCAAAGAATATCTTTTTCATTTCTTCCAAGTTCATAAACAATTTTAACTCTTTTCACTGCTTCATGTGGCGAAATACCATTTGTAAGATATCCTATAAAATCTAAAAAAGGCGAATATTCTTGTAATTTTTCTCTAAATACTATTCGTTTTTCTTCTTCGCTAACAGCCGATAATTTATTTCCAGATGAGAATAGATCCAACTGCTCAGCGGATTTGATAGCATTTTGCGCGTATACTGACGAAATTCCTAATTTCTCCAAATCATTTTTAGAAAAACTTTTGCCAACTTTCTCTTTTTTTGCTTTTAATATTGCTGCTTCTATTACATATTTTGCGTCTACTGGATAGATTTTGAATTCCATTCTTCAACACCCAACGCCTTTTCTATAAGTTTGATATCGGCATGGAAAATTCGACTGTCTTTAATATCCAAAAAAAGTTTGTAGTGTTCATCTAAGAGGTTTGCTATCGTTAAAAGGCTCTCTTCATGTTTACACAGTTTTGTAAGTTTTTCGGCAGCTTTCTTGACTTTTTCAAATTCATTTTTTGGAGATAGTATTATACCAACGGATTTTCCCAACTCATAATAATCTATGCTTGTTAAGAATTGCACCTTTTCCGGTTTTTTAATTCTCTCCCTTGCAATTTTCTCTATAACTTTGTATTTTCCCGTTCCAGCTTCTTCCAACAACTCAGCTGAATTCAACCAATCATAAAATTTTTTGCCAAATGTTTTGATAGTTATACTTTTAAGCCATCTCCCACTTAGCTGATGCTTTAATATTTTCCCCAAGTCATCTAAAGTAAACGCTTGAGAAAGGGAGCCAATTATATCACTAAACTCGCTTGATAATAAAGCGTCTCTAAATATTTCACTTATTCTATTTCTGTTTAGCGGATCAACTAATTCTCTTCCTTGATGAGTTATTGCAACCTTGCCTAGGGCAGGCCGTTGTAAGAAACCCAAATCGATACAATTTTTTATTTCTGGACTCAAACGACCCTCTTTGGTTTCAAGTTTTTCTGACAATAAATGAATATCTACTTCACCATATGTGGAAACAACATCGACGATTTTGACTATTTTCTTAAATCCGGCGTAAGGCGGTGTGACTTCAGTTTTTTCAACTTTAATTTCACTTTTTCTCAAAACTCCCCTGTCGTAAATTCCGTATCCAACAAACCCTAATGTACTTGCACACGCAGCACCGTGCGTTTTGTAAGTTAAAACGTTATCCCATTTTTTATTAAATTTAAAAGCTAATTCGCGACCTATGTCTAAAACAGATATACTTCCTTTTCTTTCTAATAAAGCTTTAACAAAAGATAAAACAGGAGCTTTATCCACAGAGTTTCTGAGGATATCTGATGCTCTTTTTACGTCGTTGGTTATAAGAGCAGATCGAAACTTCTTACCCAAATCGGTAAATTTGGTGGTTTTGCTTTTTTTGTCGTATTCAATAAGTTCTAATAATTGAAGTGATGGTAAAATGTTCTGAAAAGTGCTTTTGCCAAATCTTTCATTGATTTCCTCAACACTTGGCTTTTCGCCAGAAACGTTTTTGATGAAGTTAGTTATTTGGCCAATCCTAGCATATGGTATCATATCTTTTTTCATTTCGAACACCTTTTTCATTTAATAAATGTGATGACAAACATTATAAAGTTAATGGTGTATCGTTGCCTGATTGGAAAAAATCGTGATAAGAGTCATTGTATACTTTGGCATGGCAAAATGAACTGCTGCGAGTTCACAGGAAGTGTGGGTACAAATCCGGAGATTGAGCCACTTTTTATCTCCAGAATAAACCCCTGAAATCGATTAGTGGAAAATTCGATGCGGTAGTATCATCGCTTGCAATTCACCACCTCAGCGATCGGAGGAAGAAAGCCTCATTCCAGGAGCTACTCAAGGCTAAGCCCGAGCTGATTGAGGAGATGAGAGGCATCCGCACGAGGAAAAGCGAAGGAGAGAGGAAGCCGAAAGGGCTAGTGGTATGAGGAGCGGAGGCTGGCCGACGAACGACGCGGGGACGAGCTAGCTGATCTACACGCTAAGCAAGAGGAGGCTCGAGCGGATACCTCACTCTCCTAGCTGCTTTGACCGCTCGAGCGCTGCGCTCAGTAAAGGCTCTCTCAGTTTTACCTCTAGCAGAGCTTTTATCAGCCTTCGCTCGGGAATGTTGAGTATTTCCCACACAAGGGGGGCATCTCTTCCTTTTGCTAGGTAAAGCCTAAGCTCTTCAAGCGCCCCAAGGTGCCCAAGCCCTAAAGTGTCCGAAACGGATCTAGCTAACCTTTCAAGTTCTCCCATGCCTTAACACGCTATTCCTTACTTTTCATACTTTCCTTGGCTAATTTAAAACGCTTATGGTTGCCTTTTTGCAAGGGGATGAAGAATGTCAAAGAATGTAAGGCGAGAAATTTTGGGGACGAGTGTGCTGACCTACAAGTTCCAGCTTACCGTGCCGAAGAGAGTGCGTGAAAAATTCCAGCTGAAGAAGGGAGAAACGCTAGTCTTCATTGAGCAAGAGAGTAGGCTGTTCCTTGTGAAGAGCACGGAACTCTAGCTGGCTCGAGCAGGGTTCAAATCCCTGGGATAGGAGCGGCAGACCGAGCTCGACTTCGCCACATTCGCGAGCTCCTGAGGTTCAGGGTGTCGAGCTT
>JABUBO010000738.1_pt1 | contig 10736 bp, 10 predicted proteins | sample 7240361 | NCBI WGS metagenome assembly JABUBO01 (sample SAMN07256346, study PRJNA390944) | subsurface metagenome | isolation source: Methane hydrate marine sediment | place: Pacific Ocean: Eastern North Pacific, ODP site
CCTTATGTTGCTGCCCGCCTTAAGAGATATGAAGCTCTTAGAGATAAATATGCAGAGCAATGTATAACTCGACTCCGGAGATTAGAAGAGGAGATTCCGTGACTCTATAAATTTCTTATAATAGTGGGAGTGCACTCCCACTATTAGAAAACAGAATAGACCAAGTTAAATTTCAGGATATAATATTAACTAAGAAATTAGTGATGGTACAATCAGGGTGAAAAACAATATATATCACTCGAGCAAATATTCCTTTTCTATTGATGCCTGAGCCTGAAACTTTCACTACATACGGGACAGGACGGATTCGGTTTGACCTCTATCCATTCCCCTTTATTGCGAAGTAAATCATAAGTAAAAAGCTTACTTATCAAATTATCCCCATATCCTGTAATTAATTTTATAACCTCATTTGCTTCCAAAACTCCAAAAAGTCCAGCAGTTACTCCAATGATAGGAAATTTTATTTTCTTGGGCGGACTCGGAAATAGGCAATTCAAGCAAGGTGATCTCCCCGGTACTATAGTGGTTATTTGACCATAGAATCCCTCAATGGCAGCATGTATAAGCGGCTTTCTGCTTTTGACACAGAACTCATTCAATAGATATCTTGTTTCAAAGTTATCAAGTGCATCTACGACTATGTCTACATCATCCAGTAGATCTTCTATGTTTTCCCTGCAAATTCTTTTAGAACATGTTTTTATTTTTATTTGTGAATTTAATTGCTTGAGCTTTTCTTTAGCGGACACAGGCTTTGCTTTTCTCTTCAAATCCTTTTCCCCATACAGAATTTGTCTGTTTAAATTGCTCAACTCCGGTCTCTGCTCATCGACTAAAGATAAGTAACCAATTCCTGCTGCTGCTAAATATATACTAACAGGCGACCCCAACCCTCCTAATCCTACGATAGCTACTTTTGCTTTTTTTAACTTCTCCTGTGCATTTTCCCCAAAGATCATTATCTGACGCTCATATCTTCTTAATTCCTTTTTGTTCAGCATTTTATCCCCCCTCTATAGGAGGAAATAGGACTATTTCGTCGTCATTTTTTAATTGAGTTCGCGATTCTACATAGTTCCCATTGATAAATGTCCATACATATTGAGGCAGCCATTCTTTAAGGTTGGGAAAATCATCAACTATTTTTTTCAGAGCATCATTTACGGTAGCATCTGGATGTAGGTAAAGTTCAGCTCTTTTCACTCCGCTTAAATTCTCAAAAAAAGTAGAAAATTTAATTTTTATCTTCATTTAATGTACCTCTTCTTACAGTAGTCAATATCCAAATGATGAGTATAACTTCTTTTCATTGTACACATCCTTGATAAAATGGACTTTCCTTTCGGCATCCTCTATAATCCTATATTCCCAGAGATAGACCTCTTCATTCATTTTTATCTTCTGAATCTTATAGGTATATTTGTCAGAGATTAACCAGGCCCAGATCCTCTATTTTTTTATGGGTAGGTAATCCCTCTTTATCCCACCCTCTTGCCTCATAATACTCGTCAAGCTCAACTTCATACATCTCTTTAGTTAACACATGTCCCTTAGCTGGACCCTCAGGTAGTTTTTCGTTCATTATCCTTGGAGGTAACATGTCATCCTTTCGACGTATCCCTTCTCTTGTTAATATCAGCCTCTCCAGGTTGTAGATTCTCTCGCCTATCTCCATTAGCTTATCTGTAAAATCCAGGCCAGTTACTAAGTTAAGTATGGTTGGGTTAGGTTTGTCGCTAAATCCTAAAACCCTCCTCACTACCGTACATATACCTAGAGAATCAATATATGCTCTCGTATCCTGAATGCTTTTTATTAGCTTACCTTTACCCTTAAGCGCGTATCTATCATACTCTCCACTTAGTAGTTCGGCCCTGATTGACCAGCCACCTACGTTATGGCAGGCACCTCTGGAGGAGGTACCATAGACCAGTCCCATCCCATAGAACCCTCTGGGATCGTAGGCAGCGAAGGGCATTCCCTTAACCTGCATCATGTACCGATCTGAGCCAGGAATTTCAGTGGCTATCCCACGAAATCCACGGGCTAGTATCTCACCAATTTTCTTTTTATTGGCTATAAGCTCAATAGCTCCTAATAAAGCCTCAGGACTACCAAAAGTCAACTTCAGTCCCCCAGTATCTTCTTGTGTAATCATTCCTCTCTCATAGAGTTCCATGGCAAAACCAATTATATTACCGGTAGATATCGTATCCATACCATACTCATCACACAGTATGTTAGCAGATAAAATTGCATTAAAGTCTGATACTCCACACATAGCTCCTAGAGTCCCTATGGTTTCATATTCTGGAGCTACTGTCCATCCTTCAAACTTACCAGACTTCACCTGACACACCTGTAGGCAAGCTACGGGACACTTAAAGCAAGCCCGATTTTTGACAAAAAAGTTTTCTTTCATAAACCGGGCATCAATTTTATCAATCTCACTAAACACCGCAGTTTGAAAGTTTCTTACCGGATAACAGCCCAGCTCATTTATCGACTCGGTATAGATTGGTCTTCCATAATCAGCTAAATCTTGGCATGCCTTCCTTACCTCACGAGGCTTAATCCTTTTCTTAAGTTCAGCTAGATTAGCGTAATTTAACCTACCTTGCCCTTTAACCACTATGGCCTTAAGGTTCTTGGAAGCCATAACTACACCAGCGCCTCCCCGGCCGAAGCTTCTGCCATCTACTTTAATGCAGGAAAAGGCTACCTTTCTCTCCGCCGCCGGCCCAACACACATTATTCCAGCTTTGGGGTAGCTAATCTCTTCTTTGAGAATTTTATAAACCTCTCCGGTAGTTTTACCCCAGAGTTTAGTGGCATCTTTAACTTCCACCCTATGGTTATTGATAAACACATAAACAGGTTTTGAAGCTCTACCTTCTATAATTAAGCCGTCGTAACCGGCAAACTTGAGCTGCGGACCGAAATCTCCTCCGGCATTAGAACAAAGATATATCCCGGTCTCAGGTGATTTGGTGGCACATTGGAACTTACCACTTCCGGGAACGATGGTACCGGTTAAAGGACTGGTCATAAAGATCAGTTTATTCGCCTTATCTAGTGGTTTAATCTGTGGAGCAATCTCCTCAAAATAAATTCTAGCAGCTATACCTCTCCCCCCCAAAAATAGGGTCAAAAGTGCCTCATCCAAATGCTCCACATGGTAAGTCTTATTACTCAGATTGACTCTTAAAAGATTACCCACATATCCACTTCTCACATTCACTTGTCCTCCTTCAATAAGCTTTTAAATTTTTCTTACATTCCTAATTATCTTTAGTACTTTAGAAGTTAAACTGGCAATTTCCTCATATTTGCCTTCGGATACTAATTTATTACTTACCAGTTTAGACCCCATACCAATACAGGCGACTCCAGCATTAAACCAAGCTTCTATGTTGCTTTCTTCTGCAGTAACCCCTCCTGTAGGCATTAATTTTGACCAGGGCATTGGTCCTAAGATATTTTTTACAAAATCTGGTCCTCCTAGTGTTGACCCTGGGAAGATTTTTACAATCTCAGCACCGAATTCCTCTGCAAGCGATATCTCTGTTGTGGTGGCAGCACCAGGGATGTAAGCAATCTTTCTTTTATTGCAAAGTCTGGCAATTTTTTCATCAAAGCTGGGGCCAACTATAAAATTTGCTCCATAATCTATATAAAGTGCTGCTGTAGGGGCATCTATTACCGAACCTACTCCTACAATCAAATTGGGATATTCTTTTATACTATATTTTATAAGTTCAGAAAAAACCTCTATTGCAAGATCACCTCTGTTTGTAAATTCTAAAACTCGCGATCCTCCCTTCACCAAAGCTTCAGCAACTTTTTTGGTCTTCTCAGCATCTTGGTTGTAGAAAAGTGGTATTAATCCATCTTCCAGCATAACATTGTAAACAGTAAGTCTTTCAAATTGTGCCATTTGTCTTCCTCCTTTTATTTTTTATTTATCTTAAAGTATTTGCAACATTGGTTAAACGATTGAACAATTCTTTAGTTATTTCCAGATGAAGAACCTGGGAAATTACCTGTGTCCATCCGTGAATAAAGTATATCCATCCGTTCTCTACTTTTACACCGCGTAAATTTTTCTGCTTTTCTGCCTGATGCATAAAATCAAGCTCTCCTCTGTAATTGAATTCCCAGGCAATACCATTCTCTGGGAAAAGTCCTTTATCTGTTATTGGTGAGCCAGGTGTATCCTTTCCCATGCCTGTAGCGTTTATAACCATGCTATATGGGGGAAGTGAGTTCATTATGTTGTCATTTACCTTAGGATCCTGATTACAGATATATTCTATTTCAATGTTAGTTTTTATATTTTGGATAATATTTTTTAAATGATTCAACCTGGGTTGACTTCTGTTTATCACAATAATCTTTTCGGGCTTATCGGAAGGATCTCTATTAATTATTATGTAAAGTATGGTCGCGATGCTTGACCCACCCGCCCCAAAAATTAATAAATGAGCTTTTGTTTTTATAAAGTATCCTTTTCCAGCTATATGTTCAAAAGAAAGGCCGGAACTTATAGGGTCTTTAGCATGCCCTTCCAGTTTTCCGTTATTTTTTGAAATAGATGATACTTCCTTCAGCAGCAGGGCATAATCATCAAAATAGTCAAACATATCTTCAGCTGCCGAATATAAGTCCATTTTATGGGTGGTTATCAAAGCGCCGATAGAATTAACATCATATTTAATCTGTGCTACTGCCTGCCTGTAATTTTCAGGGTTATCATGAATTTTCAGATCTATTCCCGCTATTGATATCCCGGGCTTTCCCAGTTTATTCATCCATAAAGGAAAAAGTTTCATAATAGATGATTTTGAGGTTGTTACCCCGATAAAATAAAACGTAGGTTTTTGCCTCTTAATAATTCTATATTTCCTGGAATCATTTAAGGCTTCTTTTTTTTCTGACATATTAAATCCATTTTTTATTTTATGATAAATTTTTCTTTTTTAATTGCGGGTCAACAACTGCAAATCTGGGTTTATTACCGCTTAGAACCGCTATGCATTCCTCAATTGAAATTCTGGTCATTTCATCTGAGGCATTATCCGTAGCTGCACCAATATGTGGTGTAACTATCAGCTGGGGTAGGGATCTTAAAGGACATTTAAGGTAATCAGGTTCTGAACAAAACGAATCGATGGCCGCTGCTCTGAGATGTCTGCTTTTAAGACTTTCATATAAAGATTTTTCATCTACCAGATCGCCTCTGGAAGTATTTATCAGAATTGACCCCTTTTTCATTCTAGATAAAAATTCCTTATTAACTATTTTAATTGTCGAAGACAAAACAGGAATATGAAGTGATACAAAATCAGAATTCTTCAGAAGGTCGTTTAGTTTTAAATAGGTTATATCATTTTTTTCGGCAAATACCCTGTCAAAATCAATGTCATATGCAAAAATTTTTACCTTGAACGGTTTTAATCTTAAAGCGACTTCTTTACCGACATTACCGAGACCGATAATCCCGATGTTTTTTCCGGATAATGAAATACCTTTTAATCTGGGCCACTTACCTTTTAAGGTCTCATTATTTGAAAAAACAATGTTTCTTGCGGCGCATATAATAAAACCGATGGTAAGTTCTGCGACCGATACTGAGTTTGCCCCGGGAGTGGTAGTGACATAGATATCTCTGGCCAGAGCTGCATTAAGATCAACTCTGTCGACTCCTATGCCATATCTCGCAATTACTTTTAAATTTTCGGCTTTTTCAATCACCGCAGAAGTAATTTCATCCAGACCAGCGATATAACCATCAAAATCTTTAATTATTGGAAGTAGTTCCGCTTCTTTTAATGGTTTACCGCTGGTATTATAAATAACCCTACCTACCATATCCTCAAGATTTTTTGCAAGTCTTTTGTTATATTTTGAAAAACTTGTAGGTGTTACCAGGACTTTATACTTCTTTAATTGTTTAAGATTCATTTTTATACCTTCCACCTGGGATTATCAATTATTTTTGGACTGCCGTTATCTTCAACAATTAGCTTTCTAAATCCTCTGGTTTCTATTGTTGTATAATTATGACCAGCATGTGCCGGATATACAAAGAGCATTAGCAGATCTTCATTGCCCGTGTTTATTGAACGATGAGCCCATCTACCCGGAACATATAGGGCAGTATATGGCAATAATTCCTGGGCTGACCAATCACCTTCCGGTGTTTCCATCATCATATAGCCATATCCCTTAAGGCAGAGGTAAAGTTCTGCTGTTTCTAATACCGAGTGAAAATGCCCTTTTGTCATAAAATATTCTTTGCCTACTTTACCGGGATGTACGATAGATAATCCCTGAATCAGCTCACCCTCCATTTCCGGTACCAATTTTTCATACACCTCATATAGTACAGTATCTTCTTTTTTAATCATTTCATCATAGCTCGTCTCATCAAGGTATTGGCCTTTCATCGAGGAAAGTTTCCTTACGATATGTGAATCAGGATTTGAAAGGGTTTTATTTAATATATCAATCTTAAAAGTAAAGGGCTTGATTTTGTTTTTTTCTTTTTTCATAGCACTCATTTAAATAGAATCTCAATTAAAACATAAAAAATTTTGTGCATTTTTTTTAATAATATTTTCAATATCTGCTGTATCTATATCCAAACTAGCGAGTCTTTCTACGATATTTTTAAAAAAACCTGATAAACCTTTTTCACTATTGATAGTTTTCCATGATGAATTGCTTGCCAAATCACTACCAATCATTATAGATCCGCTGTAACCTTCTCTGACCATTTTAATCAGTAGTGGCCATACATTTTTATCCGGTTTATATTTGCTGCGCATAAAAGTGTCATACTCTAAATAAATTGATTTATCCGCCAAATACCTGTGAAATTCAATGTCAGCCCTTTTATCCATATGACATAGCATAATTTTTGAAAAGGAAATTTCTTTTTTTTTAAAAAAACTTACAAGTTTTTCAACACCTAAACCTCTTTCAGTATGGACAATTAAAGGCGCTCCGGTCAGTAAAGAGGCATCAATCGCTGCTTCTGTCAGTATACTGTACTGGTCTTTAAGATCACCTATAAAAGCAATTTTAATTGCTCCAGCCTTAATTTTACTACCCTGATAATTAGTATCTGATGTTTCTATTAAACCATTTTCTACTTCGCTTGAAAAAAACTTAGCTGCATCTTTTCTGCTCATCTTCCATATTGGAGAATCAGATGGATAATACTCTTTCTTATGAAATCCTGTAACAGAGATTATGTTTACACCACTTATTTTAGAAAGTTCAAATAATTTGTTTCCATTTCTTCCACAACCCCATGGCTGGCAATCGATAATAGTAGCATAACCATTAGAGATACTGTCAATATCGTCATTTTTGAATTTCTTTAGTTCTTCTTTTATTATTGAAAAGTCATCAACTATAAATTTTAAGTCCTTTTTTTTATAACCACTAGTAATATCTTCAATCCATAAATGGCTATGCGAATCAATAATCCCCAAAAAATCTTTTTTCGTTACACCGTTTGCTGTCAATGCAAAGTCTTTCATTTTTGTCAAAAATATATCACCCTTTTATATTTTCTAAACGCTTAAATATATTATTAATATCATTCAACAAAAGCTTATAATAATTTACATACTGCCTATAAAACTCATACATTTTTATATCTGGCTCAATTCTATACTCAACTTTATTGAATCTGTCTGCTGTATTTTTAAGATCCTTGAATACACCAGTAGCATATCCAGCTAAAATTGAAGAACCTAGTACACCAAATTCTTCTCTATTTAATTTCTCATATGGGATTCCAAGAATATCTGATTTTATTTTATTCCATATTTTACTTTTAGATCCACCACCTATAACTCTGGCTTTTTTAAATTTGAGTTCTGGAATCAACTTTTTTTCGATGTCCATATATATTGCATATTCATAGGCTACTGCTTCCAGAAGTGATCTGTATAGATGACCAATCTTGTGCCGCCAGGTAAGTCCCATCCAGCTGCCTTTAAGATAATGGATACTCGGACATACACTGCCTCCCAGATGGGGTATAAAGAAGAGCTTCTCAGAGCCAGCCTTTATTTCTGATGCCATTTCATCTAAAAAAATATAGGAGTCCTTAATTGACTCATGGCCAGAATTATCTTTATTTTTTATTATCTCATCCCTGAACCATCTTAGGTTAAGCCCGCCGCCATTTATGTACGCCAGGGAATACCATAGATCTTTGATGGCCAGCCTTCCTGTAAACAATGTCTTATTTTCCACATCAGGTACAAATTTATCCAGGCACACTGAGAATACCGATGCGGTACCTGCTACATCAAATACCATACCTGCTTTATCGAATGCTGCTCCCAACATAGTGGCGGTGGTATCCCCGCAGCCGGCAGCAATAGGCACACCTGAATTTAGCAGAGTTTGCTCTGCAGCTTCCTTATTCAGTCTACCTATTATTTCCCATGGTTTAACAATTTTTGGTAGTTTCTCCATGGGTAGATCGAAGTCTTTGCATAAATCTTCTGACCAGCGATTATTTTGTATATCTGCAAAACAGCTAAAATGAATATATGTGTAATCAATGTATGCATCGGAAGCCTTTAAACCGGCTAATTTTCCGGCCGCATATGTTGAGGGCATAATAAACTTTGCAATTTTATTAAATACTTCAGGTTTTTCATTTTTCCACCAGAGCATTTTTGGGCCGTGTGTAAATGAAGGAGGACCTCCGGTTATAGAAATTATTTTTGACTCCTCTTTTTTTAATTTTTCAATATAAGGAGCGCAGCGCGTGTCCAACCAGGAATCATAGGGTGTTACCGCAGACCAATTCTTATCTATTGAGCAAATTCCTGCCATTTGACCATCTATTGCAATTCCTTCTACATTTCTTACATCTATATCTGATTTCTGCACACATTCCTTAATAGTATTAATAACAGAAATATAAATTTCATCAGGGTCTTGCTCTACTGCACACAGCTCTGGATAGTAAAGCTTTGATTCTTCGAATGCTTCTGAAATCAGATTCCCCGAATTATCAAAAATGGCAGATTTTGTACCATTAGTGCCTACATCAACGCCTATTAAATATATTTTTTTTGACAATTTTTAAATCCTCTGGTTATCATACTTAAATAATAAATAAAACTTTTAAATTTTCTGGCGACACTGCACTGGAAAAAGCTTTCTCGGCATCTGAGAGACTAAATTTTTTGCTGATCAGCTTTTTTAAATATATTTTTTTTGATGCTGCCAGCTCCAGTGATTTTTTGTATTGAATAATACTGGAGCCAGTGGTGCCAGTTACAGTGACCTGTTTATAATGGACAACATTGGATTTGAAATTTATTATATCCTTACCCCTGGGCAATCCTCCAAAAAAAACTATCCTCCCGCATCTGGCAATAATATCTAGACTCTCTTCCTGGGCTTTACGGGATGATACTGCAGTTATTATTACATCCGGGCCTCTATTATAGCTTAATTCCATTAACGCACTTTTTAAATTTTCTTTTTTAGGATTAATAACAAAATCAGCCCCAAGTTTTTTTGCAATTTCCATACGTTCCGGGATAATTTCACTTACAATTACTTTTTGGGCTCCTCTTAATTTTGCCAGCATCAGGTTTAAAACTCCCATTGGACCCGCACCGATGATAAGAACGATGTCTGAAAGGTTAATATCAGCGGATTCTATACCATTGAATGCTACTGACAGCGGTTCAATTAATGCGCCCTCGTCAAAAGTTATGTTATTGGGCAGTATAAAAATATTTCCCTGAGATATATATCTGGATGGAACTCTTAGGAACTCTGCAAATGCTCCATCAATATTTATCCCAAAAGCTTCATAGTCCTCACAAAGATTTGTATAACCACCAATGCATTCCCTGCAGTGGCCACATCCAATATTTGGTGCGATAGAAATCCTCATTCCTTCATTCAGATTTCTGACATTCTTGCCTAATTTTACTATTTCCCCGGAAAATTCATGGCCTAAAATAATAGGCTTATCATCCGGGTTTTTAAAATGGCCAAATTCTTTTATTTTTAAATCTGTTCCACAAATAGACGCAGCCCGAACTTTTAACAAAATTTCATCTTCTGAGATTTCAGGAATTAGAACATCCTCTACGCTAAATTTTCCTTTACCCTTATAAATTACAGCAATCATAGGATTCCTAATTCAATAAACTAAACTATATTCACTGGTTTACCTTTTAAAATTGAATTATTAGCAGCAACAACTGCTGCTACTGCTTTTTTACCATCCTCGCCGGTCACAACTGGTTTTTTACCGCTCAAAATACATTCGATAAAATGTCTATCTTCTGAAATATATGCTTCATGAAACCTTTTATTCCAGCTCATTGTCTGCTTTGTAAAAATATTATTTTCCTTAGTACAGGTTATTGTTGTAGAGTCTTGCAAACTTCCAATAAACATTATTCCTTTTGTGCCAACAACCTCAGCTCTTGCATCATATCCATAAAAACATGGACAAACACTATCGATTAGACCTAAAGCCCCGTTTCTGAGCTTTAGTGAAACAACAGCAGTATCATAAAAGTCAGGAAAAATTTTTCCAATCTCAGGACATTTAAAATTTTCAGCAACTGCGTATACACTATCAAATTCTGTTCCTGAAAGCCATCTGATTGTATCAAAGTCATGGCTATTAACTTCAGCCAGCATTCCATCCGAATCTTTAATATCTAAAGACC
>JABUBO010000740.1_pt1 | contig 10715 bp, 13 predicted proteins | sample 7240361 | NCBI WGS metagenome assembly JABUBO01 (sample SAMN07256346, study PRJNA390944) | subsurface metagenome | isolation source: Methane hydrate marine sediment | place: Pacific Ocean: Eastern North Pacific, ODP site
AATTGAGGCATCTTTTAAAAAATCCTCTTAGAATAACAGAGCTCTCACTTTTTTATTGGTCTCATTTTAAAAACTTTTAACCTAGAATTTCCATGAAAATTCTTTCTTTTAAATTTAATTCGAAATTCCTTTAACATTATTTTTAATTTTAGCTTATTTCCTAAGCATTAAGCGAAACAAAGCTTATATCATCTTGATATATTTTAAAAATTTTTACCCTTTCATCGTCATCTCTGATGGAACATAATATACACTCAACATCAGGGCGATCCTTGTTTCTAACAAAATCTACTTTTCCAATTGCTTGAAGCCAGCGATCGAACATTTTATAGAAAACCTAATAATATTATGAATATAATGAAAAACTTGGGTCAGATGAGTTTCCTTTTCCTTTTTCAAAAATTGATTTATCAATCTTTCCTGAACAGACTTCCCCTAGTAAAATATTTGCATAAAGTGCAATATTAAATACATTTTTAATACTTTTAAATAAATCATTCTTTGAAATTTTATCGCTTTTTTCTATGAAGATCTGGTCGGAAATAAGATATCTATAATTTCGAATATCTATATTATACATTAAATTTCTTAATAATAATGCTTTTTTCAAAAGTATAAAAAAAGAAAATTTTTTCTCTTCTGGCAAGGAATTTAAAGCTTTTACATGTGGTTCGGAAATTTGAGTTGCAATTTGAATGATTATATAATCTTTTTCTTTCGGTTTAATTATCACCATTAATTTTGTATTAGGATTCATTCCTCTAGGATCTGGTGGATATGCAATTTCAAAACCAAAATCAATTTTAGGTCTTGAGGGTAATTTTTTTCTCAATATTCCCTCTTCCAATAAATAGTCAAGAATTTGTGCTTTAACATTTTTAACTTGTTCCACTCCCTTAATTTTATTTTCAGACATCAATTTCACGAGATTTTTAATTGATTTTTATTTTATTTAAACTAAATAATAAAAGTTTAGGAAAAAAAAAGATTATTGAAAAAATTTATTTGTGTCAATATTCAATATTTTCCTTTGGGTCTTTTCTGGGCATCAACTCCAGAATCTTTAAGCACTAGAATATTTTCTTCCATTTCTTTAAGGGGAGTACAAAAAATAATTGAATAATCTGTTGTTGAAATATATATGTAACCTACAATTCCCAAACCATAAACATTATTATCCTTTCCAATGTAAGTATGGTCTATCATCATTTTTATCGCCTGAGATTGATCACCTAATTCAACTAATTGCGGACGACAAGCTGTAAATCCAGGTCCCCTTTGAGCTAATAAAAAATTAGCCAAGGCATAATCTAAATCATCAGAGATTTCGCCACTTTCATTAACTATTTTTGCGACTTTTGGTTCAGTCATTTAACAACTAAAATTTTTTTAAATATTTTCTATTATTTAGTAATTTAAACTTCGCGTTACATTCTCTTGATAATCCATAAACTGGATCATTATTAAATCTCATTAAGATTATTTAGTCAAAAATATTTCGTCAATACTATGCACAGCACAAGTTAGACTTTCCAATTTTTCGATAACTTTATCTAGATCAAAGTTTTCTCCATGCACTGTTACTTTTATAGAGGAGGTTTTTTCATCAATCTCCTCGACTTTTATTTCAACTCCTGTTATGCCCTCAAGATTCATTAGTTCTGTGGCTAATACGTCTATATTTGGTTGATGTGGTTTTAACACATCTAGAACAACTCTTTTCACCATACTAATCTCTTAATCAGGTTTTTTTTGTTCTTTTTTAAAATTTTTAAATTATTTGTATTTAATAAGATATTTGTATTGAAATATCTATAAAAAAGTTTTTATTGCTTTTTTTAAATCTTGATCTATTTTTTTCTGTTCTATTATAAAATTTGCACCTTTTAAATCATTTTCAGAGTGCTTAAATGTTAAAATTCCAATAGATGGTGCACCTATATTGTTTGCACCTTTAATATCTCGTGAATTATCCCCAATAATTAATAATTCTTGATTGGATAGATTTAATTTTTTACAAATATAGTTTAGATGATCCGAATGAGGTTTTGAGTTAACGACATCGTCTCTACCAACAATAAAATCGAAATAATTTAATATTTTTATCTTCTTTAAAGTTTTTTTGGCGGTTTCATTAGTATTTAAAGTATATATTGCTTGTTTTAATTGTTTTTGATGGCAAAATTCTAAAACCTCCTTAACTCCATCAACAATCTTAGCGTTTCTTGCTGCTTGGCTTTCCACTTTGATGATAGATTTTTCAACTTTTATTAATATTTTTTTTACTTTTTTCTCAGAAATTTTCATTTTTTTAAATTTTTCCTTTCCAATCTTCACATTTTCTAATATAGGCTTTTGAATACTTAAATTAGAAGGGTCTACTCCATTTTCCGTGAAAATTTCAATAACTATTTTTCTCGCTTGAATAAAGTCTATATTAAAATATACGAGAGTCCCGTCTAAATCCCATGCTATTGCCCTTATTTTTTTCTCTGGAACACTCATAATATAATTCTACTTTAATTAATACGATAAAGTTGTATAAATCGGACCTTTTGGAGTTAGATCTGACTTTTTTAACACTAATTTATCTATTGTGAATTCACCTAAATCTGAATTTTTATTCTGCTTAATTAAATTTTTAAAATCATCAAAATTTTTATAGTTAATTTTATTAGATTTTAATCTCCCAATAGTTAAATGAGGCTTAAAGATTTCTCTTTTATCTTTTTCAATATTCAGCTGATTTTTTAACAAATTTTCAAGAGCATCTTTAATTTCTTGCAAAAATTGAATATCCCCTATCAACCTAACCCAAATTGTACTATATCCTTTAAATTGCCCAATCCCTTTTAGAGAATATTTTTTTACCCCATCTTTAAAAAATTCATTGTTGATATGATTTGTAATTAAATTATATATCACTTTAGCTTGAGATTCTTCAACATTGCCAAGAAATTTCATTGTGATATGATAATTTTCTGGCTCAACCGTTTTAATTTCTGTTTGGATCTTCTTTAATTTATAAGAGAAATCAGATAAATTCCTAATTGTTTGTTCATCTTTTAATTCAAATGCTATAAATGTTCTAATTTTCATAATTTTTTCAAACCTTTTTTTCCCAATATTTTTTGATTCGAAAATCAATTTCATTTATTCTATTCTTTTGTTCGGGGATAATATGGACCTCTTTTAAATCATCTAAATTTTTAGATTCAAATATTTTTATTATATCTTGTAAAAACATAACATTCATTTTGGCCCTGGTATCTGCATCTGCACTCGCATTATGAGGTATAAAAGTAAATCGCAAATTAGGATTTTCTTTTTTTATTATTTTAAAACGTTCTAAGATTTGAGGTTCGATTGGTTCAATTGGTCCGAAAACATCAAACGCTAAATTTATCGAGATCTCTCTATTTTCTAATAATTCTAAAAGATCATAAATATTGATTATTTCCCCTCGTGCGGTGTTAACTAAAACTGCATCCTTTTTCATTAATTTTAATAAATCTCTATTGACAATTCCTTTAGTTTTTTCCATTAATGGAATATGAAGTGAAATAATATCACAATTAGTAAAAATTTCTTCATAATTATCAATAAATTTTATTCCTGGATATTCTTTTTCCATCGCTTTATTTCTGAAGATGTCATTATACCATATTTTTACTCCCCAAGGATATAATCTTTTTATTACCTCCTGGCCTATTTGACCTACACCAATAATTCCCAGTGTTTTGTTATCAATTTTTGAACACAGTTTTTGGTCGAGGTCCCACTTCTCTTCCGCTGTCCATTTTCCATTCCATACAAAATTATGTAAATCAACTAAGTTTCTAAGATTTTCTAAAATAATTGCTATTGTAAAATCTGCTACAGTCTCAAAAAGAACACCCGGAGTATGAGTTATTAGAATTTTATCTCCAGAAACCCTACCAATATGGTTATATCCCATTGTAGCAGTAGCAACAGCAAAAACTTCTGAATTTTCAAGAAAATCTGTTGGTAATTCATGACTCAAATGACATCCAATAATATCAGGATTAAAATTTTGTATTTCATCATGTATTTGAGATTCTAAAGGAAAACGTCCATCGAAGATTTTTATTTCAGCTTTCTTTTTTAGAATATCCCATAATTCCACTATTTTTTCTCGATATCTTTTACTTATTTTTGAATTTAAGCCAATTTCGGTATCAGAAAATACGTTTGAAGTGAAAAAGATTTTTGTTTTATATTGCATCTTATTCAAATTACTTTATTTTTATACTATTACTTAAATTAAAAAAAAATTAAAATTTTTTATTTTTGATAAAAAATCTGCAAAAAACTTAATTTCAAATATTTCATTAAATCTTCATAGGATGATTTAAATTAATGCAAATAAGCCAAACATCAAAAAAAATAAATAGAAAAAAGAAATCTTAAAATTCGTAGCCACACTGTTTGCATATACGCTTCTTGGCGTACAACGGAATATGACCAACATAAGACAGCACTTTACTCTTATCTTCAACTTCTTTAATTTTAACTCCACCACACATTGGACATATTATTCTCTCTTCACTCGAAAAACCTCCAGCTGCGCTAATCTCTGGTGGCTTTAACTCACTTAATTCAGACTCAACCTCCTCTAATTGCTCAGCAGTCTTAGCCAATGCATCATCTTTCTGTGAGAGAGAAGTTGTTAGAGCATTCAATTGACTTTCCTTTTCTTTCAAATCTTTGGTTAATTCATTAATTTTATCATGATTAGAAGCAATTTCAGTTTCAAGTTCTTTGATTTTATTTGTTTTTGCTTCGAGATTAATTTTAAGTTCTTCTCCTTCTTTTTCTAATTTAGTTTTAAGTTCTTCTATATCTTTATCTTTTTGTGATATTTCCTTTCCTAAATCAGCAACAGTTCCAGACACATTATTTAATTTTCCTTCTAATTCTGTATTTCTTGTTTTAGCATCGCTTAGTTCATTTTCTAATTCAGATTTAGTTGATTGTAAATTTGATTCAAGTTCGATAATTTTACTATCAACTGTTTCCTTTTCTTCTTTTAGAGCACTCAAATTTGATTCTGTAGAACTCAATTTTTCTTTAGTTTCATTCAAACTCTGTTCCGTTGATGATAATTTATCATTAGTCTCATTTAATTCTTTAATTTTTTTATCCAATTGTGTTTTAGTAGTAGCTAATTGCTTTTCTAAATCATTCACTTTCGCTCGTAAATCTAGTAAAACCTTCCCTTGAACCTTTTGTGTCTTACCTGGTTTTGCTTCTATTGCAGCCCAATTAATACTAATTGTTTTTCACCTTAATAACTTTATATAAATCGATATATTTAGTAATATAACTTTAAATATTTTAAATCTGTTCTTCTTAATTAAAATTTTGAAAAAAAAACTATTTTGGATATCTTTAGTACTATAAAAATATTTTATATTAAAAAAATTTACTGTATTTGTGCTTCAATATGGTGCAATTAAAGAATAATAAAATTCAGATCATTTCTACATCTGGTATTTTTAAGGATAAAGCATCATTTTTTTTATTAATTGAATTTATTTGTGGTATTTTTATTGTAATCTATACAAGTTTATGGTTAATAGATTATTTACTTCAAGGGATTTGGATTTTATGGTTATTAGTTCCATTATCTGTATATGGTTGTTTGTATCTATTCACATTTACTACTACATTTATTGCATTTCTATTATTGCGATTAGTAAATAAAATTTATCCTCCTAAAGAGGGAATATTTGAGCGAGATAGTAAAGGTTGGAAATTTTGGAGGTATAGATATTGGATAACCTATCTTCCTCTATGGTCCGTAAGGGCACTACCCCTTCCTTGGCTAGATATCGCAATATATAGAATTTTTGGAGTAAAATTAGGGAGAAATGTGTGTATTTATGATGGGTGGGTTGATCCAGAATTTATAACCATCGGAGATCATACCATGACAAGTTTGAATACAATAATCCACTCGCATTTAATATATAATGATAAATTAATAATACAGCATGTAGAAATTGGAAGAAATTGCATCATTGGTCCCCAAACAATTGTTTCTCCAGGAACCACTTTGGAAGAAGGAACAATTTTAGGAGCAAATAGCATTACGAAAATTGGACAATTATTAGAGGGGGGTAAAATTCATGTGGGTGTTCCCGTCTCAAAAAGCTTTCCAATTATGAGTATTGAGGAGACTGAGAATAAATTATCAAGGCTTGGAGTTGAACAATATAAAAAAAAACAAGAAGGTAAGAATCAGGAGGAGAAAAAAGAATGAGTGGTCCAACTAGCATGAAGCTTGCTTCTCCTACTCCAGTAGATGCACGAATTAGGAAAAAATATTTAATTATCTATTTTATAATAATATTTCTTAGTTTTATTCCATTAACGATTTTTGAAAATTATTATTTTACACTTTTTTGGGTGTCTGGATGGACTTGGTTATTTTGGATTCTCTTTCCACTTAATATAATTGCTGGAATATATATCCTGCTACTTAGCTCACTTATTGTTTCTAAAATTTTTATTATGATTGTAAATTTAATTCACAAACCAAAAGAAGGAATCTTCCAACGAGATATAAAAGATAAGGATTATTTATTTTGGAATATTAGAAATTTGATAAAAAAGTGGCCACTTTATGTAGCGGGAACAAATCCATTGCCATGGTTAAAAAATAAATTTGTTTTAAGGATTTTTGGAGTTAGAATAGGAAAAAATACATCTTGTGACCAATGTTGGATATCTTCAGAATTTATTACTATTGGAAATAATGTAATTTGCGGGATTAGCAGCTCGATTTTAAGCTATGGTATTGAAATGGATAAATTTTATATTAAAAAAATCAATATCGGAGATAATGTTGAAATGGGTTCTAAGGTTGTATTAATGCCTGGAACGCAAGTAGGAGAAAACGCAAAGATTTTTGCACATTCTTATACCTTACCAGGACAAATATTAGAGGTAAATAAAAATTACGGTGGTCATCCTGCTAAACTACTGGAAGAATCTAAGTAAATAGATTAATTGAATATCTCCCAATATTTGTAATTTTATTTTCCGTTAAATCATTCTCATATAATTCTACTAAGCCATCTCTATAAAGGTCTATTTCTACAAAAACCTCGTTGAAATAATCCTTTTTCAAACTGGATACGCTAGAAAATATTGAATTATCTATTTTTGTATTTAAAGACAAACCGGATGAACTGGTTAGAATTAAAGCAATCTGTGATAAAGAAAATCTTGATAATACATCTCCAGCATCAACTAATTCTGTTTTCCAAACACTCATGGGTGTAGGAATTATCTCATGATGACATAAAACACAAATTACTTTTTCTCTTGATTTTTTCATAGTCTGTTCTGAAATTTCTTTTATTCTACGGCGTCCAATTCGACCAAATTTAGAATTAAATGTAGTTGTATCCAATGCCAAAACAACTAATTTATCATCTTCATAAGTAGAATCTAAATCACCAATATTTTTGAGCCATAATTGATAACCATTTGGTTTAACATCATTTATTCCGGGAACTACGATGTAAGGATATATTATTTCCTTTAATCTCTCTCTTGCAAATTCATATTCTTCTTTATAACTATTCTTAGTGACATTTCCAGAGTGCAAAACAATTGAAATGTCATTTTGATTGTTGATTTTTTGAATTAATTTATTAAAGGTTTGTTCTGTTTTTTTATCGTCTGGAGAAAGAGAAGAATCAAAAAAGTGTATTATTTTACAAAAAGGTTTTTCATCTTTTTTTTTCTTTCTCAATGAATAAGTGGATACTTCTCGAAAAATTTCTTTTTTAAATTTTTCTTGCTGTAGGATTGGAATAATATTAAATCTAAAAATATCATTATTCAAATCTATTATATTGTAAGTAAAATTTTCCCTATATCTTGTTTTATTAGAGGAGAATGTGCCTGAATTAAAGGCTAGCAGATCATGTTTCCCAAAATTAATAGTATAAAGATTGGATATATGTCTATGTCCATTTAAAACTAAATGAACCCCACACTCCTTAAGTACTTGAAGCATATCACCAGAATCAAGGATTGCAGACCTCTCCTTCCCTGTATGTGGGATTGGTATCAATTGATGATGAAAACAAACCACTTTCATTTTATTAGGTCGATCAAGCAATAAATTTTTTACCTTCATCATTGTTCTATAATTAATTTTACCTGTTGCTAGGTCAGGTATTGTTGAGTCTAATGCCAATAAGAAAAAATTCTCATCTTCAATTTCAAAATGTCTTTCACCAATCATTTCTTCAAAAAGTAGATATCCTACGTTTAAAGCATCATGATTTCCAATAACATATTGAACTGGGACTTTTTGCTTTATCTCCCTCATTAAAGTCTTTGCATATTCGAATTCATTTAATGTTCCATTTTGGGTGAGATCTCCAAGATGTATAATATAATCAATATTTTTGAGTTTATTTATTTGCTCAATTCCCTTTTTAAAAGCAGTCAAATTAAAATCCGATTCACTATTACTTATATGACTATCTGAAATTATCAAAATTCTTTTTTTTACGCCTTCTGAAATTGTTGGATTTGCTACTTTAATAGAAGTTGTTTTCATATTTATTTAAAAACAAATTAACTATAAAATTATTAATATATTAAAATTATCTATGAATTAAAATGCAAAACATAAACTCAAAGCTTTTTAATTTAATCCTCATACGATACAGTGAAATTTGGCTTAAATCTAAGAAAATAAAAAGTCGAATGATAAAAACTCTAACAAAAAATATCATATTTTCTTTGAAAAAAAATAATATACCTTTTCATAAATATCAATACACTCAAGATTTTGCAAGAATATTGTTTTTCTTAAAAAATGAAGATATAAATAAGGCTCTTGGTGTTTTAAAAAAGAAAGTCTTTGCAATTCACTCCATTAGTCCCGCAATAAGAACCTCAAGTATAATAAAAAATATTATCAATAGAACTCTTGAAGTAGGGAAAGATATTTTAGATCAGAATGATTCTTTTGCTATAAGAGCAAGGAGGTCTGGAAAACATCCATTTACATCACAAGATGTTGCAGAACAGTGTGGATATGCAGTTTTAAGTTGTTTTAAAGATTTGAATCTAAATGTTAATTTATCAAATCCCAAAAAAAAAATATTTATCGAAGTTCGAGATAATTTTACTTATATTTTCACGAGAATTATAAAAACTGATTGGGGAGGTCTTCCAATTGAACCCGGTAAGCATATTATTAATATGGATATTGGACGACCAACTGATTCTCTTGCGGCATTCTTATTAATGAAACGTGGTTGCAAAATACACCCGATTATTTTTAATTTATTCGAAAATAAGAAAAATTTAGATTCAATTTTGAGTAATTGGAAGATTATAGGGACATACTATAACGATAAAAATTTAGACCTTAATATCATAAATTTTAATCCTATTTTAAAAAAAATTCATAACGAAATCATTGAAAAAAAGTATGTTTGCGCTCTTTGTAATTTAATTCGATTAAAAATTATATCAAATCTTTTAAAATCTAGTCACTTTAAAGGCAAAATTAAAATTCGAGGATTAACCACTGGTATCAATTTAACTAACATCGATTGTTGCCCTAATGCTGTAGACCTAGATATTCTGGCATATAGTAATGAATTTTTAGACTTACCAGTTTTCACATCTTGTATCGGTTTAGAAATAAAAGAAATTATTGATATGTTAAATAAAATCTCTCCTCATCTGAAAGGAAAAAAATATTGTCCTTACTGCCCTAAAAATCAGGAGTTTAACTATCAATTAGTTTATGATTTATATGAATCGATGAATTTAGAAAAATATATCAAAAAAGAATTATTTGAAGTCAAAAACCTCAATATCTATTCGTAGTGAAAATAAAATTTTATTAATTTTTTATAATAATGAGGTTTAAAAAGTCATAAAAACTCTTTTTATAAGATTATGGCTAAAGTACAGCTATATTTATTAAATATTTTTTATTTAAGAGTTAAAAAGAACCTTTTAGAATATGAAGCTAATAATATCAAACAACTCATTTCAAAATTTGTAGCTGAATATAAAGCTAAAATTGGAACCGATTTTTTAAATACAAAACAAAATTTTGTGAATGATCTAATAATAATCCTTCTAAATGGTAGAAATATTCGATTCTTAAAAGGGAAAAAAACCAAATTAAGTGATAATGATAAAATTTATCTATCTCTTCCAGTTTCGGGAGGTTAAATCTAAATCATGAGAAATTTTATATATAGTATCATTCTATATATTTTACAACAGCAAAGTGAAAATTTTGAATTATACTAATATCATTTTCTGATTATAATGCCAAAGAAATCCATTAAATTTTTAGGTTTAGATTTCGCGGGAAAGACAAGCATAATTACTGCTATCAAAGAAAAATTTGGTTATATAGAAAAAGTAAAAGAATTAAAACCTACAAGATATATTGAACGAGAGGAATTTCAATTCTTAAATTTAGAAATTATAAGCCACGATTTTGGAGGTCAAGCACAATATAGAGATGATTATTTAAAATACCCTCACCGTTATCTTGCAAATACAGATCTTTTATTTTATTTGATTGATTGCCAAGACCCTGAACGCTATGGGGAGTCACTGGATTATTTTGATAAAGTTATGGAATACTTTAAGGAACAACGGGAGAATATTCCGATCATGGTTCTTTTACATAA
>JABUBO010000741.1_pt1 | contig 10713 bp, 8 predicted proteins | sample 7240361 | NCBI WGS metagenome assembly JABUBO01 (sample SAMN07256346, study PRJNA390944) | subsurface metagenome | isolation source: Methane hydrate marine sediment | place: Pacific Ocean: Eastern North Pacific, ODP site
CGCTGTGGAATGTCTACTCCTTCTTTGTTACCTATGCTAATATAGACCGCTTTACCCCTGACGCTGAAGCGACCTTATCATTTCAATCGGAACTGGATAAGTGGATTATCTCTGAGCTTAATCAGCTTGTGGTTGATGTTGATACAGCGCTGGATGGTTATAACCCAACGGAGGCGGGGAGAAAGATAGAAAGCTTTGTCAATGACCTATCTAACTGGTATGTGCGTAGGAGTCGTCGGCGTTTCTGGAAGAGTGAGAATGATGCCGATAAACAGTCGGCATATACTACTCTTTATGAGTGTCTGGTTACGCTATCTAAGCTACTGGCTCCATTTACTCCGTTCCTGGCTGAAGAACTGTATCAAAACTTGGTCGGCTCGGTATTTCCTGAGGCTCCAGATAGTGTGCACCTGGCTGATTTTCCAAAGGCTGATATGACCAAGATTGATAAGCAGTTAGCTGCCGATACCCGTTTAGTGATGAAAGTATCAAGTCTGGGACGGGCTGCTCGGAGTCAAGCCGGCATAAAAGTGCGCCAGCCTTTAGCTCACGTTATGGTTAGTGTGGCCGGTAGTAATGAACAGAGAAGTTTAGAGCGGCTGAAGCCTCAAATTTTGGAAGAGCTTAATGTGAAAGACTTGAAGTTCATTGAAAGTGTGGCCGAGCTGGATAAGCTGGGTTATATGGTTAGCTCGGAGGGAAATTGCGTGGTGGCAATCCCTACTGAGATTTCCCCTGAACTAGCTAGTGAGGGATTGGCGCGAGAGATAGTGCACCGATTACAGATGATGCGCCGCTCGGCTGGATTTGACATTGCTGACTATATTGTTACTTATTATCAAGGTGAAGCTTATACAAGAAAGGTAATGGTCGATTTTGCTGACTACATTAAGCAAGAAACGCTGTCCCACCAGCTTATTGAGGGGGTGCCTGGAGAGGGCGCCTTTACCGAAAGCTTTAGATTGGGCGGCTACGACATATTATTGGGAGTAAAAAGATTGGGCTAACTTAGGGTGGTGGGCTCTCGATAAGGGTAGCATAAGTAGTATGTTTAGTATCACCATGCCAATAGATTATTTTTACCATTTGCCCAATTTGACTGGCGCGTATCACTTGTATTAAGTCGTCGGTATTGGTTATTTCCCTGTCCTCGAAGGCAATGATGACGTCACCCGGCTCAAGCCCGGCTTCATCGGCGGGACTGTTAGGGGCTACCTCAGTGACCAGTGTCCCTTGATTTACCGCTAATCCATAGTAGGCAGCTACCTCTTCATTGACAGGCCAAAGCCCCACCCCCAGCCAGGGGCGAATCACAAACCCAGTTGTGACCAGGTCCTCAATAATCGGTAACGTACTATTGGTGCTTATGGCATAGCCCATTCCCTCTACACCCACCTCAGCAATCTTGATACTGGTGATGCCGATTACCTCCCCGGCCATATTTACCAGCGGACCACCGCTATTACCCGGGTTAATAGCGGCATCGGTTTGAACGAGGTCATACAGGGTTTGTCCAGAGGATACCGATAGAGAAACTCCTAGCGCACTGACTATCCCATTGGTGGCGCTTATCCTCTCTCCTAGTGAATTACCGATGGCTACTACCCAGTCGCCAACTCTCAATTTGCTGGAATCTCCTACGCTGGCTGCCGGTAGGTTCTCAGCGTCTATCTTGAGTATGGCTAAATCGGTTAGCGGGTCGGTAGCTACTGTATTTATATCCACTGGGAAGATTCTGCCGTCGTCCAGGGTTACCGTAATACTCTCAGCCCCTTCTACCACATGGTTATTAGTTACAATAATCCCATTTTCATCTATAATCCACCCTGAGCCAGCGCCCTCTTGGGTGGATGGTCGGTTTAAAAAATCATAGGTTATAACTTCAGTATTAATAGCTACCACTGAAGGCTTGACCTTAGCCACGACATCGGCAATGCCGGGCAATACTGGAGCATTACTTTCTACGGTCGGTGAAGTCTCTGTATTAGACGGCACACAACCGCTGCTCAGCGCAAGGGCTAAGATTAGGATAGCTGAGATTACTAGATATTTTATATTTGCCCTTTTCATTGCTGATTTTATTATAGCATGCGGGCAAAATTAGAAGCAAAAATAGGGGAAGGGGCCAGGTATGACCCCAGCCCCTTATCTGGCTATTTATGCTGTAGGTACCTTGGGTAGTTGAGCCAGTGCCTCCTTCACCTTTTCTTCGGGATACTCATAGTCTGGTAGTCTACCTGAGAGGTACTCATCATAGGCAGCCAGGTCGAAATGACCATGCCCACTATGAGCTATCAGGATGGTTTTTGATTCACCTGATTCCTTACAGGCAAGGGCTTCATCTATAGCTACCTTGATACAATGGTTTGGCTCTGGGGCAGTAATGATGCCTTCAGTCCGGGCAAACTTTACCCCAGCCTCAAAGACAGGGATCTGATATTCAGCTCTGGCCTCAACTAAGCCCAGCTTGTAGAGGTGGCATATGATGGGTGCCATCCCATGGTAGCGCAGTCCCCCGGCGTGAATGGGGGATGGAACAAAGGTATGCCCTAAGGTATACATCTTAAGTAATGGAGTAAGACCAGCCTCATCACCAAAGTCGTAGGCATAGGGTCCCTTAGTTAGAGTTGGGGCGGCTTGAGGTTCGACACAGATAATGCGCATATCTGGTCTCTTCCCGCTAATCTTGTCCCTGATCCAGGGCAGGAACTGCCCGGCGAAGTTTGAGCCGCCGCCGACACAGCCAATAATAATATCTGGGTAAGCATCAGCCATCTCCATCTGCTTCCTTGTTTCCTCGCCAATGATAGTTTGATGAAGCAGGACATGGTTAAGGCAACTACCTATTGAATAATGGGTATCATCACGGGTGGCGGCATCCTCTATTGCCTCGCTGATGGCGATTCCCAGGCTGCCAGTACAGGTAGGGTCTTTGGCTAAAACGTCACGTCCGGCTTTAGTATCTTGGCTGGGGCTGGGGACACACTTTGCTCCCCAAGTTTCCATCAAGATGCGACGGTAGGGTTTTTGCTCATAACTAATCTTAACCATATAGACCTTCAACTCGATGCCGAAGAACATACAGCCCATAGCCAGGGCACTGCCCCACTGCCCGGCTCCAGTCTCGGTAGTCATGCGCTTGGTACCCTCTTGCTTATTATAATAGGCCTGGGCGACAGCAGTATTAGGCTTATGGCTTCCGGCTTGGCTGGTTCCCTCGTATTTGTAGAAAATCTTGGCTGGCGTATCCAGAGCTTTCTCCAGCCGGTATGCCCGATGCAAAACTGTCGGTCTCCAGGTGTGGTAGATATGCTGCACCTCCTCAGGAATTTCAATATAACGCTCAGGGCTGAACTCCTGCATAATAAGAGCCATAGGAAATATGGGGGCTAGGTCATCAGGGGTTACTGGCTTTCCTGTGGCTGGATGCAAAACCGGTGGCAGTGGCTCAGGTAAATCGGGCAGAATGTTATACCAAGAAGTTGGCATCTCCTTTTCATCTAGAATAAACTTTGTTCTCTCCACTTTGTCCTCCTTTTTATTTTACTTTGTAGAGCTATGTATGACCTAATCTCTCGGCCCCAAGGGGCCACCACCACGACATAGTAAACATATTCTTACCTCCTTATTAAAAAAGCCTCCTACTCCTTTAAGGGGCAGGAGGCTTACTCCCACGGTGCCACCCTTCTTAGTCATCTCCAGCTATTAAAATTAGATGACCATCTTTATCAGGTACAGAGCTTAGTATGTAAAAAGCTTAGCTCTATACCCTGGGACTTAATAACGCTTCCCCGGCGGCAAAGCCTACTCATTTACCAATTTGGTAATTTTCGGTTTGCAGCTCCCAAGTCCATTCACCTTCTGCGCCAGCATCGGCTCACACCTTACCCGACTCTCTGTGCCTCGCTTGAAGCCTACTAGTCTTGTTCACAGCCTTTACTTTATTCTATTATTTATAAATATAACTTAATATTGATTATTTGTCAACAGTTTTTGGGCATCTAAGCTTTGTTCTTTTCAGAGATAGTAGAATCTGCTACACTAGTTTACCCTAAATTCCAATTAAAGGAGAAATTAGAGGTAAGTAATGAACTTGAAGGCAATGCTGGAGGCGGCGGCGAAGCACTATGGAGGAAAGACAGCTATCGCTTTAGGTGACCGCAGATTATCCTATGCCGAGCTGGATGAAGCCTCAAACAAGGTAGCCAATGCCTTGATGAAAATGGGGGTAAGCAAAGGCGACCGGGTGGCTATGCTATTACCTAATAGCCCGGAATTTGTCGTTATCTACTTTGGGATAACCAAGATTGGTGCCGTAGCTATTCCCCTGGATACTAAGTATAAAGTTGGTGAGCTAGCTTCCCTGTTTGACGACTCTCGGCCGAAGGTTATGGTGACTGAAAGCCCCTTTCTGGAACCACTAGTTCCTATCTTACCCAGATTTAATTATATAGAGCATGTCATAGACTTGGGTTCTAAGTATGAGGGGCGATTCCTTAGCTATCAGGAGATTATGGCTACAGGTTCGGCACGGAAGGTTGAGGTGGAGCCGGAGCCTGAGGATATAGCCAATATTGCCTATACCTCAGGACCTACCTTTCGTCCTAGAGGGGTTATGTTGTCCCACCAAGACTTAGTGACCGAGGCAACCATATCAGGGGATGGATTTCGGCAAACCGATGAAGATGTAACTGTTCTATTTGCTTTGCCTATGCATCACGTCGTTGGCTTGGTAATAATATTGCTGACTTCGCTTGCTAAGGGTAGCACAGTGGTAATGTTGCCCGGGTTATCTATCAGTGGTCTTATGGAGACTATTGAGAAGGAGAGGAGCACTATATTTATCGGGGTGCCCTTTGTGTTTGCCTTGATGGTTCATATGGCTGAGGAAGAGGGGGTAAAGCATGATTTGAGTTCCCTCCGCTTATGTTGTGTTGGAGGGGCACCCATGCCGACGGATGTTATGAAGCGATTTAAGCAACTCTATGGTTTGGATGTTGTTCAGTGGTGGGGTTTAACTGAAACTACAGCTCATGTTACCTGTCAGCCTGTTGATGGCACAGGAAAGCTTGGCTCAGTAGGGAAAGCCCTGCCTGGGTGGGAGGTGAAGATAGTAGGTGATAATGGTAAGGAACTCCCCCCAAATCAGTCAGGTGAGATAATTGTTAGAGGACCAATAATGAAGGGGTATTATAATAATCCTCGAGCTACCGCTGAGACGATAAGGGATGGCTGGCTCTATACCGGTGATGTTGGTAAGGTCGATGGGGATGGCGAGCTGTTCATTTTAGGCAGGAAGAAGGAGATGATTATCGCCAAGGGTCAGAATATCTATCCCAGCGATATCGAGGATGTGTTATATACCCATCCTAAGGTAGCTGAGGCAGCGGTAGTAGGGATTCCCGATGAGCTGCGGGGGGAGGTGGTTAGAGCTGTTATTAGTTTAAAGGCAGGGGAGGCAGCTACAGAGCAGGAGATTAAGCGATTTTGTCTTGAGCGCATAGCTAATTATAAGGTGCCTAAACAGGTTATATTTTTGGATTCTTTACCCAAAACTGCTGCTGGTAAGATTGGCAAGGAAGACCTTAAAAAGTAATTATTAACCTATCCCCTTGGGAAGGGGAGTCATAGATTCCGAAGGAGCTGCACCCCTTCAGATTTTCTTGCATAAGGGGAGATAATAGAAGGAGGCGTTAGCTTCTCTTAAACTCCCTTGGTAAATGACCTCTATTTAACCCTATTGACAAATGGCGAAATATATGTTTGTATTTATACATAGTCTTTCTATGTATAACGATAAGCGAGGTAATCTAAATGGCACAAGGGCGTAGGTTAATGAGGGGTAGTACTGATTCCTTACTTCTTTACTTAATATCCCAACAACCGAAGTATGGCTACCAGATTATTAAGGAGCTTGAGAGAAAAAGCCAGGGCTACTTCAAATTTAAGGAGGGCACCCTTTACCCGGCTCTTCACCGTTTAGAAAGGGCAGGCTTAATCCTGGGTAAGTGGCAGGTGCTGCCTGGTAGCCGGCAGAGAAGGTATTATCATATTACCGATAAAGGGCGCTATACCCTCTTAGAGAAGAGGAACCAGTGGCAGGATTTTTTGGCAGCTATGAACCTAGTTCTACAACCAACGAGTACTTAATACGAGGCAGAGGCAGTGGTAACTGAATTAAATCATTACCTGGATAGTGTTAGAGATAATCTGAGGCTTGACCTTTCATCTGAGCGGGAAGTTACCAGTGAGCTTGAGACTCATATTGAGGATAGGCTTCAGGAGCTGAGGCAAGCTGGGCTATCTGAAGAGGAAGCAGCTAATACCTGTGTCAAGCTGCTAGGCTCAGCCAAGTTAGTTGCTCGTCAGATATATGAAGCCCATAGCCAGGGTACCTGGCGCCAAGCGCTATTAGCTTCAATGCCACACCTGCTTTTTGGTTTATTGTTTGCTCTGAATTGGTGGCAAGGTATTGGCTGGCTATTAGTCATGCTCGTTTTAGTGCTGAGTGTGGCAGTCTACGGCTGGTGGCATGGTAAACCAGCTTGGCTTTTCTCTTGGCTGGGTTACTCCTTACTACCGGTAGTGGTGGCTGGTCTCCTGTTACTTTATCTGCCTAAGGGGTGGTCTTGGGTGGCAATACTCCTTTATATCCCGCTGGCTTTATGGTTGCTATACCGCATTACAGTTCAAACCATAAAAAGAGACTGGCTATATAGCTCGCTAATGTTGTTTCCGGTGCCGATCATCCTCGGTTGGTTTTTGGCTGTGCAGTTGGAAGGTAGATTCCCTGAGTTTAGTGTAGAGCGCCTTCACGATTTGGCGCCGTGGATTGGGCTAAGCTTTTTAGCTTTAGCGATAACAGCAGCTACATTTATTCGTCTGAGGCAACGTTGGTTAAAAGTAACCGTGCTATTTATATCGGGACTTCTAACTCTAATTATGGCCGCCTGTTATGCCGAAGGTAGACTCGGCTTGTCTACCTTTTTGGTTCTAATTCTAGTCCTGTTGAGTCTTTTCTTAACTCCGGCATTGCTGGAACGTAAGATAAGATATTATAGGCAGCGCCCAATAGCTTAGTGAAAAAAGCACGAATAATGGCGCAGGGAGGTCTGTAACGCAAAAGGTAGCCATTGTTACTGATAGCATAGCTTGCCTCACCAGGGAAATAGTGGCGCAGTATGGGATTAGGATTGTGCCTGTTAGCTTTTACTCCGAAGGCAAGGTCTATAAGGATTGGGTGGATATAACTACGGCTGAGGCTTATGAGTTATTCTTAAAAGACCCTGAATCGTTTAAGACATCAGCAGCTTCACCTGAGGACTGCCTTAAAGCCTACCGCGAAGCCAGTAAGCAAGCGAAGAACATCCTTTGTATTACTATCTCGGCTAAACTCAGCGCAGTCTATAGTGTAGCCCAAGGGGCTAAAGAGCAAGCCAGGATTGAGCTTCCTCAGACCTCCATAGAAGTATTGGACTCCCAGACAGCTACCGCTGCTGAGGGTTTTATTGCCTTGGCTGCGGCTCGGGCGGCGGCGGAAGGGAAGAGCTTGGCTGAAGTGATTAAGGCAGCCGAGGAAATGAGAGACAGGGTTAGTCTCATCGCCCTTATGGATACAGTTCGCTATGTTTACAGAACCGGGCGTATACCTAAAGTGGCAGCCTTGGCGGGCTCTATGCTTAATATCAAGCCAATATTTACTATCTCTTCAGGGGTTCCCCATTTTATGAACGCAGTGAGAAACAAAGAGCGTGGTATAGACCGGCTGCTTAAGATAATGAGCGACAAAGTGGGGCTAAATCCGGTGCATGTTGCCGTGATGCATGCCTATGCCCTGGATGAAGCCGAAAAGTTAAAGGAGCGGGTATCATCTGAGTTTAATTGTGCCGAGCTCTGGATTACCGAGTTTAGCCCGGTAATGGGCTATGCCTGCGGCGCTGGAACCCTGGGTCTTGCCTTTTATTCAGAAGGTTAAGGGAAGAGTTTAATAGATTAAGTCTATAAAAGCGGCAAAAGCTGAACTTTTTTTAGGTAAAAGGAGGTTAATCAAAGGAAACTACTAAGTTGGGCAGATATTATTCTGGGCATTTGGGGAACAGAGGCGAAGGATTGGAAAGGAGCTGATAGCGGTGTGGGGTGCTTAAAGATTATTCTACTAAGTTCAACGACGTAAATTAAGGAGGTATAGAAAGGTGATTTTGAAATGGAAAACCTGGAACACGGTCTTAATTTCTCTTGGTCTGGTCTTGGTTATTTTATCCCTGGTTTGGCTGTATGCTATCTTCCCCCCTTTGGCTAAACTCCCTGCCGACCATCACAAAGTAATCAATTTTGAAGGTACCTATGAAGTGATGAACCCTGAGACCGAAAGCCTGGACGAAATCCCGGTCAATGTGGTGAGAGAACAACAGGCGACAGGAGTCCAGGATAATGTGCTGATAATTAATCAGACAGTTACCACTGCCCATGCACTGGCTGGCATGGAATTACCCCAGTTTGGACTAACCGAGGTACTGGGGGTAGACAGGTCTATCCGAGCATATGTCGCCGGCTATGGGGACATGGAGCGAAGCGGTCAATTTTGCTTCCCTGAAAAGGTGGAAGAGAAGACCTACTCCGTGTGGATACTGACCGCTGGGCGTCCCTTAGACGCCAATTTCACAGGTGAGGAGGATTTTCAGGGTCTGAGGGTATTTGCCTTTGAAATTAGTGAGCAAGATCTGGACATCGGCACCCAAGAGGGAACTGGCCTGCCTCAAGTTCTGGATGTAGTTGTTGATCTGAAGGTTGAGCCGGTGAGCGGGGTGACAGTATATACGGAGAGCGTTAATGCCATTAATATTGTTCCTGCGCCAGGCATGAAGATGCCGGTCTATGTTTCCAGCCTGAGGTTTACTGACGACACGATTGCGGATCTGGTTGACACGGCTAGGAGCGCCCGGAGCATGTTACTCTGGGCTAAGGTCTATGGCTTTTGGATAGTCATCAGCGTAGGCATTGTTTTAACGCTGGTGGGTGTACTGGGGGCTATCCGAACCAGACCAAGGGAAGTGGCCTAGCTAGTTTCTGCTGAAAAAGCTCCGAAGGACTTCTTCGGGAGAAAGAGATTTTCATGGCTAATAAGGTAGCCATTGTTACTGATAGCCTGGCTTGCCTCACCAGGGAACTGGTAGAGGAGTATGAGATTGGGGTTGTGCCTCTCAATATTCACTTTGAGGGTAAGGTTTACAAAGATTGGGTGGATATAACCCCCTCTCAGTCCTATGAGTTATTTTTAAAGAATCCTGACTCTTGGGGCTCATCCGCACCCTCGCCTGAGGACTTCCTTAAAGCCTACCGTGAAGCCAGCAAACAAGCCAAGAATGTCCTTTGTGTTACTATCTCGGCTAAACTCAGCGCAACGTATGATATTGCCCAAGTAGCTAAAGAACGAGCCGAGGCGGAGCTGCCCGGGACAGCTATTGAGGTGTTAGACTCCCAGACAACCACTGCTGCTGAAGGTTTTGTTGTCTTGGCTGCAGCTCGAGCAGCGGCGGAGGGGAAAAACTTGGCTGAGGTAGCTAAGGCAGCCGAGGAAATGAGAGACAAGGTCAGGTTTTTTGCCTTTTTGGATACTGTCCGTTATGTTTACCGGTCAGGGCGCATACCCAAGATAGCATCGCAGGCAGGCTCCATACTTCATATCAAACCGATACTTACTACCTCTTCTGGGTTAGTGCGTTTTGCTGGTGTAGCCAGAAGCAAAAAGAGTGGGGTGGAGCGGCTGCTTAAGATAATGAGAAATAAGGTAGGGCTGAGAGCGGTGCATGTTGCCGTAATGCATGCCTATGCCCAGGATGAAGGTGAGAGACTAAAGGAGCGGATATCTTCTGAATTCAATTGTGCTGAACTGTGGATTACTGAGTTCAGTCCGGTAATGGGCTATGCCTGTGGCACTGGAACCTTAGGTATTGCTTTTTATCTGGAAGACTAGGGGCGGAATTAGACCTTTTATGGTTGCTAAAGTGGCTATCGTTACTGATACTGCTGTCTGCATTCCACAAGAGCAAGCTGCTTTCTAGTTTGATGGTGCTGAGTTATCTATCACTAGGGCGTGCCTCTTCAATCTACCCTTGGAAAATGACCTCACTTTTAATAATTAGTAAGATTTTTTCAGATTACCTAGCGAAATCAAAGGAAATACTCTATAATAAGGGGTGTGAAAAATGCTCAGCTTGTCTCTGATATGCAGCGACTGATTGATAGCTTGGGGGAGTTGCCTGAGCTGGTAGCGGAGCCTGTCTTTATTGCCGTCAGTGGTCTACCCGGGACAGGGAAATCTTACTTTTGTAGTAAGCTAGCTGAGAGGCTATCGTTCATTATTCTGGAAAGTGATGCCTTACGCAAGGCTCTTTTCCCATCACCGAGCTATAGTCCGCAGGAGAGTTCACGCCTTTTTGGGGCTGTTCGCCTTCTTGTTGAGAGATTACTGAAAAAAGGAAATTCCCTTATTTTAGATGCGACCAATCTATCAGAGCGACATCGTGAATATCTCCATAGTATTGCTGACCATTTGGGTATCAAGTTAGTCTTGGTGCGGGTTGAGGCGCCACCTCGGCTAGTGCATGAGCGGCTTAAAGCCAGGCGGGGAAATTTAGGGAGTAAATCGGATGCTGACTGGGCAATATACCAGAGGATGAAGCCCTCAGCTCAGAAAATCCGTCGCCACCACTA
>JABUBO010000742.1_pt1 | contig 10698 bp, 13 predicted proteins | sample 7240361 | NCBI WGS metagenome assembly JABUBO01 (sample SAMN07256346, study PRJNA390944) | subsurface metagenome | isolation source: Methane hydrate marine sediment | place: Pacific Ocean: Eastern North Pacific, ODP site
AGGAGAGCTCTCCTATAAACCAAACCCAAATCATTCCTGTTGCAATAAGAATAATCTCAGAAGGTATGGGAATTAAAAGACCTTGTATTGCCATAATCGTTAAAAAAAGAAAAATTCCAATAATTCCCAATTCGTATATATTATGTGAATTTTGATAAGTTATATTTAGTTTTAAATAAATGTGGGTTTTTTAACACTCTTCATGTTCTTTCACTGTATAAAGATTATAGAGTAGAAAAAGGAGAATTTTACAAGAAACTTACTGAGTTTAGTAACTATAATTCTTTTCTTCGTATAAAAGATAAATTGCTGGAGAAAGAATTAATATTGGTTGATAGACATAATGAAGAAGAGTATATCGAGCTTACTAAGAAAGGAAGATCCGTATACGATAATCAAGAGATCAATTCAATCTATTTAAAGAAAAAAGTAATTAAAATATGTAGACCAAGATGAAAAAGTTAAATAATAGTAAAATTTGAAGTGGTTAAAGTAAAAGTATTGTTATAGTTCTATTAGACCATATCTATTATTATCTAAATCTTTCCAACAATGGCTAAGTAAAGAGCAATTTCATCTTCACCATCGATATTGATAAGGTCATCTAGTTCTTTTTGATTATAAGCGACAATTGCACAAGTACCAGCATCAATTGCACTACAAGCAAGATAAAGGTTTTGGCAGATATGTCCAACACCAATTAAGATATCTTTAAGGGAATCATCTCCATATCTCCATTCTGTTCTATAGGGTCTACAACTCCAGATAAAAACAACAGCAGCAGTACCTATAAAGGCTTGTCGATTACAAACTTCTACGATCTTTGACGGAAACTCTGGTTCATTAGTATTTAATCTCAATAGTTTATGTTCTATAGCTAAATAACGGTATAATCCGGGGGGTATTTCGTTTACACGATTAATTATTAAGTATGTTTCATATGGATGCATAGCTCCTCCAGAAGGAACAGTACGTAATGTTACGAGCCCCCCACGATCAAGTTTCTTTACTCCTTGTGTTGTCCAGAGCAAAAAAGATAATTCTTCTATTGTTAATGGTGATTTAAGATAATTTCGATGACTTTCTCGATTATTAATTGCCTTAATTAAAGAAATATTACCTAATTTAATATTCTCAAGTACTACTAGATCAATTAATTTAGCATCTTTAGGATAGGGCTTCTGGATAGGAGGAATGGGTAAGCCTTTCATTTGATCTGTTTCATCTTCTAAAATTGGATTTTTAAGATATTTACGATATTCCATATATTCATAACCTCAAAAACTGAATTCTTGAGCAAATTATTCTTTAAAATATTCAATATTTAAAAGGATTAGGAATAAATAATAAAAGAATTTTATTAAATTTAAAATGAATTTTTTCATTAATAAAATTGAAATCATAATAAAATGGGTGTCATTACACTTTTTAAATCGAGAGAATGTTGTTAAGTATTTGAACAATGATGTCTCTAAAAAAACCAATTATAAAAAAAATTATAGTATCTATTAATACTGGTATCAGATAAGTTAATGTTTTCTCACCTATTTTTATTTGGAATAGTAAATAGTCATAAAAAACAGATTTAAGTTTAAAGCTAAATTTTTTAAATTTAAATTTTGTTAAAAAGGCAAAAAAAAATTATTTAGATTCTATTTTTGTACCGCACATCGGACAAATAGTTATTCCTTTTTTAATCTCTCCTCCGCAAAAACGACAATAGAGTATTTTTTCACTATATACTATGGGTACTTTTGGGAGTTTTGTAGTTTGAGACACACTCTGAGCGCGTTTCCAATTAGGTGGATAACTAAGAATTCTCGTAGTCTTGATGGTTTTTTGATTACATCTATCACAACGTCCTCTTTTTAGATTTCTACTGCAAGAATTACAAATAACTCTCTCACAAGAGGGACATAAGCGAATTTCAACCCATGGATTTTTTTTTGCAATATTACGTCCACAAATATCACAAGGCAGTGGGGTTTTCGGTTCTTTATCAACCTTAAATAATTTTTTTATGAAAGACATTTTGATATTTTTAATTTAATTTTAGTCGTCAGATTCTTTCAATTCTTTAAGTTCATTTTCTAAATCTTTAATTCTTTGATCCCCGCCCACTGTAGGGAGTTGTATTCCTGTTTCAACCGAAATTTCAGCATCTATTTCTCCTAATACATTCATAACATCTTCATTCGAAACACTTGTATCAACATTGATATTTTCAATTCCATCTGCAGTAATTTCCTCAGTAACTTGAAAATCTTCAATTCCTATATCAATGTCTTTGATTGTTTCGGTTATTTCAGGAATAGATATCTGTGATTTTAATCCTGAAACGGAACCAGCTATTGCTTTCATAATTCCAGCAACATCTTTAATTGCGGAGGCTTGTTCTAACTTAAATTGCAATCCTTCAAGATTTAATTTAAAGGTTGAAATTCCTTTTGACCATTTTTTAAATTGTAAATAACCCCGGGCATGAACTTCAGCACCTTTCATATCTCCTTCTTTTCGAAATTTAACAGCTTTAGTTCTTGCTTGTTTTGCTTTCGCTTCAAGTTTTTTTGCTTGTCTCTCTAAGCGTTTATTAAAGATTTTAAGTTTAACGGTAACGGATCGAATATCTCGATCTTTTGATCTACCACCACTTAACCAACCACTTACGTCTTTTAGAAAACCCAAAATGATTCTACTCAATTATTTTAAAATTAATCTTCTTAAAATTACTTAAGAATTAAATATTTATTTTAATATATATCTTAAAAAATATTTAAGATATTTCAATCTATTTTTATTAGTAGATAGATCTTAAAAAATATATTCTGTTGAGAGTAAAAATTAAATGAGTTCTTTAGATTCTAAGTTGTTTTCTTTTGCAATGAAAGAAGCAAAAGAAGCAGTTGAGTATGATAAAAAGGCTGAATATCAAAAAGCCATTAATAAATATAGTAGAGCAGCTGAAATATTAATTCAATTTGCAAAATACAATAAAAATCCAAGTTTGCAAAAACTATGCCAAGAAAAAATTCACGAATATGTCTCCCGTGCTAAGACATTAAAAAGAAGTTTGAAACCTTATAAAAAAGGAAGGATTTCAACTCGTAAGAGAGTAACTAAAAAGGGAAAAGATTCAGAAGAAATCGAAGAAGAGGAGATTTTAACCAAAGAGCAACAAGAACTTAGAGAAGTTATTTCAGGAACAATCATCACCGAATTACCTGATATTCGATGGGACGATATTGCAGGATTAGTGGAATGTAAACAATCTCTTAGAGAAGCAATAGTTTTGCCTATAATGAGACCAGAATTATTTACCGGTGCTAGAAAGCCATGGTCTGGTATTCTTTTATATGGTCCTCCAGGTTGCGGAAAAACTCTCCTTGCTCAAGCGGCAGCAACAGAATGCGATGCAACTTTTTTTAGCGCATCAGCGGCTGAATTATTATCAAAATGGCTTGGGGAAAGTGAGAAATTAATTAGCTCATTATTTAAATTAGCAAGACTTGAAGCACCAAGCATCATATTTTTTGATGAAATTGATTCTATTACGACTTCGAGGGGATATGGATCGGAGAGTGGTGGAGAGAGAAGAATCAAAACTCAATTATTAGGTGAAATTCAAGGTCTTAAATCAAGGACTGAAAAATTACTTTTAATTTTAGGTGCGACAAATCGACCTTGGGATATTGATACAGCAATGTTGCGAAGATTTGAGAAAAAAATTTATGTCCCTCTCCCAGACGAAGAAGCGAGAGAAGTGATTTTTAAAATACATACAGCTGGGGTAAATATCGCACTTACAGATAATGATTTTAGAGAACTTGGAGAAAAAACTGCGGGATATTCTGGATCTGATATTGCAAATGTTTGTAGAGAAGTGATTATGAGACCGATAAGAGAGTTAGATATGAGTGGAAAAATAACTGCCGAAGCAGAGGAAATTATCGTTAGAGATGTAAATATAGAAGATTTTAACAAAACACTTAAAAAAATAAAACCAATTGTATCTGAAAAAGAAATAAAGAGATACCATGAGTGGTTTGAACAATTTGGTGAATGATAAATAGTAATTAGGTGTATCCTTAAACGATGGAAAGACAAAAAGCTAAAGAGGTAACAAAAGAAGAAATTATTGTACCAGATGAAAAAATTGATGAACTAAGGAAAGAATTAGAAGATCTAAGAAAAAAAAAAGAAATAAAATTACAAGCAGAACAAAAAAAGGTAAAGGAAAAAGTAGAACCAACAATTTCCATCGATTTAGATGATATAGAAAAAAGATTAGATGCTATTGAAGAATTTCTTGAAGAAAAATCTCAAAAAACCGAGGTTATAATTAAAGCAAAAGATTTATATGAGATTGAGAAAGAACTTCAGTCTATCGAAAGCGAAATTGTAATTGAACCAAAGGTTATAGAAAAGGAATTAATTTCCTATGAAATATTAATTAAAGAGCATCCATGGCTTGAAGAAGCTAGATATGAATATATGTTTTCTGCTCCAGATACAAAGAAAAATGCTAAAGATTATCAATCTTGGTTAATTGAGTGGAGCCAAGTAATTTATGATTATGCCCGAATATCGATATTGCACGTTCTCTATATTAGAAAATTAAATGCTGAGAAACCATTTTCTAAACTACGCAATAGAGATGGCGCAATCGCTGCAATAGCTCAAAAATTAGTGGATCAAAATATTGGAGTATGGTTAAATAAAAAAAAAAAAGAAACATTAAGAATTTATTGGAAAACTTTAGATGAGTGGGCAGAAGAAATACTTAATTGGGCACGGGAAAACGGTAAATTAGAACCAATTCTAACTTTTGAAATTCGCGAGTCTGGGGAACTTTTTTGCAGATTTGCCCAAAAGGGATTTAACACGGATATTTAAAAGATTAGAAAAAGAAGGCAAAGGAGAAGTAATTAAATCTGAAGAAGGAGATATTACTTTTAAAATAAATTTGAATTATTAAATTTTAATTGAAATTCTTTTTTATAAATGCTTATTTGATTTACCTTAATTTTCAGATTCAGAAAAAACTTTATATAATTAATTAGTGCAAAAATAGGGCATTTTTTCCATCTTTTCTGCGTTTCTCTAGATTAGGGGTATTTCCTTTATTGAACTAAGAGATCGAAGGAAAATACCACTTCTTTCCTCTTAAGTATGACTCATCTTTTTTGGCAAAACCACTGGCTTCTAAAGAATTTAATGCCCTCAATGCTCTTTCTTGAGACCATGATAATTCTGAGCATGCATCTTCTAAAGAAATAAAACCCTTTTCTGAAGCTAATGAAATTACTTTTGCCTCATCATCGGTATGTTGAATGGAGAAAAATCTAACTTCAATAACTCCATCATCAAGCTCCCGAATATTAGGAATTACTTTTCTTTTCTTTAAAAGATACATAGCTTTAATTACATCTTCAATCTCTAAATGATTCTTGAGAATACCTGTATTCACAATTTCAAATACGTCAGAGATCGGCATAATACCTCCAGTTTCTTCTTTTTCCATTAAAACTCTTTGGTATGCTAACATTCCTAATTTTTCATGATCAATTTTTCTCTTTTTCCTTAAGACGTCTATTTCTTCAATTCTTTCAGTAATAATTCGCGAAGTAGGAATATCAAATTTCCTCTGTAGTTCTTTAATTTCATCTCTTAATTCGGGATCTAAAGCAAGAATTACTCCGTGTTTGATTGCAATTTCTCTTATTTTATCTTTGGCAAATTCTCTTGTTTTTGCTTCTTCTTCAAGTTCTTTTTGTTTTAACTCTATGCCCTTCCTCTTCATTGCTTCTTTTAGATCAATATCATCCTCTATTTTGCGAATCCCCATACAATTCTTCGACTTTTTATTTGCACTTACTTTTAATTTTTAATATTATAATTATTAAAAAATAATAAGGTTATATTTTTTTTTCGCTTTATTAATTTAAGATAATGCCCAATTATGAAGAAATTTTTCGAAAAGCAAATGAAAATGAAAAAAAAATTGTTAAAGATTCTCTATATCATATCTCAAACAAGATTTGGAAATATATTCTTGAAGAGGAATATGAAATTTATATTAAAATCTCAAAATCAAGGCAAAATAAAAACACTCTTGAATTGTTTCTAATTCCTCAACAATTAGAGCCAGAAATTAATAAAATCAAAAAACTCGCAGCAATAAAATTTTCGGGAATTCCATTGGGGTTTATTAAAAATAAGCGATTGTTTTTAAGTTTAGAAGCGGCTGAATTGTTTTTCAATTTGCACAAAATAGATCCTAGGAATATTTTAATCCTTAATGAAAATGGTGAAAAATCTGTACTATATGGAAATCCAATAAAAAAAGCCATGATTTTAAATATTTCGTCAGAAATTCGAACAAATAAGATGGTTTTTTTGATCAATAAAAATCAAGAGTTTCTCGGCCTTGGATTATTAAAGGTTAATTACGAGAAGTTTAGAAAATTAAAGAATAAAGATAATGTTGCATTAAATTTGGTTGATAAGGGTTCTTATTTGAGAAGAGATCAATAATTACAAGAAGATTTAGTTATATTGATTATATCAAGTTATTAACTAAAGATAAATTTTAAATTCGTTCTAATAGACAGTAAAAAAATCCCTCAGAATCGTGTATGTGAGGATACAACTTTTGAGAATATTTTATATCAGGATGAAAAATATGTTTTTCAAATTTTTCTAGACCAGGTATTCCAATTTGGTCTTTTATTTTTAAAATTCTTACTCCAACATATTGATTTAAAACGTCATTTAAAACCATTTCATTTTCTTCAGGTGCAATTGAGCAAGTGCTATATACCAGACGGCCTCCCTTCTTAAGGGAATCCAAACCTGAAATTAATAATTTAGATTGAATTTTACTTAACTTCATAATATCTTCCAATGTTCGACTTGTCTTTCTTTTAGGATCTCGGCGTATTAGACCTTCTCCAGTGCATGGAGCATCTAATAATACTTTATCGGCTTTGATGTTCATTTTTGGTAAATCTATAGCGTCTTGATTAATAACAATAGAATTATAAACTCCTAATCGTGATAGGTTAATTTTCAATGCAGGAATCCGATTAACATTTTTGTCTATTAAGATTAGTTTTCCTTTATTTTCCATCAATTGAGAAATTTGAGTAGATTTACTACCCGGAGCAGCACACATATCAATAACTGTTTCTCCCGGTTTAGGGTCTAATATATGACAAGGAACCATTGAAGAAAAACTTTGTAAATAGTAATAACCCTGCAAAAATTCATGCAGTGAGCCTAAATTCATTGGACTTTTAATTACTTTAAATCCATAGGGTACCCAAGAGAGGGGCTCCAAAACAAATCCTTTTTTTTGAAGCCTATTGAGTAAATCATCAATCTTTATTTTCAATGTATTAATTCTTATCGTTGGAATAAGAGGTATCTCATTAGCTTCAAGTAATTTTAAAGTTTCTTCTTTACCCAAAAATTTTATGTACCTTTCAATCATATAGGGTAAATAACCATATTTCTTTGCAATTGAAATAATCATGATCTAATCAAGTCTAAATCTTATTAACAAATAAAAATAAGATGTGGGAAAGAAAAAATTTTATCTATTATTTTAACACTTATTCTTTTTGATTTTATTACGAGCACTCGGTAAATATTTTTTTATCTTTTTAATCCAGCCTAATGGGATTTTTGTTTTTTCGAAAATCGTTTTATTATCTGCTTCTTCTAATTGATCGAAATAAAAATAGCCATTTTTAATAAATTGAGCTAATCTCTTAGTACCAAGATATTTTATACAATCTTTATATTTCCTTAAACTCAATGTATGAATCAATTTTTCTGCCTGAGCCGGGAAATGGGAAATATACCATTTAAGATTTTTATCAGTAATTTCAATATAATCTTTTCCCAGTTTTTCGTCAGTATATATATTAAAACCCAATCGTGCCAAGTTTTCTCTAATTGTGGGGATATTAACATTCAATTTTTTTCTTAATTGAGTAATATCATATTTTTTTTCAATTGAAGAAAGCTCATTAATGAATTTAAATATAAATTTAGTTTCAGGAGAACTTTCGATATTATTTTGAAAAAATTGAATTTCATTCTTAGAGTTTAAATAATACTCCTCTAATTCTCGATATTCATCAAATTCACTTGCAATCATTTGAAGGATATTTTTGATTTGACTCCTTTTTAAAACTCTAGATTCTTCTAATTCTTCAAACTCACTATCGATATTTTGAATTAAGGTTTTTATTTTTTGTTGAATATCTTCTATTCCATTATTAATTTTTTCTATACAATCATGAAGTTCATTTTTTGAAATAGAGTAAAGCCCATCTTCTTCTATTTTTTTATTTTGAAAAATAGATGAGAAATGATTAGAGAAAAAATCTTTACCCAAAACCAGTTGAGATATATTTTCATTTTCATTCTTTTTTAATTCAATATCTAATCCAATTTCAGATGACTCATATTGTTTAATCCTTTGGTTAAATGTATCTATGTTATTTGCACTAAAAGTCCCTAAGATTAAATTAAATTCACCTTGATTGAGATCGATAATATGATGATCTTCTACTAAAGGAAGATTATTACTCCTTTCGATTAGAATGTTATATATCTTTCTTAATAAAATCATAAGGGGTAAAGTTTTGAAGCCATCGATTTTGATCTCATCATTATAAACACCATTCCATAACTCTTTATTTAAGCTGAAATCAAAATTAATTCCTTCTAATTTTTCTATATTTTTTTGAAGTTCAATTGAAATATTTTGAAATTTTTTTAAGTTATCTCCTAATTCTTGTATCTGTGCACCCAAATTATGATTTAATAAATCTTTATCTGCAAGAAATTTTTCTACTTCTTTAAATTCCATAAAAAAATTATCTAAATACTCGGATTCCATAGATAATCAAATAAGTTTTTTATTCTTTTTTTACATATTTTTTGCAATCAGAAATTTTTATGGATATATTACGTGAATATTTTACATTTGAACAAAATACAAATAGTAGTATTTTATTAGTTTTACTATTAGTTATGAACTTAACTCAATACATAATAGTTTTTATCAAGATAGAATTTAGGCAATTTATCAATGTTTGAAGTAGAAATAAAAGTATTGTTGGAAAATAAAGAAAAAATTAAAGAAAAGTTAATTTTAATGGGTGGAAAATATATTCATTCACTTGAACATGAAGATACTTATTTTAATATGCCTAAAAAACTTAGAAACTTTTATAGAACTGATGAGGCATTAAGAATAAGAAAATCTATTGAATTTAATGCAAATAATATTAAAGAAAAAAGAATTTTCGAATTTTTAACATATAAGGGACCAAAAGTTGATGATTTAACAAAAACGAGGAAAGAAATAGATTTTAGAGTGGAAGATGGAGAAAAATTAAAGGAGATTTTAAAAATCTTAGGCTTTAGAGAGGTATATACTATAAAAAAAGAAAGAGAACTTTTCGAAATTGAATACTATTCAGAAAAATTTGAAATATTATTTGACTATTTACCTGTATTAAATCAAAATTTTATGGAAATCGAATGCCTAACTGAAAAAGAAAATGAAATATCTATAAAGAGAGATAAAATTTTTAAATTTTTAAAAAATTTTGATATAAGTAAGGACCAGTCAATTAGGAAATCATATTTGGAACTAGTTCTTGAAAAATTATTTAAATAAATCAAACTGTTTTTAATAAACCATATAGATGTAAATTACATTATAATAGTTCTTCTTTTAGTTTTGAATTGAATAAATCTACTATTTTCTTTTTCTCAAGAGCCATTTCTTTAGATTTTTTTAAATACAATTGTTCATTTAACTTCAGAATCTTTTCTTGCAGATGTTTTAAAACTCCATTTACACCCGTTCCATGATTTACTTGATAGGCAATTGTACGATAAATTCCAATTGCCCCGATTGCATCTAATTTATCAGCATCACTCAGAATTTTTGCTTCAATCGTCTGAGGTTCAATTTTATTTGAAAATGAATGTGCTCTAATGCAATGTATGATTTTTGAAATAATAGGAGAATTTAAATTTATATATTGTCGCAAATATTTTTCTGCAATTTGAGCTGAAATTTCAGCATGATTTACATCCTTTTTAAGGTTTAAAAACAAATTATTATCATAATTAATCCCTTCCGATAAACGACCAAAATCATGAAGCAAAGTAGAAATTTTTACAATAAATGAATTACAATTCTCCGATTTTGATAAAACTTCAGCAATTTTTAGGACTCGCATCACATGGGGAAATCCATGAGTATCATCATCGGAATAATACTTTTTTACAAAATCAAATGTTCTTTGAAAAATTTGAGGTTGATCCATTTAAAAGACATACAAAATTTTAAGAATATAATCAATAATTTTAATAAATTAATTTAATTTATTATTCTCAAGTTAATTTCTCTTGTTATTAAATTATTAATAAGTTAAGAATAATATGTGCTTAGCAATTCCCGGTAAGATTTTAGAGGTTAATGGCGATAAAGCCAACGTGGATTTTAATGGTGTTAAACGTGATGTCATCATTGCTTTAGTAAAAGATGCTAAAGTTGGAAAATATGTTTTAGTTCATGCAGGTTATGCTATAGAATTATTAAATGAAGAAGAAGCTCAAGAGACTCTCAAACTCTGGAAAAATATTGTCGAAGAAGAAGATTTAGATGAA
>JABUBO010000743.1_pt1 | contig 10682 bp, 15 predicted proteins | sample 7240361 | NCBI WGS metagenome assembly JABUBO01 (sample SAMN07256346, study PRJNA390944) | subsurface metagenome | isolation source: Methane hydrate marine sediment | place: Pacific Ocean: Eastern North Pacific, ODP site
TTCGGTGGTAACGTTGGTTGATGATCCCATGGGCCGAAACTCCTTGGTATATTTCTCTTTACTAACGTCCTGGGATTCGTCTATTTCTAAAAGGATATCGGCTGTGTGGCCTACCACTGAAGCTGACTCCTCGGCCGATAAAAATATTTGCCTGGCACTACCCAGGGCAATGATGTAGCCCATCTCGGTGTGATAGATGCCATCGAAGCCGAACTCGTCCAGCCTCTCCTTTAGCCTCTGCATGGATATGACCGTTTGTGGCTTGAAGGTTGGTGAGCATTTAACGAGACTGCCGCCCGCGGCCATGTGTAGCGTTAGCAAAAGGACTTCCAGGTGAGCTGATAGCTCGTTCTTGCCGCCCTGGCGGGCGATCTCGACTGAGAAGGTCAAGCCTTTGCCTTTCTGGACGCTGTCCACAACTGCTTTAGCTACTTCCTGCTGATATGGTCTGAGCTTCATTTACTTGCTACCTTTATACCTACGCCTATGCCTAGAGGGATCGCAACCTCGGTTAGCACTTTAGCAATAGCTTCCTTAAGGGACCTCTTCTGCTCCTTGCTGATCTGATATCTGGTCCTCACCAAGCGAGCGATAGTGTTGGCTGCCTCGAGGTGCAAATCTATCCTGCCGGGCTCGTTCTCGACTAATTCCCTGAGCTTAATCCTCAACAAAGCGATTTCCTGGTCGACACCCTCAACGTAAGCTGCTTCTTCAAGCTCCACCTTCTCTGCCTCGGTTAAGGACCGGCTATAGAAGCCGTGCTTACGGGCGTTTTGGTTGCCTTTTGGTGCTCCTCTTTTTCCCATTGTCCTCTGCTTTTACCTTTAGCAGTCCATAAACGAGCGCATGGGCGGCCAGGTTGTAGTCCTGCCTTGACAGGGCTACTTGCAATACCTTTAGCTTAGCTGGCATACTACTACACCTCCTTCTTTACTATGTCCCGGGCGAACTTCTCCTTCACCGCCTGGGATATCCATGTGCCGATATCAACCCCGGAGACTGACGCTCCGCCTTTAGCCAGGCGTCGAGCTTTGGGGTCAAAGTTCCTGATGTGGTAGCCCTTAACCTTCTTCTTTGTAGATGTGTCCATATTTCCCCCTGAGAAAATCCGAAGCTAGCACTGCTGCCCGCGGGTCATAAGGCTTCGCTTCTCTCCCTTGCTTCGCTTCGCTTTGCGGCAAAATTTGATAGTGGGTGGCCCTGCCCTCTCCCAACCTGGTGATGGAGATGTGGGCCCAGTTGGTCGTGTGAGGTATATCCTTTAGGTCAGTCTTCATCTGCTCTCCGAACTCCCAATTGGCTGTGGCTCCGTCGATGATAAGCTTGGCCTGATATCTCCATCGTTTTGGGATTCTGGCAAGGCAATGGGGGCAGCCCTCGCCGAGGCAAAGCTCGCTTCGCTGCCCTGTCCAGTGCTTGACAACACTCTTAATGGAACTAAAGTCGATGATTGCGCGGACTGTTTCACCTTCTTTGAGCCTAAGCCACATCTTGTGCCCCCTTTCAGTTCTTGAGTAAATGTTGTGTTTTTATTGCTTAAGCTTAAGCTTAAGCTTTTACTTCTACTTCTCTTACCAGACTTAGATATATTCTTATCACTTACGCTTATGCTTTTATTGAGCAAAGCAATTGTGCTTTTAAGATGACTGGGAATGAGGTCAAGGTAAATGGCCGTGGTGGATATGTTGCTATGGCCAAGCAGTTCCTGGACTGCCCTGACCTGTGCTCCGCACTCCACAAGGGTGGTAGCAAAGTAGTGGCGCAGCCCGTGAGGCGATAAGTCGTCGACACCGGCTGCCAGAGCATATTTCTTGACAATGTTGTAGAGCTGCCTTGCGTGTATGGAGAAGAACCTAGCTCGGGGGTTGATATGCTCATTTTTGACGTAACATGCCAGGGGTGTAGTGAGGTCATCAGCCACCGGTATGACCCGGTCCTTATCACCCTTGCCTCCCCTAATGCGGATAAAGCCACCGACTATATCACTGGGGCGAAGGTTTAGAAGCTCTGACCTCCTCACTCCAGTGAAGGCGAGCATTAAGATAATAAGGGCGTCTCGCTCCTTTAGCTTGGCCCATCTATCTCGGCGGCTGGCGATGACCTCGAGAATCGAATTTAGCTGTTCAGTAGAATGATACCCTGGTAAGCGGCGGGGTTTTCTGAGCTTCAACTTGAAGGGAATCCCGATAAATTCGAGAAACGGCTTAATGGCGTGGTAGTAAGCCTCGATAGTTGCTGGCTTGTAGCCCTTGTCCCTGAGGGAAGCAATGAACTTCTTTGCTGCGTGTGCCGACGCTGGCTCTCCACCCAGGAAATCAAGAAAGGCACGCAAACGCTGGATGGACTGACGGCGGTATTTTGAGCTTATGTCCTGAATGGCGAGCTCGTCAAAGTAAGCTGATGCTTGAACAATGGTTTGAAGCTCAGTTTCAAGAGTCATGTTGCTATTCGTTCCTGCGAAGATTGCCGATAAGTATGCTTATCGGCAATGTTGGAGAAAGGGAATGTTTTTCATGTTGCTTAGTTTGGGGAGCCTCAGAAGTTTCCTCCTTTTCTAAGGCTGCAGTTGGGAAAAGGTCTTCAGGCGGTTCAGCGTCAGGTGTGGGGAGAATAACCTTGCCTGGTGGCGCCTGAGTATATTTCAGCATGTCAGTCAATTTGCCGGGGATATCCAGGGAAAGAACGTAAACAGTTTTCTTGAATCCGTTGGGGTGAGCCTCCTGAGGCACAAGCCTTAAGATAAGAGGGATCATAGAGATATGGCCACAGAGAGCGGTTACCAGGTTTATACCCGAGTTTATATTTATGATGCTCCAGTAGCTAGAGGTATCGAGCTGCCAGACTCCAAGTCCGGGGACATCGGGGAGCAGGAATTGGAGGTTCATCACCCTGCGGCAACTCCTACCATACCCAGGGCAATGCTCCGGGTCGCATTCCACTTCTTTAAGAATAGTGTGGATAGAGTTTCTATGGGCTAAAGCGCCGGTATCTTGATCAATGAGGGCAGTGGCTCTCTCCCCATCGCCTTTGCAGATAAGGCCTCTGGATTTGGAATAGCAGCGGTAGAACTGGGAAGCCCACTTAGAAGGGTCTTCGGTGGGGAAGAGGATGCGAAGTTCCCTGGGTTTATCGCCAAAGACGCTCTTCACTGAGTCAGGACAGACAAAGTAATTCACTGGCCGGGGGTAAGGATTTTTAACCCCCTCAACTTTAATACCAAGTCTGATTTTGCCCAGGCGGGGAAGACGAACCTGGTCAGAGAGTCCTTTAATTGGCATTCCTTTTAACCTCCTATACAATGAGATTCTTCGCTACGCTCAGAATGACAATCGGAGCGCATACAAACATCGAGGAAAGCCTCGCGGATAAGTCGCCGTGTAGGGGACCAGGGCTTTTCAATCTCGGAGAGATCCTTGTCCCCGTAAACTACCCTTATTTCAAAATCACTGGGTGTTCTTGCTCTTGCCATGTCTAGCTCTGCTTCACCTCGTGTTCTTGTGATGGTTGATATACATCGTGCCTATTGTTGGTATATTCCTGGGACAAAAAAATATAAGGCTGCTTAAAAAGCTGAATCAGGGCATAACGGACAAGCTCTGATGTGTTGAAGCCATTAGATTCGGCTAAAGATTTGAGCCTGGAGTACTGGTCGTTGGTGATGGTTACTGTGATACGAACTGTCTGCTTGCCGTTTCTTATTCTTATGCGGTTGTCCATAGGTTGCTTATCAATAGTATAAGGGATGCTTATTAAAGTGTCAAGGAGATTTTGACGGTTTTAGAATTCTGTTGCGAAGCTGGGCTAGAATATCAATGGGGTGAAAAATATTTGAATTAACAAAATGGCTAAATGTTCAATAGACTTATAGCTCTTGACAAGGACAGATGAACTGTTGAAAGTCTTTGTATCATGAGGATAGTGTGCTTATGATATACCCATATTTATTCATTTAGGGTTACATGTGTCAAAGATAGCCTACTAACGAAGAAGGGTGGCAGCACTCTATCAGAAATTACTGCCAGCCTTCTTTTGGTGACCAGAGCAAGCTGGTTAGTCTAGGCTAGCCTTCTAACCTCAAAACATTAAGAAGCCTTCACCTTCTATAATTCTATTAAGGTCATATCTAGCCACAGCACCTATTCGACCAAATTTCCGCGTATCTTCATGAGCCCCTACATGTTGAGACCCTTTCATGTGTGTAGTGTACTTGCCGTATCCCACCTCTATTAACGGCATCTCTTCCCGAGCATGCTTGTCGAACCAGTGGTGATTCCCGTCTGGCCAGGTTCCTTTTGACATCCCTGATACCTCCTTCAACAGATATTTATTAAAGCTCCCTGCTCTTTAACCACTCCGCAATAGCTTCACGAATAATCTCATCTTTCTGTCTGCCCTCCTGGTGGGCTATTTTTTCTAGCTTCTCGTTGATGTGCGGCATTATTTCAATATTCAAGACAGAAGTATCTGAGGGTGGGATAGTAATTGTGCCGCCTTGAGTTATTTCAGGAGTTTCCCCTTTGATGAGCTTTTCAAGCTCTAATTCTCGCTCTCTATCTATATAACGAAAACGGCCCCGACGCCACTCTGCGCCAACCAAATGCTTGTCAGATAGGCCTGATACCCATTCATCCTTTGGCAGTTGTTCAAAAGGCTCAAAGTGGATAAATTTATAGCCATCTTCAAAATCTTTGCCGGTCTGCATCGGCTCTGAATCTATGTTGACCACTCTGGTAGTGCCCCAGATTGTATAGTCACCTGCTAAGTTCTTGTAGACAAAGAAGACCTTCATTCCTTTGTAAGCTTGGGCAAAAGTGTTACCCTTAGGATAACAACCCCACTTAAAATCGGTACATATGTAGCGCCCCCAGCAATTACCAGAGCAGATTTTGTCGTCTCGCTTTGGTGGCCTAATATTCACGAGTGGAACAAAGCACCTCTCGCATTCTAAGTCTTCCCCAGGCTTAACGCAGAGTGCCTTCCAGCCTTGATTGTTATACATGCACCTGATAACTATACCCGTCTTTTCCATTCGATCCTCCTTCAACGATAGTTTATCTATAGTTTATCATTAGTTTAACGCATTGTCAAGAGCTAAAAGAATGAGGGTTTAGCTGGTTAGGCACATTCTAACGCATTTTGCGACGCCTGTATGTCACAAATCGTCAAATTGTTACTTCATTGTTGCCTCATAGGAACAGATGCAAATCGGGATAACATATTTGCATACTACCTACTCATTGTGGCACAAAGGTATTCGGGGTAGGGAAGCTTTAGATGTTTGATGAGTAGCTAGGTGGATTTACAGAGGAATAGGCATTGTTTAGACCAGACATTTTATTTTGCCTACTAATGCTAATAGCAGTCATGGTTTATGCCTTTAGGCATCCTGACATTGACGATTGGCGAGGTCATTAGTCGTGTATCCTCAAACTTCAATGTATCCTTTGGTTTTAGCGATGGGATTGCATCTACTCTGAAAATGGGCTATTTTGTATTTACTTAAGTTCAAAAATAGTGCAATCTCTCTTTATAGTATATCAGTGACCGATGGCTAAATTGAGTAGGAAGCAAGCAAAGGAAATGATAGAAACATACCTTGCTGAACACCCTAATGCCACATCATCTGAAATAGGCAAGGCCCTTGGAGTTAGCAAGCAAAGAGCACATCAATTGCTCAAGTTGGTAAAAGGTGCTGATACTCCTCTAATAGACCGTGAGCTTGTGATTCTGCGTTACGTGGCTATGGGCAATACCAATAAAGAGATAGGTAAAACTCTAAACCTTGATGAGCAGACTATAAAGAACGAAGTCACCGTTATCCTCGCCAAGCTTAATGCCAATAACAGGGCTCACGCCGTGGCCTTGGCAATGCAGCAGGGGCTTATCTCGCTGGACGAGCTAAAACCAGCTAGGACTACATAAAATAGCTATTCCTTCTACGGCGTCTTCTATCTAGGGCTGGGTGAGTGTATAATTTGGATTAGGTAGCCCATCAGCGGATTTGGAGAGAGGTTACGGCAAGAGGCAAAATAAGCTAAAGGAGGCTTATCAATGGCTACTAACTTGAGGGCTGATATTCGGAGGCATGAGGCAGGAGAATAAGACCAAGGTTAAAGGCCCTACTTGGCCCCATATCAGGTGTCTATACTGCTCAGTGTCATTTTTTGGGGCAGTTGGATAATTCTGCCCGGTGTTTTGAACAATTTGGCTGATTGTTAACTGAGAAAGGTAATTTGTCTTCCCAGACAAGGTCATGATGAGATTAATAGAGGATAGTGTTAAGTCCTAACCTAAGCAACCTGATTATATTCCATGTCACGAAGGCAGCAATATAATTGTTAGGTCCTCAGCAGGATCTATTACTCTTGCAAAGTCCTTGACATCAAAGGTAATGAGCGTCTTAGCTTGCGAGAGCGCTGCCGACAGGTGCATTGCATCAGCGGAAAACAGACTGTGCTTCTCCATAAGCCCGGGAATATTCTGGCAAACCTCAAAAGACTCTTCACCCTCTGGTACAAAGTGAATATCAGCACCGCTTCCCTTCAGCTTTTGAAGATTGCCGATAACCTTTTCCAAGTCATCCTTATAATTCATGAGGCTCTTCCAATGTTTCTTTGCTTCGCTTCTGAAGGAAGCTGTAATTTCTGACGGCAGAGATTTGGATATGTGTGCATAGTAGACTTCTTGTAAAGTTGCCCACAAAGCTTCTTCTACTGTAATCACTGATATAAGAATCGCCACGCTTTGGGCTAGAAGGTCACCCATGACATTTCTTGCAGACATTTGCATAATGTAAGCGGACGAGTTGAGAGACCCAACTGTGTAGAACTTCAGGAAGTTGGCATCAACATAAGCTGGTGAATCTATTTGTTCACCTACTGTATGTCCACGTTTCTGAACTATTGGCATATAATTATGAGTTTCCTAATCTTTGCCTTTGTAGGTATATTGGGGTTCTATGCCTATGCCCTCCACCAATCCCATGGTATGAACGTAGGCTTTAAATAGCTGAAACGGCAAGGCTTGTCGAAAATGGTCTAGGTCTACACCTTTGAAACGTCGCTGGTATTCTGTAAGCGATACTCTATAACCTGGATAGACTTCAACCCAATCTTCAGTCTGCTTACGCAATAATTCCTTTAATTCTTCCATGACGGAGCTGGATGTTAAGGCAGTATCGTTTCGTCCTGCAACAGAGGATGCCCAGATTCCCTTTTCTTGAACAATCTTTGGGAAGGTCGCCACATCTTCATTTCCACGTTGATAAGCTAGTAGTTCCTCTCGGACTGGCGCTGCTTGCCGCCGAATTGTTATCACGGTGACTGAACCCGACGTAAGGGCATCTCCCTGCCGAAATGTCGATAGTTCTTCGATAGCCATTTCATTGGTTTGATAATTTGGGCTTGGGCTGATCGTCCCTACGTGCCGGCGACTCAACCGATGTTTGTCTACGAGCGCACCTATTTGTCCCACTTCCGTAATGTAATTGTCTTGAACCAATTCTTCAGTTACCACACTATGCTCCTCGTTCCATCACGTCCAGTATATTCTCAACCATCTTAATTAACGATTTAGCTGAGCCCACCACCTTGGCCCTTTCTGGATGCCTATGACTTAAGTTAATACTGTAGACTGTGTTGGGTTTGGGAATAAGTGGCTCGATCCTTAAGTCAAACCACTTAGCTTCCGTCACATATATATTTTGCTCAACGACTCGAACGCCAAAATTAGTTGCAGAGAAGCCGAGTATCCTAGATATCTCGGACTCCAGCTTGCTGTCTCCAAAAAGTTTTGCAATTACCTTGGTGGGGTCTCTCCCTGTTATCGCAGAACCTCCGGCTATGAACTCATAGAATGATGCCTCTGCCTCCAAATCCACATTTATCTTATCATTCACAAGCCTCTCAAGATCTGAGAAGTCTTTAATGACTCCATCAATATCTTGACCTGCGATAGCTATTACGCCACGGTCAGGGTCAAGGCGAAGGGTCTGACTAGTGTCCTTTTTTTCTGCTATATTACCACCTATGACTATTCTGCTGCCAAGAGGAAAATCTGCTATTCTTTCAGCCAGATCCTTACGCACCGAGTAACCAATTTCACCTAGTATAGGTGTTAGTTCGGCTAACTCTAGCGGAAAGAAAATCAACTTTAGCTTAACACTGAAGTGAAAACGCTCTATCTTAATCTGAATATTCTGCGTTGATTCTTTTTTCATAATCCTTCCTCTTACTGTCTCACCTAAGCCAAGGTCAGTTGACGGTTATCATACCATTTTTCTATCATTGCATAAATATATCACAAAAAACGAGCTACTCGCTAGTTTCGCTTAGTTGAACGAAATGACGAAAAGTTCATTTCGAATTTCGAAACGTATATGACCTTCTCGCGATAGACCAGAAGTTCTTTTCCTCCAAGATATCAGAAGAGCCATATATCATTGGAATTGACAGCCAGTTAAGCGTAGTATTAAGCTAACATAAAAAGTAAAAGCCTAATGAGGTTTAACCATGAGCAGTATATTTACTCTAGCATCAATTTTGAAAGATTCTAATTATAGTTTATCGCTATTTACGGAGCCAGAGATAAAAGGATTGGAGTCCAAAATAATATCAAAAGACGGGAAAGCTTATATCAACTGCATAATAAGAAACAAAGATATTTTGCTGAAACCGGAAGAGATCATTCGCCAGCTCTACGCAGCCAAACTCATAGACAAATATGGCTATCCTAAAAAGAGAATTAAGTTTGAGCATCCGGTCAGTTTCGGCCGTGAGGTAAAATCAGCCGACATTGTCATATTTGATAAGGATAGACCTACCGTTGAGTACATCATTGTTGAGGTTAAGAAGCCTAAGCTCAAAGAGGGTAAAGAGCAACTAAAGTCGTACTGCAACGCCACCGGTGCGCCCATCGGCGTATGGACAAACGGCGGACAAATTTCCCACTATAACCGCAAAGACCCGAATATATTCGCGGATATTACAGACATCCCCAAAGAAGACCAGACTCTTGAAGACATTTTGAAAGAGCAATTCACGTGGCGTGACCTCATTATTAGGGACAAAATACCCAATGAGGGTAAATCACTAAAAGACATAATCACAGAAATGGAAGATGAAGTCCTGGCTAATGCGGGCGTGGATGTATTCGAGGAGGTATTCAAGCTCATATTCGTCAAATTGTATGATGAATATAAGAGTCAGAAAGATAAAACTGTATTGGATTCAATTGTCCATGCACAGTTAACAGAGCAGGAATACAGCGACTACGAAAAGCTAAAAGATTTCTTGAAATCTGACAGTACCGTGCTGAAAGTTAATAATAATTTTAGAGTGATGGAGTTTAGAAATACCGGTCAGTCAGAGGGTGAACTAAAAAAGAAGATTCAAAAACTGTTTGATGAAGCCAGAAACAAATGGCCTGGCATCTTTCCTGATGAAAGCAAGATTGACCTTTCGCCGTCTCATCTTTCTATCTGTATATCAAGTCTGCAAGACGTAAAGCTCTTTAATTCCAACCTACAAGTTATTGATGAAGCGTTTGAATACCTGGTGAGCAAATCATCAAAAGGTGAAAAAGGGCAGTATTTTACGCCTCGGCATGTCATTGATATGTGCGTCAAGATGCTGAATCCCAAGCCAGGTGAATACATGATAGACCCTGCTGCCGGTTCTTGCGGTTTTACCGTGCATACTATCTTTCAGGTGACTGGACACCTCTTTGAAAATGCTGGCATTTCGCAGGAAGAAAAGGAAGACGTGCTAAGAGTTTTTGGCATCGACTTTGACGAAAAGGTTGTCAGAGTTGCCCGCACTTTAAATCTGATTGCCGGTGATGGTGAGTCAAATGTCCTGCACCTTAATTCACTGGACTATGACAGGTGGAATGAGACCGTAACTAATCCTGAATGGGTGAACACCTACGGTAAGGGTTTCAAACGTTTGAAATCGCTAATAAAGGATAAGGAGTCTTACAAGGAATTTCTCTTTGACATTCTGATGGCTAATCCGCCCTTTGCCGGAGATATTAAGGAACCACGTATAATATACAAGTATGAACTTGGCTATAACGGAAAGAATAAAGCTAAATCAAAGGTGGGTAGAGATATCCTTTTTATAGAGCGCAACCTAGAATTCCTTAAACCCGGCGGGCGTATGGCAATCGTTCTGCCTCAAGGGCGGTTTAATAATACATCTGACAAAGACATTCGCGAGTTTATTGCCGATAAAGCCCGCATTATAGCGGTGGTAGGTCTGCAAAATAACACGTTTAAGCCTCACGCCGGCACAAAGACAAGCGTGCTATTCCTTCAGAAATGGGATGAAAAGCTCTGCCCGAAAAAAGATGATTACCCTATCTTTTTTGCCGTCTCGGAGAAGTCCGGCAAGGATAACTCAGGCAAATACGACTGTGTAAAGAACGGGAACGGTAAACGTAAGCTGGACAAATATGGGCACTTCATTGTTGACCATGACTTGCATAACCAGGGTGATGAATTACCGGACGGCATTGCCGAGGCATTTATTGAGTGGGCAAAAAAAGAAGGGCTGAGTTTTTGGAAACAATAAATGAAAATTTCTGTCGTGAATAGTTCAAAAATTGATTTAGGCGATAGAATCGATGCAGAGTATTTTGAGCCATCCTACTTAGAGAACGAAAACAGGCTCAAGAAAGCGACC
>JABUBO010000744.1_pt1 | contig 10681 bp, 11 predicted proteins | sample 7240361 | NCBI WGS metagenome assembly JABUBO01 (sample SAMN07256346, study PRJNA390944) | subsurface metagenome | isolation source: Methane hydrate marine sediment | place: Pacific Ocean: Eastern North Pacific, ODP site
CGGCACCTTTTTGAGCTCCTTTTCAGTAACCAGTATTCGGTAGTTTGAAATCCCGCACGCCTGGCTCATTCGTCGAACCGTTCGCTGAACATCTTCATCGTTTTTGCCGTGTACCATCGTATATACACTATAAGCCCAGTTTTTGTCGGTATGGCGTTCATAGGCGTGACTAACCTCCCTAAACCCGGCAAATACCTCGCCCACTTCCTCGGTTCGTTCGGGTTCAACCTTCCAGACCACCATTGCTCCAGCGCCCATGCCCACTTTGACATGATTCACTATCGCTCCTATTCGTCGAAGCTTACCCTGCTGTTTCCAGTCTTTCAATACTGCCAGTAACTGCCCTGTATCTATACCTATCTTTTGGGCCATATCGTGAAATGGACTTTGACTTTTCGGCAATCCCTGTTGAAGAACAGCCAGAATCTTCTGCTCAATACTGGATATACAGTTTTTCATTGATTGTATGGCAGATATAACGTACTCACTGAGTACATTGAGTCATAATATACCCAACAAATCGTCCCAGAACCGGGAAAGCCGCCCAGAAAGCCACCCAAGATGATTTGTATTATAATGAATTCGGCTCACAATTGCAAATTAGTTTTTCACTGTTCCTACAATTCTCCCATCTGCCCTTTGTAGAGACATAAATTCCGGAAATGCTTGAATCTGCCCTGGTTATGGTGTAAAAACTTCAAGAAGCGTCAAATAATAAATTGTGTGAGGCAAAAATGAGACCCATCAAAATAGCAAGCCGCGCCAGTAAGCTGGCTTTGGTACAATCCAACCATATCCGTAACTTGCTAAAGAATCTCAGCGACGGCATTGAAATTTCCATCGTGAAAGTGTCAACTAAAGGCGACCACGACAAATCAGATTTCCTTTATAAATCCGACTCTATGGGCTTTTTCACTTCTGAAGTTGAGAATGCGGTTCTTGACGGCAGGGCCGACATCGCTGTTCACAGTCTTAAGGACCTGCCCACGGCCTGCACGAAAGGGCTGGTAGTTGCCGCAATACCGAAAAGGGAATCTGTTGCCGATGCGTTGATAGCCTCATCTCAGGCAGCCTCTATTGCTGCTCTGCCGACCGGGGCAACCGTGGGGACGTCGAGCCTCCGACGTATTGCGCAGTTGCGCCGGCTTAGAGATGACCTAAAATGTGTTCCTTTGCGGGGAAATGTTGAAACAAGGCTTTCAAAGGTTGCCACTGGGAAGGTTGATGCTGCCATTGTCGCCTGCGCAGGTTTGAACCGGTTGGGTCTGGCTGATAAAATCTCTGCAATTCTGCCGCCCCAGGCGTTCCTGCCCGCCCCGGCACAGGGGGCATTGGCCGTACAGATTCGCACCACAGATAATGAGCTTGCCGAGCTTGTTTCACAACTCGATGATAAACAATCTCGGATTACCGTCGAGACCGAACGATGCATACTTACATCTCTGCACGGCGGATGCAGTATACCCCTGGGCGTTTATTCACAAATCTCCGGTGATACTATAACCATTGATGCGATGATCTCTGATGTGGAAGGCAAGAAATTTATCAAACGCTCAAAGACCAGTTGCATCAGCGAGGCCAAATCTTGCGCAAGGGAACTCGCACAAGAGTTGCTGGCCGCTGGTGGGCAGGAAATTCTCGATGAAATCAGAAATAGCAGGAATGACGAAATCAAAAAGTGAAGGGGTTCCTGACTGACTATACGAGCCTCACAAAAAGGGTTCAGAAAGCCCAATAGGGTGCAGTGTTGTGGGGTGGCAGTATTCTTCTCTATTTTTTTTATTTTTTTGAAAAAACCCTTGACAAAGGGTTTTTACTCTATATAATATATGAGTATATCGATTGATTTAGTCAAGATGGTATTTTGATATGCGAATACCCAAGAAATGCCAATATGCTCTACGGGCGGTTTTTGAGCTTGCATTGCGTGAGCCAGGTAAGCCAGTGAAAATACACCAGATTGCCGGTGCTCAAGACATACCGCCGCGCTTTTTGGAGGCGATATTGAATCAGCTTAGACATGCGGGTTTTGTTGACTCCCGCCGGGGCAGCGAAGGAGGCTATATGTTAGCACGGGCGGCTGAGAACCTGACGGTCGGAGAAATCATTGAATATATCCAGGGCCCGATTTTCGTAGCTCCAGATGCCGGAAAAGCAGCCCAAAAATCAACTTTTTTTGGAGATGAGGCCTTCAAAAAGCTTTGGCAAGAGGTCAATAATGCGGTATCTGAGGTTTACCAGAACAAAACATTTGCCGATCTTGTAGAATTTGAACAAGCTAAGAGAAAACAATGTGTTCCGAATTACTGCATTTAGGCCGAAAAAATAGGTTTTTTATAGAAAATTATATTTTTTTATTAGTAATCCCAGAATATCCATAGGAAAACTATAATATAAGGAGCAATAACATTTGGAATCGCATTATAGAAGTATAGTCAAGGCCATAACATGGCGTACAGGTGGTACGATAGTTACTTTTGCGGTTGCCTGGATTATTACCGGCAATATTAGCTTGTCGGCGGGAATTGGCATATTAGATACGGTAATTAAGATTGGTGCGTATTATTTACACGAAAGGCTCTGGATTCGCGTGAAATTCGGGAAACTAAAAAGACCAGAATATGAAATATAGCAGCTTATATTTTCAATTACAAGGAGATTTAAGATTATGTTAACTCAAGAAGTGACGGAAAATGTTGCAGAACTTATTGAGAAGCTCAATTTTGCAGAGAAAGTCGAACGCTCGCTGGAGTTGATTGACCGAGCTTACAAGGAATTCGGCGACAGTCTTGTAGTTGCCAACAGTCTTGGCAAAGATTCCAGTGCTGTCTGGCACCTTGCTAAACGTGTAAGCCCCAAGATTCGCGGCTTCATCGTTACGACAAGGTTCAAACCGCCAGAAACCAAGCAGTTTATGGCTGAGGAGGTATCAAGGTATCCTGAGTTGCGGGTATTCAGCAATGATGAGGAAATTCCTGATAAGCTATATGAGACCGACCCGGACAGTTGCTGTGAAATTCTTAAAGTCAAGCCAACACGCCAAGCGGTCAAAGAGATGGGGGTTGATTGCTGGATTACAGGTCTTCGCTGCACCGAAGGCCGGACGCGTACGAATTACAAAGAAGTAGAAGAGCTGGACAAAGGTTTGATTAAGCTCAATCCCATATTGATTTGGTACGAGCGGGAGGTCTGGCAGTATCTGGCCCTGAATGATGTGCGCGTTAATCCATTGTATGGCAAAGGCTACAGGTCTCTCGGTTGCTGGCCGTGCACAAAAATTGCCCAGGGTGCTGATGAGCGGGCAGGCAGATGGATTGGGACGAGTAAATGCGGCGGTGAGTGCGGCATTCACACAAAACCTTTACTTGATTACCAGATATAAGGGAAAAAGGAAAAATGAAAGCTGATACGTTAGCTGTACATGGTGGTTTTGCAGGCGATAATGAAACCGGAGCAACGGCAGTACCGATTAGTCAAACAGTTTCATACGCCTACAGAACTGCGCAAGAATTGGCTGATGTTTTTGACGGAAAAGCACCCGGCTATATCTATACTCGGATTGCAAATCCAACTACTGCCGCTCTTGAGGCAAGGCTAACAAAACTTGAAGATGGGCTCGGTTGCATCTCCACTTCCAGCGGCATGGCAGCTATCGCATCAGTTGTGATGAGTTTGGCCAGAGCCGGCGATGAGATAATCGCCGCGACGGGCATATTCGGCGGGACAGTATCTTTATTTGAAAATACGTTAGGGCGGTTCAACGTGAAAACTATCCTGGTGGATGTGTCCGATACCAACAACTTTGCAAATGCAAATAAAAGGACAAAGCTGATTTTTATCGAGACCATTGGCAATCCTCGAATGGATGTGCCGGACATACCGGCTATCGCTGAAATTGCTCATCAGGCCAACGTCCCCTTAGTTGTTGATAATACCGTTACTACGCCTTTTCTTATCAAGCCTGTAGAGTTTGGTGCTGACATTGTTGTTCACTCGACATCGAAGTTTATTAATGGCCACGGCACCGCGATTGGCGGAGCAATAATCGATACCGGCAACTACGACTGGAGAAAAGGAACTTTTGAAGATATTAAAAAGCTATCCGAAAGAGTAGGGCAATTAGCTTTCCTGGCGCATTTGCGAAACGTGATTTATCGTGACCTTGGTGGTTGTGCTGCCCCGATGAATTCATTTCTGATGCTGCAAGGCTTGGAGACTCTGCCGGGCAGAATGGTCAAACACGGCGAAAATGCAAAGAAATTAGCCCAATTCCTACAGGCTCATTCGAAAGTGTCCTGGGTGAGCTATCCGGGCCTGACAAACAACGAATTTTTCGATAGAGTTACAAAGCTGTTTGACGGCCGTGGCGGTGGACTGCTTACGTTCGGCCTTGGCGATAAGCAAAGGGCTTTTAGATTTATCGATTCGCTGAGACTGGCAAAGAATCTGGCCAACCTGGGTGATGCCAAAACATTGGTGATACATCCTGCCTCTACCATATTTCACGAATTCTCCCCGGATGAGCAGAAGTCGATGGGTGTTTCTGATGATATGATTAGAGTTTCGGTTGGGATTGAGGATTTCGAAGACATCAGAACTGATTTTGAACAGGCGATAGAGAAAAGTTTTTGAGGAAGACAAAATGAAACTTATTGTAAATGGCAAAGAATCAGATTTTGCAGATAGCTTGGCAGTGAGTGAACTTTTAGTTGAGCAAAAGGTAAAGATGCCGGATATGGTGTCAGTCGAGCTTAACGGGCAGATTCTAAGAAGAACTAAGTTTGAAGAGACAATACTCAAAGACGACGATAAGATAGAGTTTCTATATTTTATGGGGGGTGGAAGTGATATTAACTGAACAACAAATTGAAAGATACAGCCGACATATAATACTGGAGCAGGTCGGCGGTGCAGGGCAGGAGAAGTTGCTCAACTCCAAAGTGTTAATCATAGGTGCAGGCGGTCTTGGTGCGCCGGCTGGTTTATACCTGGCCGCAGCCGGGGTCGGAACAATTGGAATTGTCGATTCCGACAAGGTCGATTTGACAAACCTTCAAAGGCAGATAATCCATCATACTGATGATGTAGGTGTGGAAAAGGTCAAATCAGCCGAGAATAAAATGCGGGCAATAAATCCGGATATCGCCGTCCGGACCTATCAGACCAGAGTGGATGCCGAAAATATATCGGACATTATCCGTCAGTATGATTTTGTTATTGACGGCACGGACAACTTCCCTGCCAAATTTCTTATCAACGATGCCTGTTATTTTAACAAGATACCGTTTTCACATGCAGGGATTCTACGGTTTCACGGTCAGTTGATAACGGTATTGCCCGGCGAAACCACCTGCTATCGTTGTATCTTTAATGCTCCTCCGCCTGCTAATGCGGTGCCGTCCTGTTCACAGGCAGGCGTACTTGGAGTCCTCGCCGGGGTCATTGGCTCTTTACAGGCCACTGAAGCGATAAAATATTTACTGGGGCTCGGAAAGTTATTGACCGGAACGTTACTGACGTATGATGCGCTTGAAATGAACTTTCGCGCAGTCAAATTAAACCGTAATCCCAACTGTCCGCTTTGTGGCGAAAATCCGCAAATAACAGAGCTGAAGGATGAAGAACAGGTTGTATGTGACCTGAAGAACTGCAAATGCTGAAATTAGAGATTCCATCCTATATATTCGACCAAATGTTGGAACAAGCCAAGGCCCAGGCGCCAATCGAGGCCTGCGGAATTCTCGCAGGCAGCGACAGTAAAGTCGAGAAGCTTTATAAGATGACAAACATCGATAACAGCAGCTCCCACTTTATGATGGAGCCGAAGGAGCAGTTTGCGGTTGTCAAAGATATTCGCTCAGCGGGTCTTGAGTTGTTAGTGATATATCACAGCCACCCTGAAACGCCTGCCAGACTTTCGGCTGAGGATATTCGGCTGGCCCTAACGCCAAATGTGATTTATGTAATTGTTTCACTGCAGAATGCTTACACTGTTGGGTTGAAAGGTTTTTGTATAGAAAATGGCAATGTAATTGAAGTGCCGCTAAAGATTATGGAAAGACAGAATGAGTAAAACAATAGAACCAATTTTACATATTCCGGAAAGTGTCAAAAAAGATACTCTTGGCTATCGCAGCCGGCTCAAAAAGTTTCTTGATGGCCAAACGCCAACGGTTGCTTTCAGAGCTTATCGAGTACCAATGGGAGTTTATGAGCAAAGGGTTGTGGGCAAGTATATGGTTCGTGTGCGTATCGGCGCAGGGCTGGCTCTGCCTTATCAACTGGAACGAATTGCTCAGCTAAGTAAAACTTATGGCAATGGAATTCTCCACGTTACAACCAGACAGGATATTCAGATTCACAAGGTCAATATCAAAGATACCCCCGATGTTTTGGAACGGTTGTTTGAGGTGGGTCTTTCACCTCGCGGCGGTGGGGGTAATACCGTCCGCAACGTTACAGCCTGTCCACGGGCAGGAGTTTGTCCGAAAGAAGAATTTGACGTTGCTCCGTATGCAATCGCAACGGCTGAATATCTTCTGCAGGACAGAAGCTCTTTTAATTTGCCAAGAAAATACAAAATAGCTTTTTCCGGCTGCTCAGACGATTGTGCGTTTGCCTCAGTAGCCGACCTTGGCTTTTTTGCCCATACGAAAAACGGAGTGAAAGGTTTTTCAGTTTATGCAGCAGGGGGGTTGGGCTCGAATCCTGCTGTTGCGGCAAAAATCGAAGATTTCATAGAAGCTAAGGAGGTCTTTGAAGTTGCAGAGGCCGTCAAGAGATTGTTTGACAAATATGGTGACAGGGCAAACAAGCATAATGCAAGACTGCGATACGTGCTTGCCAGAGTTGGCGTTGAAGAATTTATCAAATTATACCTAAAAGAAAGAGAGATACTTAAGGCCGATGGGCTTCCTTACAAATCGCCGACAATTCGTGACCTTACCCCAGTCTATGGAGCGCCCGAAGCATCGGATAACGCTGGTCAAAAACAAGCCAATGTATTACCTGAGAAAACAACCGGAAGATATACAGTACGATTATGGCTAAGGAATGGTGACATACCGGCTGATGACCTGAACAAAGTCGGCCAAATTGCAGCCAGGTATGGCCAGGGACTTGTCAGAACCACACAACTACAGGATATTCTCATCACAAGCGTTGCGCAAGAAGATATTGATAAGGTCAATGGTGAACTAAATAACCTTAGCATCAATGTCCTCAGTGGTGGCAATCCTAAAGTAGTCGCCTGTGCCGGAGCTTCGACCTGCAAACTGGGATTGTGTCTTTCGAGAGGTCTGGCAAATGCGATTTCAGAAAAGCTTGGCAAGAATAATATACGGCTGCCCGAATCTGTAATAAGAATCAGCGGCTGTCCCAATTCCTGCGGCCATCATTATATAGCTGATTTAGGTCTTCAAGGCAGAGCCAAAAGAGTCGATGGTAAGCTAATGCCCTGCTACGATGTGCTGGTAGGTGCAACAACTGTCGAAGGCAATGCACATCTGGCAGAAAGAATAGGTACAGTACCCGCCAAAAAAATACCGGAGCTATTAGCAAAAGCTTTTGAAGCCGGTGAAGCTAAGAAAGAAAAGCTGAAAGACCTGGTTGAGCAGTGCAGTGATACTCCATCTGTACAATTTCCGGAGGATTACTATTACGACTTTGGTTCGGATAAGCCATTTTCATTGGCCGGTAGAGGTCCCGGTGAGTGCGGTGCAGGCGTTATGGATGTAATCAAGCTTGATATCGACGAAGCGAAGGACGCTATTAAGTCAGTTCCTGTTAATGACGAAAATGTTTATAAAGCGATTGTTGCCACTGCAAGAGCACTTCTGGTTACGTTCGGCCTGGAGCCGAAAAAGGACAGAGAAATATTTGCTGCATTTACCAGGCACCTTATTGAGCCGGGCTGGGTCAAAACTGAATCGCGGAAACTCCTTGATGATGCAATTGATTGGCGTATGGGTGATAGAGAATCGATAGAAGATTTGCTGCCGCAGGTCGAGGATTTAGTAAAACGAGTTGAAGAACTTTTTTTATCGCTCGATGCTAATCTCAAGTTTAAAATTGAGCCGATGGCACAGAAAGCCATCGTCGATAAGGCCGAGACTAACAATCATATTATCGATTTGCGTGGTGTGGCATGTCCCTTAAACTTTGTCAAAGCAAAACTTGAGCTTGAAAAGCTCGAAACAGGTGCTATTCTTGGGGTATTGCTTGACGAAGGTGAACCGGTAAGGAATGTGCCGGAAAGTTTTACCGAGCAGGGCCAGGAAGTTATGGAAGTTAAGAACCTCGGCGATCACTTTTGTGTGAAAGTGCGCCGACAAAAATAATTGTTCTTCAGTTCGTTTTTAACATGTTTTTTAGAGGATTGAGTAAATGAGTATAGCAAAAGATATGACAGAGCTGGTCGGCAAAACACCGCTGGTTCAGCTCAACAGAATAGCTAAAGATTGTAAAGCAAAAATAGCAGCCAAACTGGAGTTCTTCAATCCCACCAGCAACGTCAAAGACCGTATCGGCGTAAGTATGATATTAGCTGCAGAGCGTGAGGGTAAAATCAAGCCTGGGGACACCCTTGTCGAGCCGACCAGCGGCAATACCGGCATTGCCCTTGCATGGGTTGCGGCGGCAAGGGGTTATAAGCTGATACTTACTATGCCCGAATCGATGACAACTGAGCGAAGGAAAATACTCCAACTGTTCGGTGCCGAACTTGTGCTTACGCCTGCCGAAGAAGGTATGATCGGTGCGGTCAATAGAGCCGGCGAAATCGTAGAAAAAACCGATGGCGCATTTATGCCGCAGCAGTTTAAGAACCCTGCAAATCCCCAGGTTCATAGGGAAACAACCGCTGAAGAGATTTGGGATGATACTGATGGGGCGGTGGATATCTTTGTTTCCGGCGTAGGTACCGGCGGAACGATTACCGGCGTCAGTGAAGTGCTCAAATCAAGAAAACCATCTGTCAAAGTTGTTGCTGTTGAGCCGGCTGATTCGGCGATACTTTCCGGAAGCAAACCCGGCCCACATATGATTCAGGGAATCGGGGCCGGCTTTATCCCGGATGTGTTAAACATGGAGCTCGTTGACGAGATAGTTAAAATAACAAACACAGAAGCGTTCGATATGGCAAAACGCTTAGCTAAAGAAGAGGGCATCTTTGCCGGCATATCATCAGGCGCCGCGGCGGCGGCCGCACTCAAAATAGCCAAACGCCAAGAAAATGCCGACAAGCTGATTGTTGTTATTTTGCCTGATACAGCCGAGCGATATATAAGTACGGGATTGTTCGAGTGAGATTATTAATAACAAATGGCAGCCAATAAGTGGAACATTAAGTTATTGGAGCCGAGTCTCTCACCGTGGGAACCTAAGAAGGAACCGTCCAAACAAATTGCGGTGCTAATGAGCGGCGGCGTTGACAGCAGCGTTACAGCTTATCTGCTCAAAGAGCAAGGTTGGGATGTACTGGGTATCACAATGAAGATACCCATATCGTGCAATACAAACAGCAGGGGATGCTGTGGTGCTGATGCCGCCTTTGTTTGCGGTGAATTGAATATACCACATTATTTTGTCGATGTTACCGAGCCCTTCGAAGAGCTTATAATAAGGCAATTCCGTCAATCTTATGCAAGGGGCGAAACTCCAAATCCCTGTGTTGACTGCAATACATTTCTCAAGTTTTCGCTGCTGTGGGATTTTTTAGAGGAAACATTTGGGATTAGTTATCTCGCTACCGGCCATTACGCGAAAGTTTCCAACACTGCTCGTGCTTCGCAGAGTAGTACCGACCAAACACGACTTAGCCGGGCAAAGAACAAAGCCAAGGAGCAGAGTTATTTTCTTTATGGAATTACCAGAGAAAAGCTGGGAAGGTTTGTTCTTCCTTTAGGCGAGTTAAAAAAAGATGAGGTTCGCTCGACTGCCGCTCAATTAAATCTGAGTGTTGCCGATAAACCGGAAAGTATGGAATTATGTTTTGCGGGAGAGGGTAATTATCGATTAGCTTTGGATGGTGTTGAGGCCAACTCTCCCGGTGACATAACGGATATGCAGGGTAATAAAATAAGCAGACATAAGGGAATAGCACACTACACCCTTGGTCAAAGGCAGGGTATTGGTTTTGCCGGCGGCAAGCCGCTCTACGTGGGTAAGATAGACGCCCGGACAAATACCATTGCATTAGGTACAAGAGAAGAAGTAAGCGCTCGTACCGTCAGGGCAAACCGGATTAACGCCCTCATACCGGAAGAACTTGTTACGGACAGGCAATTCTTTGGAAAGATTCGTTCGTACGGTGCTCCTCAGCCTTGCAAACTCATCGATGTTGGACTTCGACGAGCTCTCGTCTCGGCGGAGTCCGAAGCCGGGCAGTCAAGTCGTGAAACTGATATAACAGTTGAATTTGACCGGCCTCAGTTCGCACCGTGTCCCGGCCAAAGGCTTGTGCTTTATAACAGTAACGATAATATCGTCGCCGGCGGTACAATATCGGCGGAAATATCGGCCCAGACGTAAACTGTAAAAAATAATTATTTTTTCTGAACACAGCATACCCCTGGGGGGTATAGTAGCTATGTATATACAAAAGGGCAGGAAATGAAGAAAAATCCAAGTCACAAAGATAACCTGGTCGCACTAAGGCGAATTGAGGGGCAGGTTCGTGGCG
>JABUBO010000745.1_pt1 | contig 10675 bp, 19 predicted proteins | sample 7240361 | NCBI WGS metagenome assembly JABUBO01 (sample SAMN07256346, study PRJNA390944) | subsurface metagenome | isolation source: Methane hydrate marine sediment | place: Pacific Ocean: Eastern North Pacific, ODP site
AAAAATTAAGGATTTTTTATAATTTTTTCTTGCCCAACTTCCGACAAAAAAGAAATAAATAAAATTGAGTATTATTAACTTGTAAAGTCAAGTAATTACTATATTTTTTATCTTTTTGAAAGATTATATAGAATTTTTGTAAAATATATAATTAAATGGAATTTTAAAAAAAGTTACGATTTTTATGAAAATTAAAGTTAATTGGATTAATGATTTTGGATTTAGAGCGGAGGTTAGACACTTTAAAAATATATTAATAGATGAACCTCGCTCTTTTAAGGGAAAAGATCGAGGACCAAGTCCCGTTGAATATATTCTAGTTGGAATAGGTGGATGCCTTGGCTCTAGTTTTATTTTTTGTTTAGAAAAAAATAATTTTGAAATAAAAGAACTAAATATTGTTGTAGATGGTAAAATGACTCATAGAAAACCTTATAATCATTTAGAATTAGTTAATGTAAGTGTAGAATTAAATATTATCGATTTTGAAGGAAAAAACAAGAAAAAATTTGATAAATGCCTTGAAATTTTTAGAGAATATTGCATAATTTCAAATTCTCTTATAAGAGGATTACCCATTGATGTTAAAGTGAATTATTAAACTTTTATAACTTTTATTTGTCTTGGAATTTTTAAATTTTCTTCCGTTCCAACGCAAATGATTGCATCTATTTTCATTTTTATTGCCAAGGAAATTAATCTTTTAGATAAAATACCATCCAATATTAAGTATTTAATAGTGGAAAATTCACTCAAATTATCAAATACTTCCGAAGTATCTAATTCAAAAAGAATATTTTCCTCTGAGTCAATTCCAATTGCTTTTTTTGTTATTTTAGAGTTAGAAATATACTCAGCAATTTTTGACCCTTTATTGAGCTTCAATATTTTTAAAATATTTTTATATTTATTCTTCGAATCTTTTATTTTTTTTTCAATTGCTGTTTTCCCTTTACGCGATATATCTACTGATAAAATTTTATTATTAACTATCTCTGAAACTGGTCTCTTATTTTGAAGTGCTTTAACCATCTGTTTTCTTGTTAATTCTTCAACTTCAAGCCCATCAGGAGCTCTTGCAACATAATCAAGGTGTGCTACTTGTAATAATTCATTTAAGATTATTGTGCCTCCCCGGTCTCCATCTAAAAAAGCAGTAATTGGGCTTTTATTATGAGTTAATTCAATTATTGACTTAGGAATTTGAGTGCCTTCCACTGCAATAGCATTTTTGATGTCTATACGCATTAAATTTAAGACGTCTGCTCTTCCTTCAACTATTATGAGATCTGGGCTAATATCAACATTAGGACCTGCAGGTAAATTTTCAGGCCCCCATTTTTTAATTTCACTAAGTCTTATATCTTGAGAAATTTGTTCTTCAATTTCCCTAGGTTCGGGACTATTCTCATCCCATTTTTTTAATAATTCCGTTGCTCGTTTGATAATTTGTTTTCTTTTGTCTTCGCGAATATCTTTGATATCTTCTAGGTCAATTTGTGCGGAACAAGGACCTACTCGACTCACGGTTTCTATTGTCGCTGCCAATAAAACGGTCTCTTTTCTTGTTAGACTTGAAGGAATAATTATTGTTCCTTTAGATATTCCCTCTTCGGTCGTTAATTCGACCTCAATTCTTCCTATTCTCCCACTTTTTTGTAAATCCCTTAAGTCTAAATCCGATAAAAGACCTTCGGTTTAGGCGATATGACCGAAGTGGCTATTTATCTTTGCCCAAAAATGGCACCGACAATATCGCTCTTTTCAACCACTCCATTTACTTTATAATTTGCTATGATATGGTATTTCGTAGTGAAATTAGAAGTATAATGACCATTATCTGTAATTATATAATCACACTCCTATTTTTTGTAATTAAATTTTTATCTAAATTTTTAAATAAATAACATATATAATAGTGAAATAATAATTGATTTACACTAAATTCGTCATATAAATTATTTTTGTTAATGATATAGATATAGAAATTTTCAAATTTATTTTTTTGGAATTTAAATTCAAATCTACCTAATATTTAGGTATTATTCTATTATTTAATTTTTAAATGAAAACATTAATATTATGTATTGGGATGAGAAAATAATTGAAAAGATATTTACAACTCATATTCATAAAAATTTTAAGACAATATATAAAACAAATTCTGGTAGATTCTATTTCTATTTTAAAAAGGATAATGAAAATGAAATCACTGGTAGAGTTGTTTTTTTTCCCTCATCTTATTGAAATTTTACTAATATTTTTTTAAACCAGTAATAAAAAATAACAATCTTAAAATTAGGAAACAATTTTTATAGATTCACCTCTTTTTTATTCCAATAAAGTAATTATATATGACTGGAAATAATTTGATAGAATATTTACTAGTGTTTGGTGGGAAAGGAGGCGTAGGAAAAAGTTCTATTAGCAGTGCGACTGCGGTTAAAGTATCTGATTTATTACCAAATAAAAAGATTCTTTTGATCTCTTTTGATATTGCTCACAATTTGACTGATTTATTTGGAATTAAGATAGGGAACAATATAACTCACATAAAAGACAATCTATGGGCAATCGAACCAGATCCTCATATTTATGCTGAAAAATATACAAAAGAATTTGCTGAAAAGTCAAGAAAATTAATGAAAATGACTCCTATTGTGAATTTAATCCCAAAATTGGAAGAATACATTGATAATACCTTTAATGCAGATTCAATTCCGATCGCTTTAAAAAATGCTATTTTTTTCCAACAAATTTTAGACGCAGAAGATACTACTCAAAACCTTCAATTCGATATAATTATATGTGATTTTCCACCAACGGCTAATATGGTAGCTCTCTTTGAAATTCCCGAAGACCATGTTAAAGGTATTATGAAATATAGCTTACGTATCTTATCAGAAATTCGAAAGGCTATGCAAAAATTTACTAAAGCTGCAAAATTTTTATTTCCATTTGGGAGGGGCTCCACTGAAGAAAGAAAGGGACTTGTTGAAGAACTTTTGGAAATGTTAAATGAAATTGAAGAAAGAGGCGAAAGAATTGCCAATCTGATTAAGAATTATGGCTCCTTAAGGTTGGTTTCTATCGCCGAAAAACCAAGTTATGAAGAAATTAAAAGAGCATATGAGCTAACTCAGAAATATATTAACACCGACGGGATTCATATAAATATGTTGATTCCAGAAGATGCAGCAGATCATTGCAATTTCTGTAAAAATAAACGTCAAAAACAGCAGAAATATATTAAACAAATTGAACAAGAATTTGAAAATTTAAAAATTTGGAAATCTAATTCATTGGGAATTGAACCATTCGGAATAGATGGATTAAGAACCTTAGCAGATGAGATCTACTCTTCTATAAACGATGTAAATGAGATATTAAATCCCTTAAAAAAATAGAAATAAAAAAAATTATTAGGGTTTAGAATTAAATTTTTTATTCTTTTTTATGTTTTCGGAACCAGTTGATCTTGACCATCTGTTAGCAAATTCAGGTCTACTTTTATAAAGGTTATAGATTGCCGATAATTATACTTACCAGTCTCAAATAACACACAAATCGTGTAATCAGATAAAATAGCAATTGAAGAATAGGCTGATGGTCCCTCATAAACCATTTTTGAAACATTCCATGTTTAACCCTCATCATAACTCATCCGAATAGTAAAATAGCCGCGAGAAAAACAAGCAGGGTTGGAAAATAGAACTCGATTTCGCATATGGGTTGTATTTTTTGTAAAACGGTGTATAGAAGCTTGAGTACCAGCTTCTGTGAGATCTTCATTATAATAATAAGGATCCCACGTCTCACCACCATCATGACTCCAAGCCATTAGTTTATATCCTCCCCTACCAACCCTACAAATTATGCACAGAGAACCATTCACGCTTTCAAACACTTGTGGTTCTTCATCCTCTCCAATATTTCCACCTTTTTTCCATGTAATCCCATGATCATCGCTATAAATAACACATGCACCCCCAAGGTATGCTGGAATAACTAATCGACCATTTGACATTTGAATTCCGTTACCTGGACCCGCTCCACCACCTTTTCCCATGAGTCCCATCTCTTGTGTCAGGTTTCGTGGTTCTGACCAGGTTGCTCCGAAATCCGAACTATTCATTATGTACATAGTTTGATCCGAAAAGAACAACCACACCATCTGTGTATCTTTATCGTATAAAGGACAAGAGGCCCAGACAGAAAGTTCTCCGCTATCTTTCATAACTCGGATAGGACCCCAGGTTTTGCCCCCATCGACACTCCGCTTCATCACAATATCAATATCACCTATATCAGACATTGCATCAATACGAGACTCACAAAAAGCTAGTATTATATCCCCAGGTAATACAACCATGGCAGGAATTCGATAGTCACGACCTTCTTGCTCTCCCGGTACAAATATCTCTTGATGCTCCACGCCCTCCGTCCACTGTGGATTCCAAAAGGCTAATATTACGCCAAATGACCCAAAAACAAATAAAAAGGCAATTCCCGCAGCCTCTAAACTATACATTATTCTTACTTCCTTCAGAAATCGAAATCTTTCCAGAAATACCTCGATACTGCCAATTATGAAGAGAATTGCGTACACAATAAATGGAGTAGACAATATAATTAATAGAAAAAGCGGAAATGAAAATTCAACTATAGGCCAGAGGAATCTGATAACTATAATAAGCAGAATAGCAATAATTATATTCCATATCGACCAAAACAGCAACCAAGTAAATCTAATAGTTTTATTCGATATTTTTTCAATTAAAAATTCACGTAACTTTCCTGTTTTAACGCTAATGATTGCCATAATAGTACTATATACTGCCCCTCCTATGAATAAGACGGTAAAAGTTGGCAAAATCCACAAACCATCAAAAAGTCATTAAAGATGTTTTAGATGTAGGAGTTAACGTATTTGAATTCGGAGGTAACAAGCTCCCCGGCTCTAATGGGATTACTAACAATCACGGTTGTTGTATTCACCCTCTCTCTACCGATGAAAATGTTGATGTTGTCTCTGATTATTTGAAGGTACACGTTGATCTCAGTACAATTAATCGGGGTATTCCCTATTTAGGTTCTGGGGCGATCGTAAATGATACAACTGGAATTTTTAGTTTACTTTCAACAGGTCCGGAGATGATGAGACTAACAAATGTTCTCCACCTTTAATCTGTATATTTCCCCTAAAGAAAAAATGAGAGGAAATAAATCTGGTGCTTGGAAAGGTGGTATTGCTATTTATACTACTATTCATGTTTGGATTAGAAATCATAAGCCCAATCCAAAGATTTGTGATATTTGTGGATTGCCCGAATATTATAATGAGAAACTTGGTAAATTAGAGTTATCTAATAAAACTGGGAAGTTAATTAGAGACATTAATAACTTTCAGTGGGCACATCATAGTTGTCATTTTTGGTATGATAAAGAGAATAAAATAGTGCACGAGGGTTTAGATGATAAATAAGAAAATAATAAATCCCAATTTCCGACGATACAACATAATCCCAAACATGAGAAAATTATCTGGTAAGATATATCCAGACTTTGAGAATACTGTAAAATATATGACAGATAAGGAATTAAAAGATTTGAATAGTTTCTTAGTGGAAATGAAGTATAAAATAAATAATTTGGAGAAAATACAAAAAAGGTTATTTTAAAATATGGATGATGAGGAATATAAGGAATTTTTAGAAGTTATCGAGAAATTAGATTTAGATAAAGAAGAAATACAGGATGAGTTTGTTATTAATGGAAAATATAAAAAGAGAAATAAAAATTATCCATACAAAATTTTGTTTCAAAGTATTAAAAATGGAGATATAGAATACATTAGAATCTGCAATAACAACCCAACAAGTGAATTCTTAACAGAAGAAGAAGAAAAACTATCAACTGATATGTGTATGAAAAGAGAGGAGTTTCTTTATCTCCTTATTCAAAAAAGAATAGTAAAAATTTGGGATAAGCATATTAAAAAATACTTAATGGATAAATACATAAAAACATAGATTGGTTATTTTAAACTAATGATAAAAAATAAAGAAATAAAGAAAAAAAGGAAATGTCAAATATGTGGTGAGATATTTGACGAAGCCAATATAATTATAGAAACAAAAGTAGTACCAAATCAATCTCATCCTATAGGATGGGATTGGGGAATACCAATATGGGAAGAATATGAAATACAAAAATGTCCAAAATGTAAAAATATTATAAGGTATATTGGTATTGGAATAAATGATATCTTAAAAATATAGGAGGAAAATAAAAAATGAGCAAAGAAGATGATAAGGAATTTAAAAATTCAGAAGAAAATTCGCTGAAAAAAGTAGAGGAGTCTCGTATTAATTGTTATGTGGTTATAATAATCTGTGTTTTAATTGCCTTAACAGTTAAATATTGGTACATCGCCATTCCGTTGATAATTGCTGTGATTATAGGTGTTATCGTTGTTTCAAAGCATCATAAAAGGTTAAAATCAGAAAACGATAATTTTGAAGATATATTCGAAGACTAAGATTTTAAAAATGATTTGTGAAAACTGTGGGATTGATAGCAACAGTGGAATTGTCTATAAAAAGCATATCTTTTGTTCCCATAAATGTAGAGACGAGTATTATGAAAAGAAAAAAGAATTACTTAAAAAACAAATATATTTTTTTAAAATATATTTAATAATTTTCTTAAATTTATGTCCAATCCTTTTATATAAAAACATAGAATGATGGTGAAAAATAGATTATGGAGGTATTAGAGTTTAAGAATTTTAATAAATTTTTTATTTTATCTAAACCTTTTTTTCTTAAACAGGTTTTAAAATCAAGTAAGGTTTTTAAAACCTTATTTGTAAGAAATTATAAATTTTATGTAAAAATACAGTATTTTATTTTTAAATTTGAACCCTATTTTGAAGAAAAATATTATTAAAAATATTATTGATTACAAAGTAAAACAAAATTATTTATAATTTCTTCACCTATGGTCATAGTTTTATTAATTATTTTCTTATCGTAATTACCTGAATAATTATAATTAATGTTATGAGTTTCTGGATGAAATTGAACTGAGAAAATAGGTCTTTTAATGTGACGCATATATTGTATAGCTTTAAAGCCATTTATTTCTGAAGTAGCTATTATATCGAAATTCTTTTCGATGCTAGGATCATCAGGTGATATATAATCACGATGACGAATGTTTACCGGGATTTTACTATAAGGTATCAATTCATCAGTTTTCTTTAGCGAGATGGAAATAATCCTGCTACCTCTACTTGGAATCTTCATTCTTTGCACTTTTCCTTTAAATGCAAAGGCGGTTAAATGAAATCCGTAACAAATTGCTAAAATAGGTTTTTGTTTTGCTTCTTGAATTAACTTCAGTTCTGATCTAAATTTCTTCTCTAAATCCTTATTGTTATAAAATTCAGAAACATTCAAGTCAGAACCTGATAGAATTAATCCAATACTAGTTTTTAGGACTTTAAAATCAATTTGAGAGCAATGAACAGTTTTTAATTCGATATTTGGATTTTTCTCCTGAATAATATTTACTATCCTTTCTAAACGGTCAGTTGGGAAGTTATTTGAATAATTATCTATAAGATATATCCGCTTTTTTTTATTATTAGAAACTCCAATGATGACTTTTCCCCCTTCTTTTGAAGCTAAAAATCCACATATTGCACTCGTGATCTTTTTTGGAATACTCTTATCAATTTGATTTTTATAATGATTCCATCTAAACGACTCTTTAAGCTCTACGTTCTGATTCTCATGGTTTGCGATTAATTCAATAATTTCGAAATTTGGTTTTTGACTCATAAGTATCAATTGCTCACATTCTATTATTGAGTATTACTAATATTATCTAATGTCTTATCAAATAAAAAAATAGACAAGATTGTATTACCAAAAAATTTTTAATTACTTGTTATAATGAGCTTGCAAATTTTTCAATTGATACCTCAGTTTTACTCATTATACGATTCTTAATTTAAATAAATTCTGATGTAGGGTGATCAATTTTACTATTTTCCATTAAGCGTTGTCTGCTGTAAAATCAAAAAATTAGATAAAAGAGGTTTAAGAAGGAAAAAAAAAATAATTATTGTTCTATAACCTATTATGCATGACTTTATATCTTGTTTCTTAGAGACAAATTCTAATAAGCGAATGTAGTTGTTTGCATATTTTGAAGGATATTTGAAAATGGATTCGGAATCGATCAAAATTTCACGCGGATCCGACTTGGACCAGCTCTTATATTTCTCTGTATTGCGGTATTCTTTAATATGACCTCTTAAAGGAACCACATAGATATTTTTATCTTTTATGTGAAAGTATGGAACTTTATTGAAAGATAATTTAGTGGGTTTTCCGAGTGAATTTGCTATGGCTTCTGCGGCTTTCCTCTTTTCACAAATAATTATTTCATTCAAATCTCTAAAAATAATCTAATTAAATTCCCACTTCTATTTTTTCTTTCTTTTTGGCGCCTATAAAAATTTTGTCTTTTTGAACTATTTTTTGTATTAACCAATCTGGGAATTCTTCAAAACTCCCTAATATATAGTCTACCGGGTATATAACTCAAATCAAGAGAGTTTGAATCCTTAAAAATTGGGTGTTTCTTTAACTCTCCTCTGAAAAACTCTTCGGTCTCGATTATCTTAATCACGTATCAGAATTTGATCTGATTTAAGAGAATATGTTAAAATAAAAATTTATAAAAATAGAAAAAAAAGATTTTTTAAATTAGAAAATTGGATTTTTCCAAAACATCTTTAAGAAAATATTCTGGATCTTTATTATATGCTCTGTAAATTACTTTACATGGATATCTTAAGACTTTCCATTTATAAGAACGTAATCTTATATCTCTATAGCAATCTTTAGCTGGGTCTTTATGATATTCTTCACCATCTACTTCAATGATAATCTTTTCTTTGGGTATTGCTATATCAACTGTCATTTTATCAATGGGATATTGAGTTTCTAAATCATAGGGGCTAAATTTTTTAATTAACATAAAATAACATTGAATCTCACACTGAGACTGGCATTTTCTAATATCTCTTAAAGCTTTAACAATTACATTTTCTAATTCTTTTTTAATAAACTCTGGAATGAAATTAGGCAAGTAGGTTATCTTTTTATCAAATTTCAATTGGATATATTCATATATTCTAAAATCTTCATTTTTCAAGAGAACTATAAAATCATCATAGGAACTATCCCAGAAATTACGTAAATGATCTTTCCTAAATCCAAGAGCTTTTTCAATATTATAACCTCTCGCAATTTTATCTTCAATATATAATTCCCAAGCGATGTCAGTAATTGTATCAGTCATATTTAATCTAATCTTAAATAGTTCATTTATAAAAATTATTTGTCTAGGGACAGTTGATTTAGAATAAAAAAAGGGTACTTTTTTTAAATTATAAGCCCTCAAAAAGAGATGTAATTAAAGGTTATAAAATGACTTATTCATATTATTCATATATTAAAAATCTTTTGAATAATTTCAAGATTTCACATTCGTAAAAATTTTTATCTATTGTTATTAATAATTTAGTTATACAAAATAAATAATATCTTCTTTTTTTTTATAGAAATTAACGTCTAAATTTTTTATAATTTTACTAAATCCAATGTTATTCTCTAAGATTTGTAAGGTTTTAGTATCTGTTAGGATGCTTTTATTACTAAATTTTATTTGATAAAAGAGTTTATGAAGTGTCCATAACGATATTTTCATTTTGTTAGATATGAGACGTAATCGGGAAATTTATTTATTGGCGAATTTATTTTCCATTCTAGACTAACTCATTTTTTAATTATATTACTTACATTAAGGTTGCGGTAATAATAGAATTACTAAAAAAATAGTAGCAATTATGCCAACAGCAACAATAGGAATAATTAAACTAGCTATTTTTATTGATTTTCTCATTTTTTTTCCATTTCCTTTTTGTCTTACAATTTTAATGTATTTTCCACCATAGATATATTAAATAAATATAAGATTTCAATTAACTCTGAAGAATTCCTGTCGCTCTTTAAATATTTTTATCACGGATTTCAGAAATTAAATGCTACAATTCTCTTTGAAAAAGTAATGGCTAAGGAATTTATTATAATACTTCGAGATTTGTTCTTTTCTGTTTTTTATCAAAAATATTTCTTTCCCCAAACTCTAAAGAGCTTATCTGAGATTAAGGATGATCCAAACTATTATAGAAATTTCTTAAAATTAACTGATTTAATTATTAATTTCTCTATTTTAAGTGGTGAATATAATTATATCAGAGACCTTAAATCTAAGTATCCTGTTCTTATGGAGGAAAAGTCTTTAAAAATGCTATTTCTTCTTCCGGAATATAAATTATCAAGCACAATTGGGTATTTTAATAATAAAACAGGCGTAGATAACAATATTTCTAACTTTAAAACACTATTACAAGATATGTTCAAATCCTACATATTCAACTATTGCCTTGAAATAAGATATGATTCCAAATTCTTCTGTGATACTAGAATTAATGAAAATAAAATATTTCACATAGTAGTTTTTAATCACTCTGATATAGTCCTTAAAGGTGTTACGCTAAATTTTATAATGAAACCAAAAAATAGAATGGGAATTT
>JABUBO010000746.1_pt1 | contig 10674 bp, 9 predicted proteins | sample 7240361 | NCBI WGS metagenome assembly JABUBO01 (sample SAMN07256346, study PRJNA390944) | subsurface metagenome | isolation source: Methane hydrate marine sediment | place: Pacific Ocean: Eastern North Pacific, ODP site
TTTGGCCTGCTTGATTTTCTTCCCGCTCATACTTCCAGAACTGTCAAGGACAAGAATAAGATTCTTGCTGAGGATCTTTTCTTTTTTACCCACATAAGAGGGCGAGGCTAAAAGCATGTAATAATTATCTTCTGGACCTTCCCAGTTCATGAATGAAAGCCCGATATCATCTTCGGAAAGAGAATAATAGACAACAAAGTCCTTTTCCGGCTTGATGTTTTTTCCCTCAAAGCCCACTCTTGCTTTGCCTTTTCCTTCCTTCCTCACAGAAACCTTATGGGAAGGTGAATAAACATTGGAAAGAGGAATCTTTGAGCTAATTTCGACTGAAATAGTTACCTCCTGCAGGGGGCGGAGGGAAAATTTCTCTGTGTTTAAAGGGTAAACATACCGAATAAGGTTTCTCTCAGCCTTGATAACCTCAGTGTAGGAAAGCTGGATTCTTTTCTCTCCATTAGCAGGAATCGGGAAAACACGGGCTCGAAACATGTTGCGCCCTACATATTCAAGAAGAGCAGGATCTTTCATCCTCCGGACAATATCTTCATAGATCCGGCGCGCTTTATCCCGATCCAGGATTTCTCCTTCAACCTTTTTGCCTCCGATGTACATCGAAAACTCAGAAATAGAGGCTCGCTCAGGCAGAGGGAAAATAAAGATTCCTTCAATATCTCGGTTGTGATTGTTGATAAAAATCTGATCAATGGAAGTTTTCGCTACCTGGTTTATGATCTCAACATTTACCCGGTGGTATTTGACGGTTAAAGGAGGAATCCTCTCCCCGGGGCGTGGCACGGGGACAATAAATCCGTCGGCAAAGAGGTCAATCACAAAAACATTAAAAAGAACAAAGAAAAAAATAAAAATAAATGGTTTAAATTTTAATTGATTGTTGTTTTTCATTTTTTCTCTCCTCAATCAAAGCCTTTTTCCGCTTCACATATACTAAAACTCTCTTTTCTTTGATAAAGTTTCACCAATTTCCCTTTCATTAAGTTCCACAGGATTAGGCTTTTTCTTTTGACATTTAATCGCCAGAAATAAAAATGCACCAAGGAAAATAGCTAACATAAAAATAGCAAAAAACAAGACCTGACCCCATATGCTTTACTCTCCCTTTACTAATAACCGTTCTATTCTCTTCATAAGTTCTTCCACAGAGCTAAACACTTCTGCATTCATCGAAGCGAACTTTTCCTTATCTTCATTTAAAATAAAAACATTTGGAATTCCCGTCTCCTCGGCAGCCTTGATATCAAAATGAGAATCCCCCACGACACAACATTCCTCTTTTTTCAGTCCTAACTTCTTCAAGACAGCCTGAAAAGGAGCCCCGGAGGGCTTCCAGAGGCCGCTTTCGCGGGAGATGATACAATCAAATTCAAGGTTGAACTTCTCTAGAAGGAAAGAAACGCTCCTTTGAGAATTATTCGTCACCAGGGCTATCTTTATTCCTTTCTGGCGTAATAGGTCCAGAAATCCGCGCATCCCTGGTTTTAGTCGAGCCTTCTGGGTAGCCTCGCTTTCATGCTTTTCCAGCACTTTCCACTTCTCTGATTTTTCCGGCTCTTCCAGACTTTTGAGGTAAATAAGTATTGGTTTGCCCTGGGAGTTCAATTCTGCTTTTATTTGATTCCAATCATAGGTTACATCGACTACTGTACCGTCCATATCAAAAATTACACCTTTCAGCTTCATCTAAACTTCCTTCTTTCTCTATTTCAAAGACATCTATCTCTTCACTGCTTCACTCTACCTACCTCATAAAGAGGCTCTCCTTTGCTAACCGGAGGAGTATATACGATATAAAGAATTATTCCGCTGAAAGGAGCTTTCAGTTCTTCCTTCACATTCCCGAAGTAATCTGTAACATACCCGACTTTCTCTCCTTTAGTGACGTAATAGCCCATCTTGGTTAGAGGATAGAAAAGGCCCTCTGAGTTAGAATAAATAACTTCATAGTGGTCGATCCAGACTGGGTCGGAGACAAATTCTGGTTTTCCCTCGATCATCTTAAAAAGCCTCATAACACTGAGAATTCCTTTAATATTGCGGATAACAGACTCTTCGTCGGTCTTGCCCAAGTATCCGGATTCCGTTGAGATGGCCGGCCTTGAATGGAGTATAGCTGTGTTCTCCAGATACTTGGAATGAGCTTTGTCCTTGATGCGGGATTTATCGATGATAATATGCTTTATTCCAAAAGCTAAGACCATTTTACGGGTCATCTCATCTGTTTTTTTATCATCGCTTATCATCCAATATGAATAAGGAATGAGAGCTTCGTTTCCGTCTCCGCAGTGAAGGTCTACGAGAAAATCGCATTTCATAATGACCTCTTCTGTTAAGATGTGAGCAATCCGCTGGGTAATTGTGCCCTGCGGATCACCGGGAAAAACCCTGTTTAAGTTCTTCCAATCATCCGGATTGTAATAGATGATTCTTTTCTGAAACGCCGGCAGATTAGCAATATGAACTAATATCAATGTCCCGGATAGAGATTGAGGATCAATCATTTCTTTCAGCCGATAAAGGGCTAAAATCGGAGGATATTCATAGCCGTGCACACCAGCCACAAGCGCCAGAACTTTCCCTTCTTTTGAACCATTGATTATGGTCAGAGGGATAAGGGTACCGATTCCATCTTTTTCAGGGACAGATAAATACCCAGACTTTGTTTCCCCAGGATTAGCCTTTAAATCGCCAATCTGGAATAGATCGTTCTCTCCAGAACCAAAGGAGAATAAAGATAATCCCCAAATCAAGAAAATGCTTATCACGACTCTCCCTAAATTTAGGTGTTTCATTGCTGTTCAACCTCCTCTTATCTTAAGATGTAGTGCTGTTTATTTTATCCTATTGTATAGGCCAGGTCTACAGACAATTGATAGAGAAAGCATTTCTAATTCCGTGATAACTGATTTGTATATTTGAGGCATAGGTTTTGGGAAATAGCTGCAGCGACCATTGAAGAAAGGCTCAGTCTATATGGTTCAAAAACACTTTGCTTTTGCCCCAGCGTGTCAAAAGCAACTCGGATCAAGGCTTCGCTCTCCTCTCCCTTGGAGAGGAACCATGCCCGCTCAGCCTTTCTCACGGTTTTTCACCATACAGCCATCGCCAAGCAGCGAATCCGACGCAGTCGGGCGGCGAGTATGTCTGAGCAGGGCGAGTTACGCAGCCGCCGAGAAGAGCGAATGGAGAATGGCGTTAAAAATCTGAAGGGGAGCGAGGCTATTTCCCAAAACCTCCTCAACTTTTTTCTTGTCAATGCTTTTATTCTGAGGTAGAATTTGTAAAATCAGAACTTAAAGGCATACGAGAAAGGAAAAAAGTGACAAAAGAAAAAGATAAAATCAAAAAAGATGAGTACGAGAAAGCTCTATCTGCTTACAGTCAGGCCATGAAGCCCTTTCACAAAGGCGATTATAAAAAAGCAGATGAATTGCTCAAGGCTTTTTTAGATAAACATAGGGCTGAAAAAGAACTTGTTGATAGAGCTAAAATCTACCTCACGATTTGTGGAGAGCAACAGAGCAAAGAAAAAGTTCAATTGAAAACATTTGAAGACTATTACCAACACGGTGTTTTCAAAACAAATCAAGAAGATTATGAGGAAGCGCTAAAATTATTAGAAAAGGCTCGAGAGATGAAACCTAAGGAGGGCAAAATCCTCTACTTAATGGCCGATATCTATTGCTTGAAGGGGGAGAATGAAAAGTGCTTTGAACTTCTAAAAAATGCCATTCAACTCGATAAGTATTTCAGTATATTGGCCCGGAATGAGAGAGATTTTGAATCTCTTTGGGAGGATAAAAAATTTAAATTGATCACTAGAATGGTATGAGAAAGGGCTTTTTCGCTCTGATTTTAGCTGCGGGCAAGGGAACCAGATTCAAATCAGAAATAATAAAGGTCCTCCACCCCATGTTGGGGAAATCTATGCTCCGATTGGTGTTGGATTGTGTTTTCAAGCTCAGGCCAGAGAAAGTCTACGTGGTTGTGGGCAGTCAGAAGGAAGATGTTATGAAAGAAGCTCCTTCCAGTAAAGTCGAATTTCTAACCCAGAAAAGACAACTGGGAACAGCTCACGCCGTCCGGGCAGCAAAAAATGCCCTGAATAAAGGAAGAGAAAAGGATGTTCTCATCATAAACAGTGATTTACCCCTGATGAAACCTGAAACGTTAAGACCCTTATTGGCTCTTCACCGGAAAGAAGGAAACTCCCTGACATTTTTAAGCGCTGAGTTAGAAGACCCGTCAGGTTTTGGGCGTATTGTCCATTCTGGAGATAAAATTAGGGTCATTGAGGAGAGAGATGCCACAGCACCCCAGCGGAAAATAAAAGAAGTAAATGCTGGAGTTTATGTTTTTAAAATCAAGGATCTCCTTGAGGCATTACCCAAGGTTTCGAATAAAAACAAAAAAGGTGAATATTATCTTACGGATGTTACTGAGATACTATCTCAAGAGGGGAAAAAGATCGGTGTTCATAAGACAAGGAACACTGAGGATCTTGTAGGAGTAAACAGCAGGTATGAGCTGGCTAAGGCGATAGGAGAGCTTCGGGAGAGAAAAATAAAAGCCCTTACAGAGAAGGGGGTAACTGTTTATGATCCCCGTACAACCTGGATCGACCTCGATGTTAAAATAGGACCGGAGACCATAGTCTATTCTTCTGTAATTATTGAAGGAAATTCTGTAATCGGAAGCGAGTGCCGGCTTTATCCGTTCGTCCATATTGTAGATTCTAGGGTAGGAAACCGTGTCAAGATTTTAGGCTCGACCATGATTGAGGAGAGCGTCATAGAGGATGAAGCTCAAGTGGGCCCTTTCACCCACTTCAGGCCTAAAACCGTCATTAAATCGAAAGCAAAAGTCGGAAATTTTGTCGAGATGAAAAACACAATATTCGGGAGGAAATCCAAAGCAGGACATCTTACCTATTTAGGAGATTGTGAGGTGAAAGAAGAGGTTAACATCGGAGCAGGAACGATTACCTGTAATTACGACGGCAAAAAGAAATATAAGACCTTTATCGAATCAGGAGTTTTTATTGGTTCAGGAACTGAACTTGTGGCTCCCTTAAAGGTGGGGAAAAAGGCCTACATAGGAGCGGGCTCAACCATCACCAAAGACGTAGCGCCAGGATCCCTGGCTGTAGCCCGAAGCAAGCAGGTTGAAAAGAGGGGCAAGGACCCCAGAAAAAGAGGCAAGTAATGTGCGGCATAATTGGCTATATAGGTCCTAAGAAGGTAGTCCCAATCCTGGTGGAAGGATTAAAGAGGCTCGAATACAGAGGCTATGATTCAGCCGGGGTTGCGGTGGTGGATGAAAATAAGATAAACATAAGGCGAGTCCATGGAAAAATCGCAGCGCTTGAAAAGAGCTTAGAAGAATCCCCTCTCGACGGAAGATATGGAGTGGGTCATACTCGCTGGGCAACGCATGGCCGGCCGTGCGAAGAGAACGCCCACCCTCATCAGGATTGTACAGGTTCCGTGGTTGTTGTTCACAACGGAATTATTGAAAATTATCTTGCTTTGAAGAAGAAACTTAAAGAAGAAGGGCATACCTTTCGCACTGAGACCGATACAGAAATTATTGCTCATCTCGTTGAAAAATATTTTAAAGGCTCTTTAGAGGAGGCTGTTCAGCGAGCTGTTCAAGACCTTGATGGTGCCTATGCTGTAGCTGTCATATCATCGCAGGATTCTGAAAAAATCGTAGTGGCAAAGGTTGGCCCACCTGCTGTTGTCGGTTTAGGCGAAAAAGAGTTTTTTATCTCTTCTGACATCAATCCTCTTCTCAGCTACACCCAGAAAGTTGTTTTTCTCGATGATGGGGAGATGGCTGTAATCGAGCCAAAGGGAGCGAAGTTTTTCGATTTCAAAGGGGAGGTACTGGAAAAAAAAGTGCATCATCTCTCCTGGAGTCCCCTTATGGCTGAAAAAAGCGGGTTTAAACACTTCATGCTCAAGGAGATATTCGAGCAGCCTCAGGTTGTGAGAGACACTCTTAAGGGCAGGGTATCCCTTGATTCAGGAAAGATATGCCTGGATGAGATTGAAGTATCTCTGGAGCTTTTTAAAAAAACGGAAAGAGTTGTGATTATTGCTTGCGGCACATCCTATCATGCAGGTATGGTGGGCAAATATCTTATCGAGGCCATGGCCCAGATTCCTGTGGATATCGAGTTTGCTTCAGAATACCGCTATAGAGATTTTATCCTGGATAAAAAAGCACTGGTCATAGTCATTTCCCAATCTGGAGAGACCGCTGATTCTCTGGCTGCTCTAAGGATTATCAAAGAAAAGAAACCTTTAACTCTTAGCATCTGCAATGCGGTTAATTCCTCGATTGCGAGAGAGACAGATGGAGTTCTCTACACCCATGCCGGTCCAGAAATCGGTGTTGCAGCCACGAAGACTTATTCTGCCCAGATGGTAGCTTTGGCTCTGTTAGCAATGCATCTGGCCCAGATAAAAGGAAGAATGGATGAAAAGGCAAGTCTCGCACTTATAGAAGAGCTGGGAAGAATTCCTCATAAAATGGAGAAAATTCTCAATCAGGCCAAGTCGATTGAAGATCTAGCTTCAAAGTTTGTCTCCTTCTCCCATTTCCTCTATTTGGGACGTGGAGTCAGTTTTCCTGTTGCCCTGGAGGGAGCGCTCAAACTGAAAGAGATTTCATATATTCATGCAGAAGCCTATCCAGGAGGGGAGATGAAGCACGGCCCGATTGCTCTCATCGATGAGAACATGCCCACGATGGCCATAGTTCCCAGGGACAGGGTTTATAATAAGATGTTGAGCAACATATCTGAAATCAAAACAAGAATTGGATACGTCCTGGCCGTAGCTTCTGAAGATGATGAAGAGATTGAGGAAAGAGTCGATAAAGTTATTCCAGTCCCCTCAACAGAGCCTCTTTTCACTCCCTTTTTAACCACTCTTCCCTTGCAGCTCTTTGCCTATTACATAGGGGCGATGAGGGGAGCAGATGTTGACCAGCCCAGAAACCTGGCGAAAAGTGTTACAGTCGAATAAAAAGCTGTGGGGATTGATTCTCTTGTAGGGGCTTGATTCATCAAGCCCACCTTATCTGTATCCTTGGTGTTTTTATAATATTAAATATCCTGGATCAAAGAAGACGCGCAATTGCCTACACCGATTATGGCCACTCTAATTTTGCCCATTCTACCGGATCTCCCTTCTGAATTTCTCTTGTTTTTCAACTTTTTTAACGTAGAAAGTTCTTTGGATCGCTGTAATATTGGAAAAAACCGCAATTATCGCCAGAACTGTGATCATTGCTGGATCAAAGATGTTGAAAAGAGAACCTATCATCGCACCAAGGAAAAGAAGAAGCATTCTTTCAGCTCTCTGCATTATCCCTATTTTACATTCTATTCCTAATCCCTCTGCCCGAGCTCTGGTGTAGCTTACCATGGACGAGCCAAGGATAGTCAAAAATGTCAACCAGAGAGCCCAGTGATTCCTGAAATAAGCTGCCAGCCCGAGGTAGATGAAAAATTCTGAGTATCTATCTAACGCAGAATCAAATATAGCACCAAAGAGGCTTTTCTGGTTTGTATTCACAGCAACTTTCCCGTCGAGAATATCAAATAATCCGGAGATGACGATCATGATTCCAGCCCAAAAAGGATGTTTAAGGAAAAACAGAACACCTGCCCCTATGCCTGATATCAAAGCCATGAAACTTAAAGCATTAGGGCCAATCTTGAGATTGACAAAAAGACAGGCCACCTGATTAAGAGAGTCAAGAGTGAAGGATATCAATTTTTTTGGAAGTATCCGGAAACTTTGTTCTGTCTGGCTGTTCATCTGAGATTTTAATATGTTTTAGAGGTAATTAGATAATGCTTACTCTAATATTAAAGAAAATTCAAGTCAACTGATTTGATTTCGATTTATTCAATCTTAATTCATTGAAAAAAGCCGTGAAATCATCTATATTCTGGAATGAGAAAAGAGCTGCCTCACCTATTCAGGAAAGATTTGCCGGGGTGGCGGAATTGGTAGACGCAAGGGACTTAAAATCCCTCGTTGGTTATCCAACGTGCCGGTTCGAGTCCGGCCCTCGGCACTCTCATTAAGTCTTAATTAATTTCCTCTTGCGAATTGTTACTGCCAAATCCAAAGGAGAATTTGTCAAGGATGGCTTGAAAGCGTAGGGATGTGTTCACGAAGCCGTTCGAGAAGCCCAAATGGGCTGGGATGACACTTCCCATCCCAGGAATGATGACCAGTTCCTGGGAATCGAACTCCCAGAATTTTCCAACTTATTTAGAATGTGGAAATTACAAGACAAGAAAAGCCTCTGAAATCAGCTCTCCCAATCCTCCGGCAAGTTTTTTGATATAGCGCATGATAGACGGGCTTTTTTGATAAGCTGGTGAGCCTTGTAATCGAAGGTCAGCCACATGCCCTTTAGTTCTTTTGCTAATGCCGCATAACAGGCATCGTATCCGGTAAGTCCCTTATTGATAAAAACAGATGCCTGAAGGGCAAGGCTTTCAGTCATGGGATAGCGTAATATCCCACAATTCAAAACAGGAATCATGCCTTTAAGGAAAACCTCAGCTCCCTGAGGATGTATCCGGCACAAAACCGCATAGACCTCAAAGCAAAAAAGCTCGGGCACGGCAAATCTTTCCGGATGGGAGAGCATCCTTTCAAGGACAAGATCAGCATGGGGATGGATTTCTTGTTCAATAAACCACCGAACGGCGACGGAGGCATCGATTACCCAGATCATAGCTCATATCCTCTTAATTCACGAAGCACCTTGACGCTATCTTTGGTTCCTCGACTTTTTCCCCTCAATCCTTTGATGGTTTCCACCAAGCGTTTCCTTTCTTCCTCGGCCTGATAGTCGAGAAATCTTTTTTTGAATTGTTCAGGAGTGATAAGGACCGCCTGAATTTTTCTCCCCTTACTAACTAGGATAGGTTTCTTGGTCTTGTTCAGCTCTTCCAATACCTCACCCAGATGATTCCTAATCTTTAAAGCGTTTACTGTTTTCATAATATTCCTCAAGGTCAAGAGAGTTTTTGACAACTAATTTTATAAACTAAATAAATATAAACGTCAAGTGTAGATGTGTATATACATTATAGCGAAAGTTTGTGGGCAGGCTAAGAAAAATTGTAGGGGGGATAAGAATTTGTTTTTCGGCTGCGCAGGCCAAACGTCTGGATGACGGGAACGATAAACTCCTGCCACAGTTGGAGCTATCAATCAAGAAACGGACCAATTCGCTCCAAAAATGGGGAATGGCTGAAAAGAAAGAAATTAGCGAATCCCTCACCGCGGATCGTAGCTCCGGACCGGCAATTCCCGTTGACGATCGACGTCAAAGATTACAAGATAATAAATAGCGGAATTGGTAGACGCAAGGGACTTAAAATCCCTCGTTGGTTATCCAACGTGCCGGTTCGAGTCCGGCCCTCGGCACTTATATATTGCAATTACTTATCAAAAATGATAAGTTAAGTGCATGAAATGGACTGAATTCCTCAACCTATTTGTGGAACAACCGCTTTTCCATTCTTCCATGCTGAAAATTTTCCCTGAATCTGAGAATTATATCCATGTCCAACTCTCTCGGTGGGTGGGTGCGGGAAAACTAATCCAAATCCGGCGAGGATGGTATCTGATCGCTGAGCCATACGGGTCATACCGGGTATCTCCTGCAGTGATTGCTAACACCGTGGTTGCACCATCCTACCTCTCTTTGGAGTGGGCCCTTTCCTTCCACGGCCTCATCCCCGAGGAGGCTCCAAATCCAACATCTGTTACGACAGCTCGTGCAGAAAATTTTCGGACCGCTGGTCACCTTTTTATTTACCGGTACATCAAGCCTGATTATTTTTTAGGTTATTCGAAAACTTTGCATGGCGAGCAACAAATCTTGATTGCTTTTCCTGAAAAAGCTCTCTGGGATAAGCTCTATTTGTACCTCCGAGGCCATAGTTTTTCTAGGGAATGGCTCAAAGAACTCCGTCTTCAGAATCTAGAAGAATTCGAGCTTGCAAAATGGCATGATTATACATTGCTGACATCTCTGCCCTCTCTCCGCCGGGCTTCATCTGTGGTGGCGGAATACATTGAGGAGGCCCGCCGATGAGAGAAATCGCCCTGCAAGTCGCACGTGAATCTGAGGGGAGGGAGAGAAACGTCCTCCGCGAATATCTCCAAAACTACCTATTGCTTTTGATGCAGAAGACTAAAATGAATGAATATCTGTATTTTGTTGGGGGGACAGCACTCCGCTTCCTTTACGGTATCCGCCGATATTCCGAAGATCTGGATTTCACAGCCGGACAAGAGTGGCAAAAATCCAACCTCAAGCTATTTAAACAAAAAATAAACCAGGAGCTCGAGAGGGCAGGCTATGAATTCTCAATCAGCCTAAGGACTGAGAAGACAATTCAGCGTATGATGGTCCGCTTTGCCGGATTACTGCATGAACTTGGGTTAGCGGCGCGGAGGGAGCAAAAATTCTCCATTCATGTTGAAATCGATAATAATCCTCCTTTGGGCTGGAAAGGAAAAAGGACGATCATCAACATCCATCATGCCGTTTTGATCCAACATTACGACCTGCCCTCCGCCTTTGCCGGACTCGAACCGGCACGTTGGATAACCA
>JABUBO010000747.1_pt1 | contig 10670 bp, 9 predicted proteins | sample 7240361 | NCBI WGS metagenome assembly JABUBO01 (sample SAMN07256346, study PRJNA390944) | subsurface metagenome | isolation source: Methane hydrate marine sediment | place: Pacific Ocean: Eastern North Pacific, ODP site
CCTATCTGCCATGGAAAGGTACAGAGCAACGGTGTTCTACAGTGTGCCAACGGCATACCAATTCCTCAAGGACTACGAGAAGACTGACAGGTTCAATTGGAAGGGGCTCAAGATCATTACCAGTGGCGCCGATACACTTCATGAGTCAACGGTAAAAGATTGGGAGCGAAGGACGGGGGCCAAGATTATAGAGGGTTACGGCTTGACTGAGTGTAGCGCTGTATCTCACGTCAACCCTTGGGGAAGGCCAAAGGTCGGTTCATTTGGGGTTCCGATACCCAACGTCGGGGCAGCGATAGTTAACCATGAAACCGGCGAGTACCTTCCTCCCGGGGAAGTCGGTGAACTAATCATCGAGGGGCCAAACATTATGAAGGGCTACTGGAAGAGGCCAGAAGACACGAGGGAAAGCTTAATCGAGCTGGATGGCAGGACGTGGCTCAGAACGGGCGACTTGGTCAGGATGGACGATGAGGGCTACTTCTTCTTCTATGACCGGAAGAAGGATTTGATCAAGTACAAGGGCTATTCCGTCTTTGCCCGGGAGATAGAGGAGGTCCTGCACCAGCATCCAAAGGTCAAGACGGCGGGTGTCCTGGGGGTTCCCGATCCCGACGTGGGACAGTTGATCAAGGCGATCGTGGTACTCGAAACCGACGCAAGAGGGAAAGTGACCGAAGAGGAAATAATCAAATACTGTAAGGAGAATCTGGCCCATTACAAGGTCCCAAAGATCGTTGAATTCAGAGGTGAGCTCCCAAAGACAGACGTGGGAAAGGTGTCGCACAGGGAACTAAGGGAAGAGCTAGAGGAGGAATGAGGTGCTCTCTCCCTTTTTCGAGGTTGAGAACCTTACCAAGCGCTTCGGCGGTCTGACTGCAGTTAATGGGGTCAGCTTCCAGGTCAGCAGGGACGAGATCGTTGGCTTGATCGGTCCCAATGGGGCGGGAAAGACCACGGTGCTGCGCCTGATAACAAGCATATTAAAGCCCGATTCCGGCAGGGTAAGATTTAAGGGCAAGGATATCACCAGAGCCAAACCCTGGGCCATCGTCAACCAGGGAATTACAGGTACATTCCAGGCTACCAGGCCATTTCGCCGTTTGCCCATCATTGCCAATGTTATGGTAGCTTGCCTCAGTCCCAGGGCAATGAAGAGGGGGGAATGGGTTAAGACAGTCGAGGCCAAAGCGCTGGATGCGTTGGAGTTCGTCGGCATTTCCGACCTCGCCCTCGAGCCGGCTTCCAGCCTGTCTCACGGGGACCTAAGGCGTCTGGAGATAGCCCGGGCTATCGCCACCGACCCTGAGCTACTTCTACTGGACGAGCCATTTAGCGGACTGAATCCTGCTGAGACTGAGCTGATGGCCAAATCGATAAGGAGATTGCACAAGGGGGGCAGGTTTGGCAGATTACATAGTGAAGGGCCGACCATGATTATTATTGAACACAAGCTGGCAGAACTCATGAAAATAGTTGACCGGGTGATCGTGCTCGATTTCGGCGAGCTGATTGCCGATGGCACCCCGGAGCAGATAGTCAAGGATGAAAAGGTGATCGAAGCTTACATAGGCAAGGGGGTTATCTGAGTTGCTTCTCGAGGTGGAAAATCTAAAGGTTTGTTATGATACCGCCATGATATTAAGCGACCTGAATTTGGGCGTTGACGAGGGGGAAGTGGTCAGTCTGGTGGGTCCAAATGGCGCTGGAAAGACAACGCTGCTTCGAGCCATAACCGGACTGGTGAGATGGGAAAAGGGTACTATGAGGGGCGCGCGGGGTGGAGATATAACAATTGAAGGCACTGTGCGCTTTGCCGGGGAGAGGATCGATGGGCTGGCAGCACATGAGATTGTAAGAAGGGGCTTAGTTCATTGCCCAGAGAGAAGAAGGCCCTTTCGAGAGATGACAGTTACTGAAAATCTGAAGGCTGGCGGTTATCTGTGTAAAGAGAGAGCGGAGGTGCAGAGAAGGTTAGAAATGGTTTATCAGTTGTTCCCGGTGCTTAAAGAGAGGGGGAATCAGATATCTGGAACACTATCCGGCGGAGAGCAACAGATGCTCGCCATTGGAAGGTCATTGATGTTCCAGCCCAAGCTCCTATGTATCGATGAACCTTCAACCGGGCTCGCTTCCAGGCTGAAACAGGAATTGTTTGAGCGTATGAAGCAGATTCAACGTTCGGGGATTGCCATGCTCCTGGTTGAGCAGGACGTCAGCTCGGCGTTTCAATTAGCCAGCAGGAACTACGTTCTTTCTCACGGAAGGGTGATCGCTGAAGGAACAAGCGAGGAATTACTCAAGGACGAGACCATCAGAAAGACATACCTTGGCTTGTAGTTTTATAATTCCTAACCTAAATCCGCCGTACATACCCGGCATGACTTACGGGTGGCTATGTTTCGTATCTTGCACCTGGGGCATACCTTTTCTATCTTATCCCGCACCCAGGTGGTGAGTCCCTCAGGCATAAAGAGCATGACAAGCACTATAATAATGGCAACGAGCAACATTCGTATCTCGGACACAACAGGCAGGGATGTCATAATCGTAGTATAAGGGATATAGATGATGAAGACCCCGGCTATTGGCCCATAGATGGTGGCGATACCTCCAAAAATCGCCCATATGACTACCTGAAACGATAGCATGAGTTCCAATGTCGATGGACCGGCAACCTTCATATAATGGACATAGAGGCCCCCGGCGATCCCAGCAAAAAATCCGCTCAGACAGAAGGCCAGCAGCTTGTACCTGGTGGTGTTTATCCCCGATGCTCTCGCGGTGACCTCGTCCTCCCGTATAGCGTGGAATATGATGCCGGTCTTGGAAGCGGTGATCTTCCACATAACGAATCCCAGTACGATCATGAGGGTGATCGCGATATAGTAATCGATCGTCCGCGAGCCGGAGAGGGGGTCTATGCCGGAAACGCCCAACTCACCACCAGTGATACCTGGAAAAACGAAGATAAATCCAGTCAGGATTAGGGGAAAGGCCAGGGTGGCAAGGGCCAGGTAAACTCCCCTCAACCTCAGGCAGGGCACACCGATAACAAGCCCCGCCAGTACCGCAGCAAGCGCCCCAAGAGGTATAGTTAGCCATGGGGCTAAACCGAAGTGTAGATTTAGAAGGGCAGCTGTGTAGGCAGCAACCCCGAAGAAGAGGGCATGGCCAAAATTCAGCTGGCCAGTAAAGCCAGATAATAGATCCCAGCTAGCAGCGAAGATGGCAAATATGCTCGCCATAAACAAGATGCCAAGATAGTACGGATGCGCTGTTATCAGGGGTAGCAATAATAGTGTCAAACAGAAAAGCAAAACTATTGTTCTGCTGGGAAGAACCAGTATCTCCCCTATCAACACTTTATATACCCTACCGATGTAGGCGCTTATAATGCTCATCACCTTTCTTCCTCAAAGGCTACTCCAAACAGGCCTTCAGGCCTTATCAAGATGACGGCTAACATGATCGCCAGCGCCACAGACCCCTTTAAAAAGGCACCTGAAGGAACTAAGAAGACAACCAGGGTCTCGGCAAACCCCAGGACAAAGGCCCCCACCAAACTCCCCTTGATGCTCCCCAACCCTCCGAGGACGACAATGGCCATGATCATCACCAACGGGTGCATCCACATATGGGGCGACAGAATGGCTAAGGGAGCCACCAGTGCGCCAGCGACGGCCGCCAGCGCCACCGATATGGCCATGGTTATCATTCCTGTTCTGGCCACGTTTATCCCCATCAGGTTGGCCACTTCTCTATCCTGAGCCGTGGATCTAATAGCGATTCCCAGCCTGGTTTTCATCAACAGAGCCCATGTACCCAAGAGGATGATCAAAACCATCCCAAATGTTAATATGTATTGATAGGTGACCCTGATCCCCATTATTGTCGTGTATCCTGAAACCAAGCTGGGAACCCTCAAAAAGTGACCACCAAACGTCCACGGCGTGAGCATGACCTCCTGAATAATGATGGCCAGGGCTAGGGTCACTATCAATGCCGTGGTCTCATGCCCACGTACGCGGTCAATGACCAGATTATAGGTAAGTACTCCTATGATAGTTACAGCTACTATAGAGAGAATGATGGATAAGAGGAGATTTAAACCAAGGAGACTGGCAAAGGTAAATATCAAATAGGCGGCCATCATGTAAAATGCGGTGTGGGCCAGATTGATGATACGGGCTGACCCGAAAATGAGGGAGAAACCAACCGCCAAAAGGGCATACACGCCGCCGCTCAGCAGTCCAGTGATTATAATGCCCTCTATCATGGCTCACTTAAGTCCCGTCAATAAATACAGGAATATACCCCCTCTAAAGGCATATGCCCAGCCGAGGGGGTATACCCCGCTTAACTCCATACGTCAACCTGTGACGAAGGCTAAAATCGAAGATATCTACCAGCGAACGGGCTGAAGCATTATTGGGTCAACGCTTCTACTACCCACGGTGGCAGTATGTAATCGACAGTTCCCTCGTACTCTAATTCTCCCAATGCTCCCCCAGCATTAGGCCAAACGCACACCAGCTCCCCATCCTGCCACTGGACGCCGAGACCGGTTACGTAACCCACGCCCCAGGTTATGTCGTGAGGAGTCGCTGTATCTGTCCCCATGTACACTAGTCTGCCGGCGGGTCCAATGAGATCGGTAGCTTCAAGTGCAGTAACAACGGCATCGCTATCCAGAGTATCCGCCCTTTCAATAGCTGCCTTCAGTATGTATAGCGCTTCATAGGTGCCCGCAGTATATATGGGAACCTCTCCAACCTCCTCTACGAAGCTGTCGAAAAAGGGTATGGTGTCATCGGTGATGTTGACCCGGGCGTAGGTATTCAAAGTCGTCTCGTACGCGCCATATCCGCCCGTTACAGCCAGGAAGTCCCCCTTCTGGGCTTCTACATTGATCCCCACTGAAGCCGCCGGGAATTGCACTTCGCCCCATTGAGTGGTGTAGGCAACCCCCAGCGGCCCGGAGACTACGGTGTATATCATGTTGGCTCCGGCAAGTTCTATGGCCGTCAATTCAGCCGTTACATCCGTAGCCGTCTGGGAAGGCCGCAATGTCTCAACGACCTCAAGGCCCATGCCGGGAAAGGTCGCTTCAGCATACGCAACTAGAGGATCTGCCCACATCATATTCTCGGCCAATATAGCTACCTTTGGCGCCACCCCAAGCGAACCGATTTCCTGGGCCACCATTCCTGCAAGCATGAAACTGATCGTAGTAAGGTATTTGCCATTTACTGGGGTAACCCTGAACCAGTACTTGTACGTTTCATAATCGTCGGCCACATTTTCACACAGCAAGTTGTCGCTGGCACCGCAACCGAGGAAAATCATCCCGTACTCCATGGCCTTCTCTTGCATCGCAATTACGGACTCACTCCTGAAGCCACCAACTACAAAGTCCACCTCGTCAACAGTTATCAACCTTTCCATTGCAGTGACGGCATCTGTAGGGCTGATTATTTCATTGGAGTCGATTTGGACCAGTTTTATCTGGTACGTCTCGTTTCCTAGCATTATGCCGCCTGCAGCATTTATCTCCTCGGCTGCCATCTGAGCTCCGGCCCAGTGGTGTTCGCCCTGTATGTAATCCATCGGGCCAATTACGCCTATCTTTATCTCGTTCGCTTCTTCCGACGGACAGCAACTCACTCCCGCCATTATTAGAGAGACAAGTAACAGGATAATCGCCCCTTTCATCGCTCTATTCATCTCTATAAACCTCCTTAATTCACTCTAATCCTGACCGCTCTCCTGCCATATCCGCTATAGTCACCCCCTTTTCAAGGATTTTAAGGCAAAACTACTCTACCTAGTACATTCTCCGTATGCCCATAGGCAAAGCATGTCTTCATCGATAACGCCCAATATAAAAAGCCTTCCTCACTCGAGAAAGGCTTGAATTAAGTCCTCCTTCGCCAGCCCGTGTGTCATAGCTGAATCCTCCAACCTTAGACCCGTGGCTTTGCCTCCCGCGATTTCTCGCGGTTTGCCTTCACTTGAGGATACGCATTATCGTATATCGTATTAGAACAATAGTACCTTCTTCTATATTTGCCAACCCTTGAAGCTGAAAACTGCGCTTTCAAGCCCACAACATACCCGCTCAGTCGTAAATGCAAGTTTTAAGTGGGATTAGAATAACACTAGGCAGTGCTGTTGTCAAGTAGGGGGAGAGAGGTATAGCCCCCAGCTATAGAGGACGATTACATCAGGCCGCTCACTGGCCCAGTCCCGGTGGACAAGAAGACCTTATCGTAATAATACTCCTTGGGATCTTGCCATTATCGAGTGTTGTCTGCGTACAGCGTGGTGGCCCATCGTCTCCTTTCTCCCGTTTTGTCTGTAACCCATTCATCTCCTTATCGTGTGTCACCTATCTTTGTGAACAGGTAAAGGCCTCAGATATTCAGCCTCTTCTTACATATATCCAATTGTACATTCTAGCGATATGCGTCATTCCTGCGAATGCGATACTTGGCAGACCATCAGCCTAATGCCACACAGCGGCGTTCTACCTTACCACCACAATTCCCCTTTCTAACCTTGTAACTACTTCATGAACTCACACGCGTCCGGTTATTCCACGGAGCTTAGTCCCGGAGTATTTAGCAGCCGCAGGTTGACAAGCAGAGAAATATGGAGTATTTTCGCGTACACGAGACTACGCTTAGGGCGACGGCTTAGTTTAAGGCCGTCAGGACACTCTTATGCAAGGGGAAAGGAATGAAAGAGAAAATCGGTTACTTTGTAAAACCTGTGGAGGTCAACCCCTCTAAAGTCAAGGATAATGGAAAGGAACCTAACGTTATGCGGGTTTACCTTGCCGGGCCGGATGTATTCTTGCCCAATGCCGTTGAAATCGGTAAGGTGAAGAAACGCATCTGCGCTCAGTATGGATTCGAGGGAGTATACCCGCTGGATGCTCCTTTTAATGTCTTGTTCGATCTTGATTCTCCTGTCGCTATGGCGCACACAACCTTTGACCTGATGGTGGAGCTGATGGATAGTTGCGACCTTGTTATCGCGAATCTTACACCATTTCGAGGACCAAGCATGGATGTTGGCACTGCGGTTGAAATTGGTTACATGTATGGATGCGGTAAGCCTGTGTTCGGATATACCAATGTGGTCAAGGACTACGCGGAGCGCGTTGAGCCCGACGACTTCTTTGTGGAGTCTTTCGGGCTGGTCGATAATGTGATGGTCGAGGGTCTCATTTACCGAACTGGCGCGGTCGTGGTTCGGGCAGATGTTCCATCTAATGAGATCTACACGTCCCTTGAAGGTTTCACTGGGTGCGTGCGGCAAGCAGCCGAAAAGCTCTTAAGTCAACAGACCTGATTCGACAGCGTTAAAAAGAATGCGGAAGCTAACGTGGAGGCAACCTGTCAACCCAGTGGCGGCTTGGAGAATTCTGGGCTATCATTTTAAAAGGGGGAACCATGGCAGTTATACGCACACCTGATGAACGTTTTGAGAACTTACCCGATTTTCGCTTTGTGCCCCGCTATGTTGATGTTAAAGGATTGCGTGTCCACTATGTCGACGAAGGGAATGGAGAAGTCATCCTCTGTTTGCATGGCGAACCAACCTGGTCGTTCCTTTATCGCAAGATGATACCATCGCTGTCGGTCAAGCATCGGGTTATAGCTATGGATTTCATTGGTTTCGGCCGCTCTGACAAGTTCACCGAGCGGGAGGAATATTCCTTTCAGATGCACCGTGATACACTATTAGATTTCATTGATACGCTGGCAATTGACCAGATCACACTCGTTACGCATGACTGGGGCGGATTGATTGGTCTACGACTTGCAAGCGAGATGCCAGATCGATTTGCGCGATTAGTCATCATGAATACCGGCCTGCCCACAGGCGAGCAACAGGCGAACGATTCCTTTATCATGTGGCGACAATTCGCGGAGAGCACCCCGGACCTTCCCATCGGACAGGTGATACGTATGGGAAGCATGCACGGTGATAAGATTGCACCAGAAGTTATCGCTGCCTATAATGCGCCATTTCCTGATGCGGCTTATAAGGCTGGGGCGGCGGTGTGGCCTCTGCTTGTTCCAATTCACTCTGACGACGCAGGTGCAGCCGAAATGCGACGAGCGCGAGAGGTTCTCTCCAAGTGGAATAAGCCTGTGCTGATCATGTTCTCGGACGGTGATCCTGTTACCCGAGGAGGAGATAAATTCTTTCGTCGGCTCATCCCATCAGCGCAAAACGAACCAGAGATTGTCATCAAAGACGCTGGTCACTTTCTTCAGGAAGAAAAGGGCGAAGAAATAGCCAAACACATTCTGGACTTCAGGTCCCGTACGCCGATTGGCCAAACATAGATTCAGACATACAGGGTGGGCATTCTGGCCTACCTGCTCCGTAGAAGGATCGCAGGGCTGAAGACGCCAGGAATGTGAGCTGGGAGTCATGGCCCAGCCAGGCGGATTTGGAGAGGACGCTACATAGACGAGGCGAGGTGGGGAAGATTGAGGGGGAAAGCATGATGACAATGGGGAATCATTTCTGCTCACTCCTCACATAGAGTGCGCAAAGCTCCTTACCTATCCTTCCAGCTATCTCAGGCTCAATTAGGAACTGCCTAACGAACTTTCCATCTCCATTATAGAGCTTAATGGATATGTAATTCTGATCTTGATCTGTTCTTACCAGAACTATCTTGTAGGTTCTGCTATCATTGGTAAACGTGGCGAATTCCCGGAGTACCTCTAGCGTGTTAACACCATACCTGAAGCCATTCTGCTGTCTATTTATATCCTTCATCGCTCTGCACCTTCTATCCTCACCTCTTTCCATGTCATCAGGCTTATCCAGTGTAGCATACTTATTTCTTATTGATAAGAGCTCCGTTTGATTGGTGCCCTTAGCGAGATAGACGCTCGTTTTAGCCCGAGCGCTATTTATATATGAGGCGCTGCTTCGCCTCTTTCACACCTGAACCACGGTCATCAGCATTGGTGGCGTATTCGGCACAGCCCACGAGAGCGCTTACGAAGGCGCTAAAGACCAGATTCAGGTAACCATTGCCTACTATAAGACCTGCCAAAAGGTGTTGGAATCCAGCTACCCTATATTTATATTGCCATCACTTGCTCCATACGTCAACGTCTATTATCCACATGTAACTTAAGCTTACTTCCACAATTCTGGGAAAAATCCAAATCCCTTCTCAAAAGCTCTTGTTAAGCCCCTTGCTAGCACAACCTCCCTTTCTAAACGTTTAACCACTTCATGAACGTACACCGCTTATCTATGCAATCTACCTCAAAGCTGCATTTAATATAATAAGCATACTAGTCACTGTGTGACATGCATACATATGCGTATTATCGGTAATTGTGGGCAACCATTGACAACGGTCCCGCTGTCCTCTACGATGTCAAAACCGAAAATCAGTGCACAAGTTGCCTACCCTGAATGAGAATGAAATGCCCAACAGGTTTTGCACTCAGCTTTCTTTGTTTCATATCACCCTAAGACTTTGTTGAAAAGGAGGAGTCTTAATGAAAGTTGTGGCCTTCAATGGTAGTGCCCGTAAAGACGGCAACACGGCAATTCTTATCAAACACATTTTTGGTGAGCTGGAAAGGGAGGGTATTGAAACCGAAATGATACAGCTCGCCGGCAAGCCGCTGCCAGGCTGCCAAGGCTGCTATAAGTGCTTCATCAACACCGACCAGCGATGCAGTCAGGAGGGCGACGACATTAACACGTATATCGAAAAGATGGTGCACGCTGACGGTATCATCATGGGTTCCCCTGTCTACTTTACCAGCGTGCCGGCAGAGATGAAAGCGTTGATCGACCGTGCTGGCATGGTCTGCAAGGCGAATGGCGGTCTTCTCCGGCGCAAGGTTGGTGTTGCCGTAATTGCTGTGCGCCGTGGCGGACAAATACACGCTTTTGACACCATCAACCACTTTTTCTTAATCAACGAGATGATTGTGCCAGGCTCCTCTTACTGGAATTTTGCTTTTGGACTGGAAAAGGGTGATGTCAATGGGGATGCCGAAGGTATTCAGACGGTGAAAGTTCTGGGTCAAAATATGGCATGGCTGCTTAAAAGACTATGCAGTTGAGGGATTAATAAACGATAATGGAGGTGAAAGAAGCAACAAACAACTTAATGTTACTCTGGATAAAAATAGTTGGAGGGGTTATAAATGAAATCGAGCAAGGTTTCTGAGCTATTTGATATAACTGGCAAGGTAGCCATAGTAACCGGAGCGGCTAGTGGTATAGGTCGGGCTATAGCTCTAGACCTGGCTAAGTTCGGGGCAAGCGTAGTCGTTGCGGATTTGGCTATAGAGGGTGCTGAAAGTGTGGCAAGTGAAATTGAATCAGCGGGCGGCAAAGCCATCGCCATAAAGGTCGATGTAACTAACAGCAAGGAAGTTGAACGAATGGTGCAACATACCATACAGAAATTTGGCAGGATCGATATGCTAGTAAACAACGCTGGAATTCTGGAGAGCTATACAATAATGAATATGAAGGAAGAGGATCTGGAAAGGACGCTGGGTGTAAACCTCAAAGGGGTTATTCTGTGTTCCCAGGCTGTAGCTAGACACATGATTGAGCAGAAAAGCGGAAAGATTGTGAATATGGGATCGTCTATTTCTTCCAGA
>JABUBO010000748.1_pt1 | contig 10669 bp, 10 predicted proteins | sample 7240361 | NCBI WGS metagenome assembly JABUBO01 (sample SAMN07256346, study PRJNA390944) | subsurface metagenome | isolation source: Methane hydrate marine sediment | place: Pacific Ocean: Eastern North Pacific, ODP site
CAGTTCCACTCGTGTTTTGAAACGGTCAGCTAACTTATGAACCAGCTCACGGAAATCAACCCTCTCACCGGCACTAAAGGAAAAGGTAAGCCGACTACCATCAAGATTATATTCAGCAGATAGCAGCTTCATTGGCAAATGTAGTTCAGCAATCAGCTTGCCACACTCGGCTAGAGCCTCCTCCACCTTGCTACCAAATTCCTGGGCGCGCTCAACATCCTCAGGTTTTGCTTTGCGCACTACCGGCTTCAATGGTCCGGCTATCTCACTAGCCAATACCTGCTTGGGGGAAATAACCACACGCCCCAGCTCCAGACCACGAGTTGTCTCCACCACTACATAGTCATTCACCTCAAGGTCAATACCTGCCGGGTCGAAGTAGTATACCCTACCAGCCCTTTTGAAACGGACTCCAACAATCTCAGCCATACTTTCTCCTGGGTATATCAAGCATTAATACCTCCAGCACCAGCTGTGGATTGGCGTTCTGCCTGAGCTGCTCTCTAGATGCCTGAATACTATCAATAAAAGCCTTTATTTGAGCTAAACTATAACCCTTAGCCATCTCAGTAAGAGTGGCTAACCGGTCAATATTAGTAACAGTATCACCACAGCCTATCTTAACCAACATAAGGTCACGCCACCAGTCAAGCCACAAACCCAATCTCTCCTGAACTGTTCCCCTACTTTGGCTAAACTGAGCTACTAGCTGGAAAGCGTAAGCAAAACGCTCCTCGTAATCAGCATCAATTATGCCAAGTAACCTATCCATCTGCTCAGCACGCTGCTGAAGCAAACCATCATCAAAGGCAGCCGATAGTGCCCAACCCAGACAGCCACGGGAAAGCCTAGCCAGAAGCTTAGCCTTTTGTGGCTCAATGCCCCAGCGACTATTAAGGGTAGCCTCCACCTCAGCCGCCGCCAGGGGAGGTAGCTCCAGCCGCTGGCAACGAGAAATCACTGTGGCTGGCAGGAGCTTCTCATCTGTGGTCAGCAATATAAAGATTACCCTGCCTACAGGCTCTTCTAAGGTCTTAAGCAGGCAGTTAGCCGCTTCATTTGACAAGAGCTCAGCACCATCAATAATAAATACCTTACACCTACCCTCAAAGGGGGGTAAGCTAGCTGAGTGTTGCATTTGTCTAATCTGGTCAATACTGATTTCTGTCCGAGACTTGGTCTCAGCTGAATTCCCACTCTGGGTCAAGCCAATAATCTGGACATCGGCGTGCTTGGCTAAAGCTATTTTCTGACAAGAATCACACTCACCACAGGGAGGCTCATCCGCATTACAGTTCAATGCCTGAGCTAGATTTAACGCCAGAGTCATCTTACCCACATGAGGGGGACCAACCAAGAGATAGGCATGAGCCACAGCCTCCCTCTCCAAGCTGTGCTGAAGCAAGGACACTGGTCTGGTTTGCCCAACTACCTGCCACATACTAAAAATCCTTCACCTTATCATCTAAACTAAATCACACCTAGTCAGGTCATCAAAGGTTTCCCGGCGCCGAATAAGACGAGCCTTGCCCTCCTTAACCAGAACAACTGCTGGCTTAAGCGAAGCGTTATAGTTACTTGCCATAGGTAAGCAATAAGCACCACAGCCGGGTATGGCCATTATGTCACCGGCTGAAACCGGGGGCAGATTAACATCCCTGACTAATATATCACCTGACTCGCAGAACTTGCCAGCAATAGTAACCTTCCTTACCTCCCTTTCCGACACCCTATTAGCTACCACTGCCTCATATTTAGAACTATAAAGGGCAGGGCGGATATTGTCAGCCATACCACCATCTACCGAGACATAACACCTGATACCTGGTACGTCCTTCACTACCCCTACCTTATATAGGGCTACCCCAGCCTGCCCCACTATTGCCCTCCCCGGCTCAACGATAAGCCTCGGCAGTGCCAGCTTTAGCTCCCGGCACTTATCAATAATCCTGGACGCTATCATCTGGGCATAGACAGAAATGGGTGGAGCTGGAGAATCCAAGGTATACTGAATAGCAAACCCACCACCAACATTTAGTTCCTTGAGTTCAAAACCATACTTTTGATTCATCTCAGCGGCAAAGTTAAGCATAAGCTCAATAGACGCCTCATACGGCTCAACCTCAAAGATAAGAGAGCCTAAGTGAAAGTGCAAACCGACCAGGTTCAGGTTAGACGCTGACATAGCTTGAGCTACCGCTTCACCCCCACTAGCTAAAGAAAAGCCAAATTTACTATCAACAACGCCGGTAGCAATATACTTATGAGTATGAGGGTCTACCCCGGGGGATAGACGCAGCAATATTTCAGGTATATAAACTTGCTCATTAGCCATTTCACCCAGCATTTTAAGCTCGTGAAAGTTATCCACTACTATGCGACCAATATGCCACTCCAGAGCCAGTCTGATTTCCTCGGCTGATTTATTAGAGCCGTGAAAATAGACCCGAGCTAGGGGAAAATCAACCGATTGGGCAATACCAAGCTCCCCGGCAGAGACAACATCCAGCCCCAACCCCTCCTCCTTAAAGATAAGAGCCAGAGCCCTATTTATAAAGGCTTTACAGGCATATATAACTGCAGTATCTTTATAGCGCTGACTAAACTCGGTTTTGAACTCGGCACACTTGCTGCGCAAGCTAAATTCATCAAAGAGATAAAGAGGCGTGCCAAACTCAGCGGCTAGCTCTAAAGTATCACAGCCGCCAATTATGAGGTGACCTCGGTCACTTACCTCAGCGGTTAACGGAAATAAAGAAAGCTTAGCTCCCATTTTCCCCAATGTTACCAGTGCCCCACAATGAAGTCAATTTATGATTTATATCCACCTCACCCCCACTTAGACACCCCTTAAATTGACGGCTAACCAGGAATATCGTTAGAATAGGAGTTGACATTAAGCTGGAAGGGTAGAAGATTGTATCAGAAGACGACATTAGATAATGGGCTGAGAATTATCACCGCCACTATGCCTCATACCCGCTCGGTATGCATCGGTATCTTTATTGGAGTCGGCTCACGATACGAGACCGAGGCTGAGGCCGGCGTCTCACACTTCATTGAGCACTTATGTTTCAAGGGCACTCAAAGGCGACCGACGGCTAGGGAGATTCCCGAAGCAATAGAAGGAGTGGGTGGAATCCTTAATGGGGGCACCGACAAGGAATTAACCGTCTACTGGTGTAAGGTGGCTCAACCCCATTTCCAGCTAGCTCTGGATGTGCTGGTAGATATGCTACTCCATTCCAGGTTTGACTCTCAAGATATAGAAAAGGAACGTCAAGTTATCATTGAAGAGATTAATATGACTAAGGATTCTCCATCACAACAGGTTAATATGCTCATTGATGAGCTGCTATGGGCTGGGCATCCCCTGGGACGCGATGTAGCTGGTAGCAAGGAATCAGTAGCTGCCATTACCAGAGGCATGATGCTTGACTACCTTCAGGGTCACTACCAACCTCATAATACGGTGGTTACCATTGCCGGTAATATCCAGCACCAAGAGGTGGTAACCGCCGTTAGCCAAGCTATAGGCAACTGGGTTAATCAGGGGCAGCATTTTGGATATTCAGTTTATAAGGAACAACCGACCCAGCCGCTACGAATTGAGGCCCGGGACATAAAGCAAGCTCACCTGTGCCTGGCACTACCCGGCTTGTCACTCCTTCATCCCAAGCGCTTCACCCTTGACCTACTTAATGTTATCCTCGGGGAGGGTATGAGTAGCCGCTTGTTTGCTGAAATTCGTGATAAGCTAGGGCTTACCTACAGTATTCATAGCTATGTTGAGCACTTCCTTGACTCGGGCTCGGTTACTATCTATGCCGGGGTAGAACCAAAAAACCTTGAAACAGTCATCAAGGCTATCCTGGAGCAACTTGCCCAACTCAAGGAACCTATCCCCGAATCTGAATTGTCCAAGGCAAAGGAGTTATCCAAAGGACGCTTGCTACTGCGAATGGAGGACAGCCATAGTGTCGCTGGCTGGATGGGAGGGCAAGAGATTCTTACCGGACATATTCTCAGCGTTGACCAGGTAATATCCATTGTGGATGCCATCACTGCTGAGGAGCTTAAGCAGTTAGCCCAAGAGCTATTGGTAGCTAGCCAGCTCCATCTGGCAGTAGTTGGTCCCATACCCAACGATGAGCCACTAGAGGAACTCCTCAAGCTATAACTTCTTAAGGTATAAATTAAAAAATAGCCGTAGCCCGAAGACCACGGCTATTCTCCATCAACTCAGGCAAAAGCCAATTAATACATACCCTCCATACCACCAGGAGGCATTCCCATCCTCTCCTTCTCCGGGATATCAGCAACCAGTGACTCAGTAATCAAAACCATAGCGGCAACGCTGGCTGCGTTCTCCAGACTGCACCTTACCACCTTGGTTGGGTCAATAATACCCTTCTTTACCATATCGCCAAAGTCATCGGCTTCAGCATCATAGCCAATCCCGCTTGGGCTCTTCTTAACTGCGTCCACAACCACGGCTCCATCCCTACCGGCATTTATGGCAATCCAGCGAATGGGCTCATCTACAGCTCTCCTGACAATATCAACACCGGTAGCTTCATCACCGCTGACCTCCAGCTTATCCAGAGCCGAGGCTGCCTTGAGCAAGGTAATGCCGCCACCAGGTAGAATACCTTCCTCTACTGCCGCCTTGGTAGCTGACAGGGCATCCTCAACCCGGTGTTTCCTCTCTTTAAGCTCGGTCTCAGTAGCGGCTCCCACCTTGATTACAGCTACCCCACCTGCCAGCTTCGCCTGCCTCTCCTGAAGTTTTTCCTTATCAAAGTCAGAGGTGGTCTCCTCTATCTGAGCCTTAATCTGTTTGATTCTTCCCTTAATAGCCTCATCCGAGCCTTTGCCCTCAACAATAGTAGTATCATCCTTATCAGCAACTACCCGGCGGGCTCTACCAAGGTCTTCCACGGTAACCGAGTCCAGCTTCCGCCCTACCTCTTCCGAGATAACCTTACCGCCGGTGAGAATTGCCATATCCTCCAGCATTGCCTTACGCCGGTCACCAAAACCGGGAGCCTTAACTGCCAGAACATTAAGGGTGCCCCGTAACTTATTAACCACTAGGGTAGCTAAGGCTTCACCATCCATATCCTCAGCGACGACAAGCAGATTCTTTGATACCTGCAGTATCTTCTCCAGGGCTGGTAAAAGGTCAGAAACAGCCGAGATTTTCTTATCAGTAATAAGGATGTAAGGGTCTTCTATTTCCGCCTCCATCCGCTCAGCATTGGTAATGAAATAAGGACTAATATAACCACGGTCAAACTTCATCCCTTCCACATACTCAGTCTCATACTTTATGCCCTTGGACTCCTCAACAGTAATAACCCCATCCTTGCCTACCTTCTCCATCACCTCAGCAATTAAATCACCAATCTCCCTATCAACAGCTGTTATAGAAGCTATCTGAGCAATCTGCTCCTTACCCTTTACCTCAGTAGATGCTTTCTTAAGCTCATCAATGATAACACTGGTTGCCTTCTCAATGCCTCTCTTCAACGCCATAGCCTCAGCGCCAGCGGCTACATTCTTAAAACCGCCAGCGATAATAGCGTGAGCTAGAATAGTTGATGTAGTAGTCCCATCACCGCAAGCATCATTAGTCTTGGTGGCTGCCTCTTTAACTAACTGCACACCCATGTTCTCAAAAGGGTCAGGAAGCTCAATATCCTTGGCAATAGTAACCCCATCGTCAATTACCGTTGGTCCGCCGAATTTCCTATCCAGCGCCACGCAATGCCCTTTGGGTCCCAAGGTTACCTTGACGGCATCAGTCAGGGTATCTATTCCTTTCTTCAAGGTACGCCTGACTTCCTCACCATATATAATCTGTTTAGCCAACTTTATCCTCCTTACATACTAACTTGGTTGGTTATTTAACCTTCTTAGCTAAAATATCGCTCTCACGCAAAATCACCAGTTCCTCATCCTCAATTTTAATCTCAGTGCCCCCATACTTAGCATAAATTACCGTATCACCTACCTTAACAGCCATAGTTATCCGTTTCCCCTCCTCAGATAACCTGCCTGGACCAACAGCTATAACCTTCCCCTCCTGAGGTTTCTCCTTAGCTGTATCGGGCAAAACAATCCCCCCCTTGGTCACCTCCTCTCTTTCAGTGGGTTTGACTACCACTCGGTCAGCCAACGGTTGAAGCTTAACCGCCATTCTACTCCTCCTTCCTCAATTTAAACTCAGCCTATTAGCACTCTCACCTTGAGACTGCTAATTCTATATAATAGCTCAGGTAGGCATATGTCGCAACCCAACAGATAATCATTTATAACCAATGCCAGCAACTGAGAGGCCTTTTGAGCCTCAAATCAGCCTCTTATTCTCTATAAGGTGCCCTTTTTACCACATATACTGCCCTATTTTGACAGTTTACACTAAATCGTGTAAAATTTAATTATGGGTAATCAGTATAAAGTGAACCGACAACGATGGGATGGTGAGCGCATCCATGCCTTGAGGCGCCATTTAGACCTAACCCAGCGTGAGCTGGCAGAGAGATTAGGCACGCGCCAGCAGACAATAAGCGAATGGGAAACAGGGATATATAAGCCCCGCGGTGCTTCATCCACCCTGCTGTCTATCATTGCCGAGAGAGCCAAATATGAATACAAAGCCAGCCCCCCAGAAAAACCCCTAGGGAAACCTAGGCTTGTATCAAAGCACTTAAGCAAGTAACACGATTTTGGGTTACATTTTATGTGATTTAAATCGATTTGTTGACAGCTAATTATTAGCTGTGATAAACTTAAAGGTTAGTGTTTGATAGTTCAGCCGACAACTGAGGGGTTGAAAATTGGCATTCAATCCTTGATTGTTGTTTTTAATGGATGAGCTCCAGCTCATCCATTTAAATTGTATAGGGCAGGAGGTAAGCAATTGCCAACTATTAATCAGCTTGTCCGTAAAGGGCGTAAGAAGGTCATCAAGAAAACCAAAACGCCGGCATTGCGGCTTGCTTATAATACTTTGAAGAATAAGATGATACAAGGGAAGGGCTCCCCACAGAAGCGAGGGGTTTGTATTCAGGTTAAGACTACTACCCCCAAGAAACCAAATTCGGCGCTGCGCAAGATAGCTAGAGTGCGGCTGACCAATGGGATGGAGGTAACAGCCTATATTCCTGGCGAGGGGCATGAATTGCAGGAACACTCAGTAGTCCTAATTCGCGGAGGGAGAGTGAAGGATTTACCCGGTGTTCGCTATCACATCATCCGAGGGGCACTGGATGCCACCGGTGTAGCTAATCGTCGTCAGGGGCGCAGTAAATATGGGAGCAAACAACCCAAAGTGCTAGACGAGAGCACTTAAACTAGGGAGGTAAAATGCCAAGACGAGCCCCAGCTATAAAAAGAGAAATATCCCCTGATGCTACGTATCACAGTGAACTAGTAGCCAGGTTGATTAATAAGATAATGACGCGTGGTAAAAAAAGCACAGCGGAGAGAATTGTATATGGTGCTCTGCAGACTATGGAACAGCGGGAATCGAAGCCCCCGCTCAGTATTTTAGAACAGGCGGTGAGGAACGCGACTCCCTTGCTTGAGGTTAAGCCGCGCCGTATCGGGGGAGCTACTTATCAGGTACCAGTGGAGGTCAGACCTGACCGTAGCCTTTCCCTAGCTATGCGCTGGTTAGTAAAATCGGCCAGAGCCAGGGCAGGCAAATCTATGGTAGAGAGGCTAGCGGCTGAGCTTAGCGATGCCTCAAAGGGGCAAGGAGTAACTATTAAAAAGCGGGAGGATACTCATAAAATGGCTGAGGCTAATAAGGCCTTTGCCCACTATAGATGGTAATGAGTTATTCATCATTAGTTATAAGTGCCAAGGATAGGACTATGCCTAGACGTTTTCCATTAGAGCGTATACGAAATATAGCTATTATTGCTCACATTGATGCCGGCAAGACCACCGTCACCGAAAGGATACTATATTATACCGGTCATACCTACAAGATTGGTGCGGTGGATGAGGGAACAGCCGTAATGGACTGGATGGAGCTGGAAAGGGAACGAGGTATTACTATCACCTCGGCAGCTACTACCTGTTACTGGCAGGACCACCGCATCAATATAATTGATACCCCAGGGCATGTGGATTTTACTGCTGAAGTAGAGCGCAGTCTTAGAGTGCTGGATGGAGGGGTGGTGGTTTTCGATGCTGTGGCTGGGGTTGAGGCTCAATCAGAGACAGTATGGCGGCAGGCTGATAGATATAAGGTGCCTAGGATTTGCTTCATTAATAAAATGGACAGAATTGGCGCCAATTTTAACCACAACTTGTCGATGATTAAAAAGCGGCTGCAAGCCAAGCCCCTGCCCATACAATTGCCTTTAGGTAGTGAAGCTTCATATGAAGGCATTATCGACCTTGTAGAGAATAAGGCATGGCGCTTTGATGGGCATCCTGATTCACCACCACTGGAGATAGCTATTCCTGAATCAGAGCAGGCAAGATGTATCAAATTTCGCCGAAGGCTAATTGAAAAGTTGGCTGAAGTTGATGACCAGATTATGGCGGCTTATCTTGAGGATAGCGATATTACTGCCCCTGAGCTAAAGCTAGCCTTGAGAAGGGTAACCTTAGCTAATAAGGGAGTGCCCATTCTTTGTGGTAGTGCACTGAGGAATAAAGGGATTCAGCCATTACTTGATGCTATTGTAAGCTACCTTCCCTCCCCGTTAGATATGCCACCAGTAAGGGCTATTGATACCAGAGTAGGCGCTGAAATTACTCGCCCAGCTAGAGATGATACTCCCTTTTCCGCATTAGCCTTTAAGGTGGTTGCTGACCCCTTTATGGGCAGGCTGGTCTATCTTAGGGTGTATTCGGGCAGAGTGAAAGTGGGGGCACAGATATTTAATTCAACCCGAGGCAAGAGGGAGCGCCTTGGACGGCTATTATTAATGCATGCCAATCATCGTGAGGAGATAGCTGAGGCAGACACTGGGGCTATCGTGGCTACCTTAGGTCTTAAGAATACCTTTACTGGCGATACCCTGTGTCACATCTCTCAACCACTGCTCCTTGAATCCATCCGCTTCCCTGAGCCAGTGCTCTCTGTGGCTATTGAACCTAGAACCAGGGCTGACCAGGACAAGATGGAGGAAGCTATACAAAGACTGACCGAAGAAGACCCTACCTTCAAGGTAAATTACAACCAGGAGACGGGACAGACCATTATCTCAGGTATGGGCGAGCTTCACCTTGAGATTATAGTAAGCAGATTACTCAGTGAATTTAGGGTTGGGGCAAAAGTGGGTAAGCCTCAGGTTGCCTATAAGGAAACTATTACTATGCCAGTGCGAGCCGAAGGGAAATTTATCCGACAAAGTGGAGGGCATGGTCAATACGGTCATGTTTGCCTTGAACTTGAGCCTATGGAGCGCGGCAGCGGCTTTCAATTTGTAGACAGGGTCAAAAATGGAGCTATACCCAAGCAATATATCCCAGCCGTAGAGATTGGTATTAAGGAGGCTATGGAGACCGGGGTGCTAGCTGGCTATCCTGTGGTCGATATTAAAGTAACCATTTATGGCGGTAGCTACCATGAGGTTGACTCTTCAGATATAGCCTTTAAGATGGCTGGCTCAATGGCTCTAAAGAAAGGTGTCATCAAAGCCAAACCTACCTTCCTGGAGCCAATTATAAGGCTGGAGGTGGTTACACCTGAGCAGTTTCTCGGTGATATAATAGCTGACCTCAATTCAAGGAGGGGACATATTGAAGCTATTGAGACGCATGGCGAAATGTCTACTATCCACTCCTTCATACCTCTAGCTGAGGTATTTGGCTATGCCACTAGTCTCAGGTCACTAACTCAGGGGAGGGCAACACATTCTATAGAATTTCACCAGTATCAGGAGCTACCGGCTGGATTGGTAGACCAGATTACTGACAAAAACTACGGACAGTAGATAGGTTAGAGGTGCTTTTATATGCCTAAGCAAAAGATTCGTATCAAGTTAAAGAGCTTTGACCATAAGATACTTGACCAATCTGCTCGGCAGATTGTAGCGGCAGTGGAACGGACTGGCGCTACCGTCGTTGGACCAGTGCCTTTGCCTACCCGCATCCAGAAGTTCTGTGTTATCCGCTCCCCCTTTATAGATAAGGACTCTCAGGAGCAGTTTGAAATTCGAACTCATAAGCGCCTTATTGATATTGTAGAGACAACCTCTAAAACAATAGACGCCCTAGCCAGCCTGAACCTACCGGCAGGGATTGATATAGATATTAAGTTATAAAAGGTATATGACTAAAGACATGATTAAAGGTATTATTGGCAAAAAACTGGGCATGACCCAGGTATTTAGGGACAACGGCAAAGCCGAAGCAGTAACTGCTATTGAGGCTGGGCTGTGCACTGTAACCCAGATTAAAACTGCGACTAAGGAAGGATATAACGCTGTTCAGCTTGGATTTGGTAAAGCTAAGCGGCTCAACTCCCCACAGAGGGGACATCTCAAGGGATTGGGACAGTTTAAGCACCTCCGAGAATTCAGGGTGGATGATAGCCAAGCTAACGAAGTAGGGGAGAAGGTTGATGTTAGCCTGTTTAAGGCAGGTGACCTGGTTGATATTACCGGGGTGTCAAAGGGTAAGGGCTTTGCTGGTGTAGTAA
>JABUBO010000749.1_pt1 | contig 10668 bp, 6 predicted proteins | sample 7240361 | NCBI WGS metagenome assembly JABUBO01 (sample SAMN07256346, study PRJNA390944) | subsurface metagenome | isolation source: Methane hydrate marine sediment | place: Pacific Ocean: Eastern North Pacific, ODP site
ATTGTGAAACAATCAGCAGAGACGATTATGAGCGCTCCCTTGCATTGCCGATAAGGAGGGAGCTGCAGCGAAGGTTTCCCGGCGAAATCAGATGTTTGGTGACAACCTACGGCATACCTATCAAGGTAGGGCCGAGGGGGATGTTGCCGGGGATGGGAGGCAAACTAAACGAATTAAAGAGGCTTCTCAGCCAGGAAAAGCAAAGGCTTGAGCAATTGGAACAGGACCCTGCACTCGACTCCAATCAGGTGTCGATTGAGAAAAAACAAATCAATCAAAAAATCACTCGGATGCAGCTTGAGATTGGTCGGGTCAGTGGTAAAGAGACAAATGCGTCGGTGGACAGTGAACTATCGATGGTGCTGTTCCGGCCCTACGATTTGTATCGATGGCAGCCTAATATGCTAAGAGGTGACGTTCTGGGTCTGGGTTTCAGAACGCTGATGGTCAGTCGGCTGGATGGGCCAGGCTATGAAATAATCAAGGGCCTTATAGACAAAGCACTAACAGCGGAAGAGACAGGATTAAAGGGCATAGCCTACATTGATTCAAGAGGCCTTAAACAAAGGGATTTGTACGGTGATTTCGACCAATCTCTGCGGGATTTGGCGGCGTTTATACGTTCGAGTACGAAGATGCCGATCAAAACCGAACAAACAGGACAGCTCTTTACGCCCGGGAGTTGTCCACAGACGGCTGTTTATTGCGGCTGGTATAGTGTGAAAAAATACGTGGATGCCTTTGATTTTGTCGATGGTGCCGTTGGATTTCATATCGCCAGCTTCGAGGCCCAACAACTGCGAGAGCCGAACAGCAGTACCTGGTGTCCCGCGATGCTGGCCGATGGCATCACAGCAACACTGGGTGCGGTGAACGAACCATATCTTCACGCTTTCCCTCCGCCGAATATATTTTTCGCAGAGCTTATTAAAGGCGGCTGTCTTGTCGAGGCATACTACTACTCAAAGCCGTTTAATTCCTGGCAATTTGTTCTGATAGGCGACCCGCTGTATAGACCCTTCAAAAAAAACAAAAGACCACAGACTTCAGACTCAAGACCACAGACCAAAGTTGTTTGTCTTGTGTCTTTAGTCTTGCGTCTTGAGTCTTGTGTTTTGAGTCTTGCGAAATAATGCTGCCAGATAGATTATGGTAATGACGGCCGCAATTCCTACAAGAGAGGCGATTACTTCTCGCAGTCCGAAACCTTTGCCAAGAATCACGGAGAACAGTTTTACAATCAACAGCAGCACTGCTGGCCCGGCTAATGCTGTTATCAGCCATTTGAGTGTGGGGGGCTTAAGCGATAGGTAAAAATGCATATAACAAATCCACAACATACTAAAAATTGGGTAGGCAAACAGATGAAATATTGTGTTTGTAACCGGCACCAGCTCCGCCAGATTCGCTCGTGTAATATTCGTTATCCCAAAGATAACCGCCCCGGTAACTAAAAGGGCGGCAGGCCAAAAGGAGAAAACGGAGAGCAGAATTAAACCTGTAAACGCACCTGCAATATTTGCAACAATATCCATAACATCGCAATTACGCCCCGTAAAGCCCTGAAGCAGCTCATCAACTGCCCCATATCCGGTTACTACGATAAACACCCACCATACAACAGCTTTTCGCCAACCTACCTTTTGGCCCGGACTGACTGCGAACCAGAGCAGGAATACTAAAATCAAATATGCAAGGAAGTGCAGGCCCTTATCAGAAACGCCGGCTTCTCTGACAAGGCCAGGGACAGGTATATGCGCAAGAATAAAAAAGCTGAGCCAATAAAAAACCAATAAGATTATCGTTATCTTTTGTCGCTGCGATATAGCCATTGAAACAACCTTAGAGAGTCGGTTCGATACTCAACGAGCATCGAGTATCCAGCATCGAGTACGATTTTACCAGAGATTTGTTTACGATGTAATAGGTAGTTTACCAAAAACCCGGGAGGCGCTGTTACCCACTAAAAATAAAGTTTAATCTGGGAAATCCGGGATTGAACCTGTATAATATAAATAAATATATTGTGAGATCCCAGATTTAAGATGCGGGACCTGTAAAAGTTTGGTCTTTAGTCTTGGGTCTGTGGTCTTGGGTCTTTAGTTTTGGAGGACAAAAAAATGAAACGTCTAACAATTCTCGGAATAGTCTTAGTTTGTTTCGCAGCACTTTGTCTCGGCCAGCGCAGGACTCGAACACCACAAAAGATAATTCGGCTTACAAACCCGAGCTTGACAGGAACGGTCAGCTTCGAGGAGGCGTTGACCAAGCGGCGAAGTGTACGCTTATTTTCCAGCAAACCCCTCGAATCTGAGTACATCGGACAATTGGCCTGGGCCGGTCAGGGCATAACAGAACCACAAAGAGGCCTGCGAACAGCACCATCAGCAGGAGCGACTTACCCTATAGAGCTATTTTTTGCCACCCAGGAAGGATTGTTTGCCTATCGCCCAGCCGAACACAGCCTGGCACAAACTTCAGACCAGGATATCCGCAGCGGCTTAGCAGCAGCGGCTTCCCCCGTTGCTTCGCTTATGTCCGGCACAATACAGGGGGCACAGTCGGTGGCCACGGCCGGCTGTAATATTATTGTTGCAGGCTCGGTCAGAAAGCTTACGAGCCAGTTTCGCAATAAGGCCAGAACATTTATGCTCCTCGAAGCCGGGCACATCGCCCAGAATATCCAGCTCCAGGCCGTCTGTTTAGATTTGGGGTCTGTAACAATCGCCAACTTTAATTCAAAGGACGTCAGCAGAATCTGCAGATTATCGAGAGGCCTGGAGCCGCTTTATATAATTTGTGTCGGCTATCCAATAGAGCAAGCCGCCGCAGAAGCATTACAAGACCAGGAGGGAACAGGAACAAAAAGAGCTGCGTTGATTGTTGCCAGTCAAAATTTCCGCGACGAGGAGCTTTTCGAAACAAAACGGGCGCTCGACGCAGCGGCGGTACAGACGGTTACAGCAAGCACAAGAATTGGAATTATAAGGGGCGCGCTTGGAGGTATAGCCGAGGCAAATATTTTAGTGGGACAATTGAGAGCCATAGATTACGATGCGATAATCTTTATAGGTGGCCCGGGAGCAATAGAATATGTTGTCAACCCTGCTGCACTGAATCTCGCTCGTGAGGCGGTGCGTCAGAGAAAGATTCTTGCGGCAATCAGCACAGCCCCTACCATCCTGGCCAACGCCGGAGTACTCACAGGTGTCAGGGCTACCAGCTTTTTGTCCGAGCGGAACATACTGATACAAGCCGGTGCCATATATACAGGTATCCCTGTTGAGCAGGACAGATTAATCATAACCAGCAGTAGTCCGGCAGCTTCAATTCAATTCGGCAGAGCTGTTGCAGACGCCCTCACCGGCAGATGATTTCGCATATCACATCTGATATGGGTCTAAAAAGTATATGCGCTTCATCAAACAGAGCCCTGACCGTAAGAGGGGTAATTGCCCCTCTGGATTCAAAGCGGACGCATATCAAGCGCACTTAATTTCTGTGATTGGTATGAGACGAAATATACCTATTGTTTAGAGGAACCGTAACGGTTGGTAATCGGCAGTCTCCTGTCTTTGCCGAAGGCCTTTGGTGTAATTCTTACTCCGGGTGGAGACAGCCTTCTTTTGTATTCGTTGCGGTCAACCATACGAATTACACGGAGTACAACATCCCGCGATAGACCCGATTCAACGAGCTGTTGTGCGGACTTGTCCTCTTCAACATAGCCTTTGAGAATTTTATCAAGTAAATCATAATCCGGCAGTGAGTCGCTGTCTTTCTGGCCGGACTTCAGCTCGGCGCTGGGAGGTCGGGTTATAACATCAGCAGGTATAACTTGACGTCCGGATATTTTGTTTATGTGCTCGGCCAATTTATAGACCATTGTCTTGGGAACATCTTTTATCACGGCAAAGCCCCCTGCCGTGTCACCATAAAGAGTCGTATAGCCAACTGCGGTTTCGCTTTTATTACCCGTCGTCAGTACCAGAGAGCCAAACTGATTACTAAGCGACATAAGAATGCAGCCGCGGATTCTGGCCTGCAAATTCTCGTAAGCGATACCTTCGCTTTTCCAGCCCTGTACTGTTTTTAATCCATCGTCGAATTGCTTAAGTATCGGCTCAATCGGGATGGTTAAAAATTCGATACCCAGATTTTTTGCCAGCTTTTCAGCATCCACTATCGTTTCGGGACTGTTGAATTTCGAGGGCATTGTCAGGCCGACGATATTTTCAGCACCTAAAGCAGCGACGGCAACAGCAGCCGTGACCGAAGAATCTATACCTCCGCTCAGGCCGAGCAGCACTTTCGTAAAACCGTTTTTGCCCGCATAATCTCTTGTGCCGAGCACAAGTGCCTGATAGATTTCATCAGCAAGGTCACCTGGCTGACCAGCGGCAGGTTGCATCGGCTCAACCTGCACTACCCCGCCGGTCGTCTGAACAATATCAGCAATTAGTAAATCCTCGTCGAATGCCCTTGCCTTGGCTATCATCCTGCCGGTCGAATCAGCAAACATACTTCGCCCGTCAAAAATCAATTCATCCTGACCGCCAACAAGATTGCAATAGGCCACAGCGCTATTGAACTCTTTCGCACATCGGCTAACTACCTCCTGCCTTTCCTTTATCTTGCCGACATAAAACGGCGAAGCCGAGATATTCAGAATCATCCGGATTTGGCCTGCGTCCTTGAGGAAATCGACCAGCCATTCGATTTCCCAGATATCGGCACAGATAGTAACAGCAACATTGAGACCGCCTACATTGATTACCACCGGCTCAGTACCGGGCTGGAAATATCTTTGCTCATCAAACACACCGTAATTCGGCAGTTGCGCCTTTCGATAAATCTTGCTTATCCGCCCATCTTGCAATACAGCAGCGGAATTGTAGCTGTTGCCCTGGCAGCCTTCTGCAAAGCCGGCTATTATCGTTTTCTCCGGACAATCAGCGGCCAATTTTTCGAGGGCTAATGAGCAGTCTGTCAAGAAATGTTTCTTGTGCAGCAGATCCTCCGGCGGATAGCCGCAAACAGCTAACTCCGGAAAGACCAACAAATCCACATCAGACCGAACCGCCTCGGCATAGATTTCGCGCATCTTCCGGGCGTTGCCCGCCAAATCGCCCACCACCGCATTGAATTGTCCCAAGGCTACACGCATAATTAGTTTCAAGTTTTTAGTGTTGACTTTTGAACCCTGCCGGCGACAAGCAGGGGCGAAAATTCAAAACAAAGAACCGGAGAGGGCGGGATTCGAACCCGCGGTACCCGCAAAGGGCACACCGGTTTTCGAAACCGGCTCGATAAGCCACTCCGACACCTCTCCAAGTCTATGGCAAACAACCAGTCTAAAAGAAAAAAACCCGACAAATTTCCTCTCACTTTACGTCCAACAGGACAATATTGCAAGAATATTAGCTAACCAACAATCTATTTAAACGTAGTCCCGGCAGAAAAACATGCCTGGGAGCTGGGGTGCAATGGGTGTCCTGGAGATGTGAGAACATAAGAAGCAAAAGTTACATTAAGACCATTGCAATTTGAGGATGTTTTTGGTATTTTAAGATGTTGATAGTCTCAGGAGTGTTGCAGAAATAGCCATTATGTACCAAACCTCGATTGAGAGGGAAAATTAAACCTATTTTATTTCACCCGTTTGAAGGAGGTCACTATGAAACGGTTTAGACTGTTGATTTTGGTTTTGTGTGTTGCTCTGGTCGGTTTTAATGTAGTTCTGGTTTACTCTGGTGAGCGAAACAAAATCAGCGATGAGTTTCGCAAGCGGTTTATCAAAAACTTTCAGCGCAATTGGCTAAACACGACGGAAGGTGACGCCATGATGCTGCGAATTTTAGTCGAAAGCGCAGGGGCCAAGCGCGGGGTCGAAATTGGCTCAGCCAACGGCTTCGGAGCCATCAACATGGGAATAGCCTTCGAGAGGACCGGAGGGCACCTTTATACGCTGGAAATCGACCCGCAGAGCGTAAAGGAATGCCGAGAAAATTTGAAGAAGGTAGGCTTAGAGAAAACGGTTACCTGCATAGAAGGAGATGCCCTTAAGACACTACCAACACTTGAAGGCGAGTTTGATTTTGTTTTTATCGATGCCGTGAAACAGGATTACTTGAAATATTTAAAGCTGCTCGAGCCAAAGTTAAAACCCGGCGCCGTAATCGTTGGTGACAATGTCATCCGTTCCGCCAGGGCTATGGAGGATTTTCTCCGATTTATACAAGAAAGCCCCAAGTACGACACGGTTATTATCCGAGCCTCGATGGAGAAAAACGATGGCATGTCGGTCAGCTACAAAATCAAATGACCGGCCTCTCGGCACCTGGAAAAACTTAGAAGAGTATTATTGTGAATAACCAGAAATTGTGAGGAACAACAATGCAACTTAAAAGAAAAAAGCAAGCAAGGTCAGTTTGTCCGAAGTCCGTTCTCCGTCCCGAGAAAATCGGGACTACGAAGGATGAAACAGATAAGTGCCTGGAGCAGAAGAGGAAACATCATTGGCTTACGTGGATATTTCCAATTGGGGGGGTGTTGGCACTAATATGGTTTTTGATTCGTGTGATACCAAAGCCTTCACGTGCAATGTACCCGTGTCAGCGGGTGGCATTCCCGTTGGCCTCAGGCTTTGTGGTTTGGCTTACAGGAGCGATCGGCTCAATCGCGGCCTTTCGCAAGGCAAAACGCTGCTTCGCACAGTCGCGTTACGTATTATGCGTAATCCTCATTGCTGTCAGCGTTGGTTCTATCTGGTTAGCTCAGAGCATTACGACGGAGGAGGTGGTTTTAGCTGATGAGCCGGTTGCAAATGCTCCAATAGGGATTGCCAAAGGGGCTCATCCGGGACGTGTTGTGTGGGTACACGACCCAGATGCGACTGACTGGGACGGGCCTGGAAACGGCTATTGGTGGCAAAGCATCCACACGAATCAGGCGGTCGTGGACCAAATGATGAGCCGGGCAATAAGGGAGCTTGGCAGTGAAGCAACCGATGCCGGCGCCTGGGACAGGCTCTTCAGGTATTTCAATGAAACACACGGCAAAGAAGATGCCGGATACAAATCTGGAGAAAAGATTGTTATCAAAGTTAATTATGTAGGCTGTATCACGGTTTGGAGCAGGCGGCCGGTAACAGACATCGAAGATTACAACCTCAGAAGCATGGATTATATGAACACGTCTCCACAAATGATAATTGCCCTGCTCAACCAGCTCGTAAATGAAGTCGGCGTGAACGAGGAAGATATCACGGTCGGCGATACTTTATGCTACTTTCCCAACGAGTTCTATAATATGTGCCACGAGAAATTTCCGAATGTACGGTATCTGGATTACTTAGGAAAATTCGGCCGAACACAGGCAAAGTTATCATCAGTTCCATTTTACTGGAGCAAGCCGGAAGCTGCAGGAAAGAAAACTGACTATGCACCTGCTTCTTATGCTGAGGCCGATTATCTAATCAATATGGCGAATCTTAAAAGCCATAACGACCAGGCCGGCATAACACTCTGTGCGAAGAACCACTACGGTTCGCTGGTCAGGAAGCCGGCCCGTACGGAGGGCTATTACGATATGCACAATGACCTCCCATATACCACACCGGGCATGGGGCGTTACAGACCTCTCGTGGACCTGATGGGACACAAGCAAATCGGCGGCAAGACTCTGTTATATTTGATTGACGGGCTTTACGCGGGAAAACACGCCAAAGAAAGGGCTCCAAGGAAATGGAACAGCTCTCCCTTCAATGGGGACTGGAGTTCGAGTCTTTTTGCCTCCCAGGACCCGGTTGCGATCGATTCGGTCGGCTTCGATTTTCTGCGGGCCGAATGGGATGACGCACCCCACAGGTCAGGCACAAGTGACTACCTCGTCGAGGCAGCGCTGGCAGACGACCCGCCTTCAGGGACATTCTATGACCCCGACCATAAAGGGAATGTGGTCCGTCTGTCAAGCCTGGGAGTTTACGAGCACTGGAACAATCCGGCGGATAAGCAGTATTCTGTCAATTTAGGAACGGGCAAGGGCATTGAGCTGATAAAGCTGAGTGGCGCTGCCAATGTCACGGCGACTGTAATAGATTCTACACGCAAGAAAAATAAAAAAATTTGCCTTGTTGCCGGGATATCTGAGAATTAGCCGCATACCCTGATATGCTCCGGCCAGCGGTATGTCTTAAAGTATAAATCGCAATTTCGCTCATATTGCTAAAGTGGGTTCTGGACCAGAGGAGAAGCCTATGAAACGACGTTCATTTCTAAAACTTACTGGTTTTGCCTACACATCATCGTTTCTTGGTAGTAATGTATCTCGAGCAAGGCAAACCAGTGCGGATGTAACGGACAGTGACATGCTTGTCAACCGCAGCTTACTTCAAAACAGGAACCAAAACCGTTCGACGGTTGTCTGTCAAAATGGAATTGTCTGCTCCAGTCAGCCTCTGGCCAGCATGGCAGGCGTCGATATCCTCAAGGCCGGCGGCAATGCTGTCGATGCGGCTGTTTGTGCCAACGCAATGCTGAGCCTGGTTGAGCCGATGATGTGCGGGCCTGGCGGTGACCTGTTTGCCATTGTCTGGAACGCAAAAGAGCAGAGGCTGCTCGGTCTAAATGCAAGCGGCCGTTCGCCGTACGATTGGAGTCTGGATAAAGCGCTGGCACTGGGGCTTAAGGAGATTCCTCTATACAGCCCGCTATCCTGGAGTGTGCCTGGTTGTCTCAGCGGTTGGGCGGCACTGCAGAAAAGAATGGGACGATTTGACTTGGCAAGGATTCTGGAAGCGCCTATATCTTACGCCCGCAAAGGTTTCCCCGTTTCGCCGGTCATTGCCCGCTCCTGGTCGTCTGGTTCCATAAAAAACCACACCCTGGCCAGGACCTTTATGCCCGACGGCAAACCTTTGCGTTTTGGGGATATATTCAGAAATATGGGTTTGGCACGATTTTTCGAGATTATCGCTCGTGATGGTGCAGAGGCTTTCTACCATGGCCGGATTGCCGAAAGGATTGTCAAGTTCTCCCAGGCCAACGGAGGCCGGCTTTCAATGCGGGACTTTGGAGACCACACTACCAACTGGGTTGACCCGGTCAGTACCAACTATCGCGGCTATGACGTCTGGGAGCTTCCGCCAAACGGTCAGGGAATTGCGGCTCTGCAGATGTTGAATCTACTGGAACACTTCGATATCGCTTCTATGAAACCCAACTCAGCGGAGCATCTACATCTTTTTATTGAGGCGAAAAAACTGGCTTTCGAGGACCGTGCTGTTTATTACGCGGACATGGATTTTGCCGAGGTCCCGCTGAAAGAACTCATCTCCAAAGAGTACGCCAAAGAACGAGTCAAGCTGATTAATCCCAAACAAGCTGCTCAAAAAGTCGAGCCCGGCAGGCTTAAAGGTTCATCGGATACTGTTTATCTGACAACTGCGGACAAAGATGGCAATATGGTTTCGCTCATTCAGAGCATTTACTACCCGTGGGGGTCGGGTTTTGTGCCGGATGATTTGGGATTCTGCCTTCAGAACCGGGGGCAGCTGTTCGCGCTCAATCCCAATCACCTCAATAAATTGGAGCCCCACAAACGGCCTTTCCACACTATCATACCGGCGTTCATGACAAAAAATGGAAAGCCGGTCTTTTCATTCGGAGTTATGGGAGGCAGTTTTCAGCCACAGGGACATTTGCAGGTGCTGATGAATATAATTGATTTCGGTTATTCACCTCAACAGGCCGGTGAACAGCCGCGTATTCGGCATTTTGAAAGCTCGACACCGACGGGGCAAAAAATGGCCGGCGGCGGCTCGGTAGGTTTTGAACGACACATCCCGGGAGACGTTAAACTTAAACTCGCCAATATGGGGCACAAAGTCAGACCCGAGGTGGGCACGTTCGGGGGCTATCAGGGAATATGGAGCCAGTCAAATCCAGGACGTTACTTCGGTGCTTCCGACCCTCGCAAAGACGGCTGCGCAGAAGGGTATTAATCTGGATACTTCGTTGGACTTCGGCGAGCCCAGTCGAGTCGTATCCTCTTCTGACAGGCTGCCAGTTCAGGAAACAGAAATCAGATGTCAGATGTATTCTGTTCTCTGTCTTCTGACTTCTTAATTCTGACTTCTGATTTCTGGTGTCGATTGGTTCCATTTTTGTTATCTCCTGTGAAACTTAATCAGGAATTATTCACCATAGTTCTGTTCAGAGCAAGCAGAAAACTGCCGTGCTTCGCCGTAGGGTGCGGTCAGATTTTTTGTTCATTTTGGCCTTTGAAGAAATTGGGTTTGTTTTGGCTTTGTTTTTTTGGGCCTGAGGGTGGTTCATTTTCATAATCCTTTGTGACAAAAACGTTTGCGTTCATTTTGGGCCTTTGAAGAAATTGGGTTTGAATTGGGTTTGTTTTTTTATAGCCCTTAGCCACATTTTTCTTCGTAATCCTTTGTAAATACACACTTTGCATCAATTTTTACCCTTTTGGAAATTGGGTTTGATTGGGTTTGTTTGGGTTTGAATTGGGTTTGTTTTCACCAAGTGTCCGATCGCTTATATTTTCATAATACTTTGTATTATATGGATTTACGTTCATTTGCAATCCGCCTACGGCGGACAAGATTGGGTTTGTTTTGCATAAAAAGGGTTGATTTGTAGAGGACTC
>JABUBO010000750.1_pt1 | contig 10655 bp, 8 predicted proteins | sample 7240361 | NCBI WGS metagenome assembly JABUBO01 (sample SAMN07256346, study PRJNA390944) | subsurface metagenome | isolation source: Methane hydrate marine sediment | place: Pacific Ocean: Eastern North Pacific, ODP site
TTAAATGCTATAATTTACAACATTCATTTACACTTTATTAAAAGGCACAGCGGAGGGCCCCGGTTTGAGCATCGGTTATTGCCTCTTTATAGCTGTGGCCTGCTGATCTCTCAGAGGCAGCAAGTGTTGCAATTTCAATCCAGGGATGGTTTTTCAGGGCAACGAGAAATTGTTGACCAACAATGCCTGTAGCTCCCACAATTGCAGCTTTTACCATAGTTCTTTCCTCCGCTGTGCCTTTTAATAAAGTGTAAATGAATGTTGTAAATTATAGCATTTAAATAAAGGATAAAAAACGGCGTGGCTTTATTCAAGTCATGAAATTGACTATCGGTCTTTAGTGGAAGTAGAATGCTGCGGTAGTAGCGATGTTAGAGATTTTGACTCAAAAGCTGAGTGAGGTGTTCCGTGGGCTTAGTGCGAAGGGCAAGCTTGGTGAAAAAGACATTGATGAAGCCTTACGCCAGGTGAGGTTGGCGCTTTTAGAGGCCGATGTAAATTTTAAGGTAGTAAAGGAATTTTTATTGAGGGTACGGGAGCGTGCCATTGACACCGAGGTATTGCAGAGCCTGACGCCGGCGCAGCAGATTATTAAGATTATTAACAAGGAGTTGGTTGATATCTTAGGGCAGGAACCGGGTCACTTAGCTTCTGCTGCCAATCCGCCCACACTTGTTTTGCTTGTGGGATTGCAAGGGTCTGGTAAGACCACTACTGCAGTGAAGCTAGCTGTCCAGCTAAAACAGCAGGGAGGTCGCCCGCTATTGGTAGCTGCTGATACTCGTCGGCCGGCTGCCGTTAAACAGCTAAGGCTACTGGGGGAGCAGCAAGGTATACCTGTGTATAGCGAGGACGCTAAAGCGGCGCCGACGGCCATTTGTAGCCATGCACTGGAACTGGCTAAAGAAACAGCATCGACTTGTGTGATAGTTGATACTCAGGGGCGCTTGCATGTTGATGAAGCCATGATGGCGGAATTAGCTGATATTAAATCTGAGTTGCAGCCAGCAGAGGTATTGCTTACCGTGGATGCCATGACTGGGCAGGATGCTGTAAGGGTAGCCCAGGAATTTCATGGCCGGATTGGGCTTACAGGTCTTATACTAACTAAAATGGATGGCGATGCCAGAGGTGGAGCGGCTCTTTCTATCAGGTTTGTTACTGGGGTGCCTATAAAATTTATAGGCACAGGGGAAAAAGTGGCTAATTTGGAATGCTTCTATCCTGAGCGCTTGGCATCTCGCATTTTAGGTATGGGGGACATGCTCACCCTTATTGAGCGCGCTGAGAAAACCTTTGATCAGCAACAGGCTGAGCAACTGGAAAGAAAAATACACACTACGGGTCTTGACCTTGAGGATATCCTTAATCAACTGCGTCAAATTCAGAAAATGGGGTCTTTAGGCCAGTTGGTGGAAATGATACCGGGTTTCTCCAAATTCACCCCTTCCCTGAATGATTATGAAGGAGAGAAAAGGTTGAAGAAGATGGAAGCAATTGTTTGGTCTATGACTCGCGAGGAGCGGCATAATCCAGAGATAATCAATGGCAGTCGGCGTCGTCGCATTGCTCGAGGTAGTGGCACTACGCCTCAGGATGTTAATCAATTACTCAATCAATTTTACCAGATACAAAAGCTAACCAAATCAATAGCGAGGGGTAAGTTACCCAGAAATATGCTAAGTATGCTCAACCTACCTTATAGGTAGATTTTACTCTAAATAACCCCGGAGCTTCCGGCTCCGGCTGGGGTGGCGCAGTTTACGCAGGGCTTTAGCTTCGATTTGGCGGATTCTTTCTCGGGTCACATTGAATTCTTGCCCTACCTCTTCTAATGTTCGAGCACGTCCATCCTTGAGGCCAAATCTGAGCTGTAGCACTCTTTTCTCTCGTGGAGTAAGCTCATCAAGCACCTTATCTATCTGATCTTTGAGCAGTTCTTGCGAGGCAGCGTCAGTTGGTGCCAGGCTGTTTTGGTCTTCAACAAAATCACCTAATCGGCTGTCCTCATCTTCACCAATTGGCGTTTCCAATGATATGGGCTCATGGTGAAATAAATCCATAATTCCCTCTACCTTCTCTGGGGGCATGTCTAGGCGATCGCCGATTTCTCTATAGTTTGGTTCACGTCCGACTTCCTGAGTCAACTGCCGCGTTGTCCTTAGTAACTTGTTAATTGTTTCCACCATATGTACTGGAATCCGAATAGTGCGGGATTGATCAGCTATAGATCGGGTAATGCCTTGTCTAATCCACCAGGTAGCATAGGTGCTGAACTTATAACCCTTTCTATGTTGAAACTTATCCACAGCCCGCATAAGGCCAATATTTCCTTCCTGGATAAGGTCGAGGAGAGACATGCCATGTCCAATATATTTCTTGGCTATGCTGACCACCAGGCGTAGGTTTGCCTCAGTGAGATGTTTTTTTGCCTTCTTTGCCTTAGCCCTTACCTCTTCAAAGTAAGCCTCAAATTGATCATTAAGAGAGTGGATTTGAGATAGGAATTTATCGTTGAGCAGAAGCGCTCTTATTTCCGACCACGAGGTTTTGTCACCAATAAGAGCCAGTGATTGAGGTGGCAAGATATGGCTGCTCAAAGACAGATTAATAATGGCATCCTCCGCCGCCGCACTTTCTTTAGCAATCTTCTGGGCAGCAGCTATTGCTAATGCAGGGTCTATGACGTTATCTATAGCATTGCGAAATCTAGGATCTGTGATTGTCTCTACCAGGCCAAAGGAACGGTCGATATCCAAATGCTCTTTGATAATTTCAACTATGGGATGAGCCTTGGATAATCGAGAAATTAAATCGATTATCACATCTGATGCTGAGGGAAATTTTCGGTGCTTCCTAAAATAAGCATCCTCAATCTTTTCCAAATACCTGTCCTGTTCTATCTTACTGGATAGGTCTCTCTCTTCAGCAGCTGTGAGAAGCGGTACCTTGCCGATTTCTCGAAGGTACATTCGCGCTGAGTCATCAACTATTTCCTCCTCCAGCCCTAGCAGGGATTTAGCTTCTTTAGCGGTCATTTCCTCTGCTGCCTCTTCCTCATCTCCTGTATCTATACCTTCAGCCTCGTTCTGACCGGTAAGAGTCTCTTCTTGCGTTGATTCCTCATCCCCATTTAGTTTGGGGGGCCTGCCTTTAGCTAAGTCCATCATTCAACCTCTTTTGTCCTTACTGATTTCTCTCGTTTAATGAAGATCTCTTGGAGTTGCTCACTGGTTCTTATCCCTTGTTCATCCAGTTTAGCTAGCTCAGCCTGCACACCTTCCTTTTCCCTGGTAAGATTAAACATTAGTTCTCTCCCGGCCTCTAACCTCTTTGACAATCTCTCTTGTAATCTGAGGACACAGTCTTTCAAAGCGTGCTGCCGCTCACTGTCATTTTTGTCTAGCATTAGCTTATTTATTAAGTAGTATAAATGTTCTAATAGATTAGCGTCAAATTTTTCTTTAAGCTTGGAGATGTCTTTTGAATGTTGCCACTTGATAAAGATCTCACGGTTTTCAGTACATTCGAAGTGTTCCGTAGATAGCTCTTGAGCTTGCTGGCGAAGCCCTGGGTATTGAAGCAGCAGAGCTAAACAATATTCTTCCACTGGGCTGGACACTACCTGGTGAGCAGAGAGAGGTTGTTTTGTTATCTCTGTAAAATGTTCTCCTGGTCTAGATTTTGATTTTCTCAAAGTAGTTATTAATACGGACTCGCTAAGCTTTAATAGGCGCGCCAATTTCTGCACATGGTGTGCTTGCTGTATAGGGTCCTTTATTTCACCAATTAAGGGCAGAAGTTTTTCCACGGCTAGAGACTTGTCCTTAGCTTTATTGATATCAATCTTACTTAACACGGTGTTGAAGGCAAAATCTATCAGGGGTAAGGCTTGTTCCACCAGATTTTGCCAAAGGGCAGGATCTTCACCTATCACTTCGTCAGGGTCTTTGCCTTGAGGCAAGGGAATAACTTCTATTTCGGCATCAATGATATTTTCATATTTTACTAATCCAGACCATATAGGTATTGGTGTAACTTTTTTGTCCAGGGACTGAACTAACACCTCTGCGCTTCTCAAGGTGGCTTCCTCCCCGGCAGCATCGGCATCGAGGGCCAAGGCCATATTTTTGGTCAACCTCTTGGCACTGGCCAATTGTTTTTCGGTTATAGAGGTTCCCATTGAGGCAACTGTATTTTGCCAGCCATGTTGATGGGCTGTTAGTACATCTATATAACCCTCCACGATTATTACTAAATTTCTTTGTCGGATTGAAGACTTAGCCTTGTCAATCCCGTAAAGGCTGCTGCCCTTGTCAAATATCGGGGTCTGCGGGGAGTTAATATATTTAGGTAAGGACTCATCCAGAGCTCTAGCTCCAAAGCCCATAACCCGTGCCTGAATGTCACATATGGGGAACATTAATCGGTTGCGAAACCTATCGTAACTGCCTCCTCTCTCCTTCTCTATTATTAGACCAGCCTCAATTAGCTCCCCTTCCTCAAATCCCTTGCTCATTAAGAAGGTCTTCAGTATTTCCCAGTTGTCGGGGCTAAAGCCTAAACGAAACTCCTTAATAGTTTCAAGAGCAATCTTTCTCCTGCTAAGATATGCTCTGGCTGCCTCACCTGCTTTAGTATTTGAAAGCAAGTGCTGATAGTATTCAGCTGCTGCCTCATTGATTTGGAATAGTCTCTGTTTCTTTTTGTCCTCGGCTTCACTTGGCATCTCAGGTGAACGTAAAGGCACACCTGCTCTTTGAGCTAGAAGGTGGAGAGCCTGGCTGAAATCGATGCCATCCTTCTTCATGATGAAGGAGAAGACATCACCGCCAGTACCACAGGCACCGAAGCAATGCCAGGTCTGTTGCTCCGGAAAGACGAAAAATGAGGGGTGTTTTTCACTGTGAAATGGGCATAGAGCCTTGAAATTGCGCCCTGCTTTTTGTAAGGGGACATAATCGGAGATAACTTCTACGATGTCTGTTCTTTGCTTTACTTCGCTGATGAGGCTCATTTAGATATTTCCTCAGCTAATCTTAGTGCATATTGGTCGGTCATTCCGGCAACGTAATCAACGACTTTGCACTCCTTGCTATCATTCAGAGAGGCAAATTCTGGAGGTAATTCATCCTCGTGTTTTAAGAAAAAAGAGTATAAAAGGTGTATTGTTTCTCTTGCCCTCTCTGCGTCTCTTATGGCTAAACTGGGGTTATATACATTATCAAATAGGAACTGGCGAAGGCTGTTGGCTGCCTCAATGACCTCTGGCCTCATGGTAATGGTTGGTTCTGCCAGGTCGCCGTATCCGCTGACTGGCCAAGAGTGGCTCACAATATCGCAAACCAGTGTGTTGATTCGCTCTGAATGTGTAGGACCCAAAATCTCTATTGCTGGATTGGGCAAGTCGCTTTCAGTGATAATGCCAGCTCTTATAGCGTCATCAATATCGTGATTAATGTAAGCAATGATATCTGCCATTTTACATACCTGCCCTTCCAAGGTGCCGACATCTCCCCATCCTTCTCCCAGGATGTCTGCTTGTCCCTTGGAATGCTTGAGGATACCATCTCGTACTTCCCAGGTAAGATTAAGTCCCTGCCCATCTTTCTCCAATAAATCAACTACTCGTAAGCTTTGCTCATTATGTCTGAAGCCACGGGGATAGAGTTCGTTTAGAACCTCCTCACCTATATGACCAAAGGGTGTGTGTCCCAAGTCATGTCCTAAAGCAATAGCCTCGGTTAAGTCTTCATTAAGATTCAAGGCTCTAGATATAGTTCTAGCAATTTGGGAGACCTCCAAGGTGTGGGTAAGTCTTGTTACATAATGATCCCCTAAGGGGGCGATAAAGACTTGTGTCTTGTGCTTAAGGCGGCGAAATGCTTTGCAGTGAATAATGCGGTCACGGTCGCGCTGGAAGCAAGTTCTTATGGGGCATGGCTCCTCCCATCTCAGCCTGCCCCGGCTGAATTTGCTCTTAGCTGCGTAGGGGGAAAGGCTTTCCTCTCGCTTCTCTGCTTGCTGCCGTATATCCAGCTCACGAATCATTAAAGCCTTAGTTTTGCTTCTACAGCGGCAATGACCTCTCTGGTTTTGTCTATCATATCGGGGCTTACTGAAACTGAGGTAATTCCCCAGCGCACTAATTTCTCAGTAACTTCAGGGTAGAAAGAGGGTGCTTGTCCACAGATTGAGGAGGTAACGCCCTTGCTCTTACAAGCCGTGATAACTTTCTCCATGGCTTGCATTACTGCCTCATTTCTCTCATCAAATATCTCTGCCAACATGGTGCTATCTCTATCCACGCCCAAGATAAGTTGGGTTAAGTCATTAGAGCCAATAGATATGCCATCTATACCTGTAGCCAGGAACTCATCGATAAGGAAGACATTGGAAGGCACCTCAACCATCATCCATAGCTTGAAGTCAGCAGACTGAAACAAACCTTCAGACTCCAGCATTCCTTTGACCGCTGCCATTCCTCCGGGTAATCGTACGAAGGGAATCATGACCCATAGGTTGTTGTAGCTTTCGCGGATTTTCTTTATAGCCTCAATTTCTAGTTTGAATACCTCAGCATCTCGGACATAGCGGGAGCAGCCTCGGTAGCCAATCATGGGATTTTCTTCAACTGGCTCGTATTCCTGCCCGCCTTTTAAGTTTCTGTACTCGTTGGTTTTAAAATCGGTGGTTCTGTAGACTACTGGGCGAGGATAGAAGGCCCTGGTGAAGCTTGTTATACCCTTGGCTAGTGCGTCAACAAATTTATCTCCCCGTTTTTCGCGGAGCATAAAGCGGGGATGCTCTCCAATCTGGGCAGCAACGAATTCTGCTCTAAGCAAGCCAACTCCGTCGACATCCCGCCCTGCTACCCTATCTGCTAAGTCTGGGTGAGCCAGGTTTACATAGACCTTTGTTCTAGTCTTTAGCTTTCTCCTTATGCTGGGGCTTGCTACAGCCAATTTTCTTTCTATCAAATTGCCCTGGTAAATCCGGCCCTGGGAGGCATCTACCGCTACCGTTACTTCCTGCCCATCCTTGAGAATTGTGGTGGCTTTCCTTGTACCTACTATGCAGGGAATACCCATCTCACGGCTGACAATGGCAGCGTGGGAGGTTCTGCCACCTAGGTCAGTAACAATCGCTGTGGCTCGCTTCATAGCCGGGACGAAATCCGGAGATGTCATTTCAGCTACCAGTATATCTCCCTTCTGTACCTTACCCATTTGTGAAGCGTTGGAGACAATTTTTACAGTTCCTGAGGCTACACCCAGACTGGCAGCTTCACCAATAAGCAGCGGCTCCTGCTTAATTTCAGCTAGCTTTTGCTCTTTTGTCCCCAGAGTGGTCACCGGGCGAGTTTGAACAATAAAGAGTTGGCCATCCTTCTTTGCCCACTCAATATCTTGAGGGAATTGGTATAAATTCTCCAGGCGTTTACCCAATTTAGCCAGGGCGATAATTTCCTCATCAGTTAGTTTTTGTTTGGCTTGCTCCCAGGGGGGTATAGTGACCCTGATATTGCTTTCTTCCAGTGTATGCGATTGTTGATTTCTGATTATCTGCCATTCCTGCTTGGCTATTTGTTTGTCGATAATAGCCATTTTTGCTTTGTCTATCACATATTGATCGGGGGTCACTTCCCCGGAAACAATGGCTTCACCCAGCCCGTAAGCTGCTTCGATAAGGATTATCCCTCTATCGTTGGTTAGAGGTTCTATGGTGAACATGACGCCCGAGATCTCTGATTGGACCATCTGCTGAACTGGGACTGCTAATCCCACGGTGAGATGGGCGAATCCCCCTTGTTGCCGGTAGAATATAGCCCGCGCTTCAAATAATGAAGCCCAGCAGCCTTGCACTGCGGCTAGTACGTTATCCTCACCCTGAACATTTAGAAATGTTCGTTGCTGCCCGGCGAAGGAAGCTTCCGGCAAGTCTTCGGCAGTCGCCGAAGAGCGCACAGCTACCAGCCCACTCCCTAATTCTCTGTAGGCCTGCTTGATTTCATGGGCTATTGCTTTAGGCATAGGAGCATTGGAAAGTTCCCCTTTTATTTTATCGCTGGTCTCTTTAAGCTTCCTGCTGTCCTCTATATCTAGAGACTTAAGGAGCTGGCTTAATTGTTTCTCAAGTTTTGCCTCCTTCAAAAAGGTAAAATAGGCGTCAGCAGTAACGATAAAACCTGGTGGCACTGGTATGCCAGCGCGGGTCATTTCTCCCAGATTCGCACCTTTCCCCCCCGCTAAAGGAATGTCTTTTTTACCGAGTTCGCTGAACCAGGCAATGAATTTCGCTTTTTCCACTGTTCACTGGCCTCCGTTTACTTGATATAATACCCGTCAACAAGTTAAGTATATCATGATGAATGAGGGCTAAACAATAAATTGTACTCATTCATAATGTGTTAAGCCTTTCCATAGGTCACTATCTTCTTTATGTGGTGAACATTTGCACAAAAAATTTAGGTGGTGGTGAAATCTCTGGGCAGCAAATGTACGATTCGCGACATTGACAAACAATATTTAAAGTGATAGATTGGCATTATTTAGCAGTCAGGCAGGGAGAGTGCTAAATTATGTTGACAGGAAGAAGAGAAGCAATTCTAAGGATAATAGTTCATGAATATATTGCTGGAGCAACGCCCATAGCTTCAAGGGACATTGCTTATAACTATAACTTGAACGTAAGCCCGGCTACCGTGCGAAACGATGTGGCATATTTAGAGGAAGAGGGATATATCATGCGTCCTCATCCTTCGGCTGGCGCTATACCTACAGATAAAGCTTACCGTTATTATGTAAAAATAATAAGTGGAGATGTTGAACTTCCCCCAGCTGAGCAATATCAGATTTATGAACTGTTCCAGGGGGCGAGGGTGGAGTTTGAGCAATGGTTAAAATTAGCAGCAGTGCTTCTGGCACGTTTTGTTCACAATGTAGCGGTAGTAACTCCAGTTAAAGCTCCCCGATGTCGCTTTAAGCATTTAGACCTGGTAGCCTTGCAGGATTTTGTAGTCTTGTTAATTTTGGTTCTATACGAGGCAAGAGTTAGGCAAAGAATTATCTTTTTCAATAAAAAAGTTACTCAGGATAACTTAACAATGATAGCTAACAAGCTTAACTCTAATTATACTGGGATGGCTAGTGGTGAAATCCCTGTGGGGGAAGTGGAACTCTCACCTGAAGAAAGGCAGGTGACAGAATGTGTAGTGAGTATGATAACCGCTGAGGATAAGCTGGGATATGGTAGGCCTTACCTTGAAGGGCTGCACTTAATGCTAAGTCAACCAGAATTCGCCAGTACTCCCAGGGCACTTAATCTGCTAGAGATATTAGAAGGTGAGGATTGGGTGGAAGCTTTATTTCAGCCGAGGCTTGCTAGAGGAGAAATAAAGGTAATCATTGGTGAGGAAAACCCGGATGAGACAATGCAAGATTTAAGCTTGATAGTTAGTAAGTATGGGATACCTGATAAAGCGGGAGGCATTGTGGGAGTAATTGGACCGAAGCGAATGGATTATGCCAGGGTCATCTCTTCAGTTAACTGCTTTTCGTCACTGCTGAGCAAGTCGGTGGCTAGATACATCTAAAGGAGGGTTGATATTGTCTGAAGAAGAGAAGCGATCTAATGATGAAGGGGTGGAGGTAGAGACCAATCAAGCGGAGGATATAAAGACGCTGAAACAAGCTCTGGAGGAGAAAGACAAGGCCGAGAGGTATTTAGCTAATTGGCAAAGAACTCAAGCTGACTTCGATAACTACAAGAAGCGTGCTGGGCAGGAGAGTAAGGAGATGATTGAATTTGCCAATAGGGCGCTTGTTTTGAATTTGCTGGCAATTATAGATGATTTAGAAAGAGCTTTGGATTCGTTGCCATCAGAACTTGAGGAATTTAGTTGGGTTGAAGGTATCAAGCTCATCTATAATAAGCTTAAGGCAACCCTGGAAGCGCAGGGGCTAACTGAAATTAAAGCCGAGGGAGAGCTATTTGATCCCCACCTGCACGAAGCAGTAATGCACAGGGAAGGAGAAGAAGGACTTGTTATTGAAGAAATACAGAAGGGCTATAAGTTTAAAGATAGGATACTCCGCCCCAGTATGGTGATAGTAGGCAAGGGCAAGGGAGAGAAGAAAACGGATCAGGAAATTCAACAGGAGGAATAGATATGGCTAAAGCAATAGGCATTGATTTAGGCACTACACTTAGTGTGGTGGCGGTGATGGAGGGTGGCGACCCCAAAATTATACCCAGTGCTGAAGGAGGGAATCTAGTACCTTCAGTAGTAGCTATAAGTAAAACGGGGGAGCGTCTGGTTGGGGAACTGGCCAAGCGTCAGGCAGTAATCAATCCTGAAAATACTATTTTCAGCATAAAGCGTCTCATCGGGCGCAAGTTCAAATCTGATGCAGTCCAGCATGATATAAAGCGACTACCTTATAAGATTACTGAGGCTCCCAACGGTGACTGCCGGATAGTGATGGGAGGTAAGGAGTATAGTCCCCAGGAGATATCATCTATGATACTGCAGAAGTTGAAGGCCGATGCCGAGGCTTATCTTGGGGGAAAAGTCAACGATGCTGTGATAACTGTGCCAGCTTATTTTAATGATAGTCAGCGGCAGGCGACTAAAGATGCTGGGGCCATAGCTG
>JABUBO010000751.1_pt1 | contig 10654 bp, 10 predicted proteins | sample 7240361 | NCBI WGS metagenome assembly JABUBO01 (sample SAMN07256346, study PRJNA390944) | subsurface metagenome | isolation source: Methane hydrate marine sediment | place: Pacific Ocean: Eastern North Pacific, ODP site
AGGAGAAAAGGGCTGCCAGAACCTGGCCAAAAATATAGAGATTGTAAAAACCTTTGGCATTCCTGCTGTGGTGGCTATAAATAGATTTACCTCGGATACCTCCGCTGAAATAGAGCTGGTACGCAAAAAGGCACTGGAAGCCGGTGCAGATGATGCAGTTCCGGTAAATGTTTGGGTCAAAGGTGGAGATGGAGGCACTGAACTAGCTGAGGCAGTGGTGGCCGCCTGTGAAAAGCCCAATAATTTCCATTTTCTTTATCCTGATGATATGTCCATCAAAGAAAAGATCGAAACTATAGCTACTAAAATCTACGGAGCTGACGGGGTAGATTATGCTCCTCTGGCTAATCAGAGGATCAAGCTCTATACCGGTCTTGGATATGACAAGCTCTGCATCAACATGGCTAAGACCCATCTTTCCCTTTCTCATAATCCCGAGTGGAAGGGGGTACCCAGGAATTATAATCTGGCGGTTAGAGACATTAGGGCCTCGGTGGGAGCTGGTTTTCTCTATCCTCTCTGTGGTCTCTTTCCTACTATGCCTGGACTGCCCTCCCGACCCGCCGCTGTTGATGTGGATATTGATGAGGCCGGAAACACCGTGGGATTATTTTAACCTCAGGGGCCAGGGGGTCAGAAATAAAACATGAAGTTTCTACTCACGACTAATCTCTGAACACTTGATTAATAAGGAGGCTAAGATGGCCGCAACTCTTATAGATGGAAAAAAAATTGCTGGTGAAATAAAGGAAAAATTGGCCCAAGAAATTAAGATGCTAAAGGAAAAAGGTGTTAGTCCTTGCCTATCCTCGATTCAAGTAGGAGAAGATCCGGGAACCAAAGTTTATGTTCGTTCTCAGAAAAAGTCCTGTGAAAAAATAGGGATTGAGTATAACCTGCACCAGTTTAAAGAGGATGTTTCCCAGAAGGAGCTAGAGGATTTCATTAAGCGCCTCAACGAGAACAAAAAGGTGAGCGGGATAATCTTGCAGATGCCTCTACCTTCCCATATTGACGGACGAGGACTGCAAAGGATGATCAACCCCCAAAAAGATGCCGAAGGAGTCTCTCCGGCTAACATGGGAATGGTAGTCTATGCTAGACCAACCCTGGGACCTTGCACCGCTATGGCTGTAATGGAGCTAATCAAGTCAACCGGAGTAAAGCTCTATGGTAAAGAGGCTGTCATGGTGGGACATAGCGATATTGTAGGTAAACCAACCGCTCTTCTCTTGCTAGATAAATTCGTCACCACCAGTATCTGTCATATTGCCACGGGAGAAAGGGGGACTCTCCCTGAATATGTCAGAAAGGCTGAGATCCTTATTGTAGCCGTGGGAAAAGCTAACTTAATTAAAGGGGAATGGGTGAAGGAAGGAGCCATAGTTATTGATGTGGGGATCAATAGAGTGGAAGGAAAAATTGTGGGAGATGTTGAATTTGAGGTAGCCAAAGAAAGGGCCTCCTTTATAACCCCGGTTCCGGGAGGAGTTGGCCCCGTGACCACCGCTATGTTGCTCAAAAATACAGTAGAGGCAGCAAAGCTACAGGCAAAATAAACTCTAACTACAAAATTGGTCTTCCAACCTCACGGAGCTAGAAGATTCACCACCATCCTCTGGAGGGCTACCTCTGGCTCTTCCCTTCCGGTTTTGATTGATGCCTCCGCCTCAACTAAATCTTCATAGTCGGCAATTAACTCGGAGAGGCTAAACTTCTTAGCCGTCTGAAGATAGTGATTGGCAAGGTCAGTATAAAATCTAGGATAATAGTTTCTCGGTCCAAAAATAATAGAGCATGCCTCCTGAGGAGAAAGCCTCCTCTTTCTCCCTTTAATTCGGAGTAAACTCCGCACCTCATGGACAATCAGGGAATGGATTCTTGAAGGTTTTTCTCCTTTTTCTAGAAGCTGAGAGAGGATAGGAAGGGCTCTGGCAAGATCTTTTTCTCTTATGGCACCCATCAAGTCAAATACTCCCAGCCCCTTTCCTTCTCCGGCTACTTTTTCTACGTCTTCCTTCTTTATTATTCGTGCCGGATGGGTAAAGATGATCAGCTTTTCTATCTCCTGGTTTAAGTTTTGAAGGTCGTTTCCTATCCTTTCTCTAAGATAGATTAAGGCCTCGGGGTCAATTTCTTTTCCCTCTTTTTCAATCCTTTCTTGAATCCAATCTATGATCTCCTCATCCCATAAGGGATAAAAAGAGACGACCTTACCATTTTTTTGAAGTTCCTGGTATAGTTTTCTTCTTCGGTCAAATTTTCCGGTGAGGCAAACCAGGCAGCTACTCTTCACTGTGTTTTCTAAATAGCTGGCCAGGGTTCTTTGATCCTTTTCGGACCATTTGTCTACCGCATCCACTACCACTAGACGATACTTTCCTTTAAAGGGAAGAGTAGAGACCGACTCTATTATCTGGACAGCATCCACATTAAGAGCAGAAAGCTTCTCATAGTTGAAATCCTCATAATCGGGAAGGATTATCCTCTCTTTAAGCTTTTTTAGAGCTTCTTGCTTTAAATAATCCTCTTCTCCCTCAAAAAGATAGGCTGGAGCAATCCTTTCGGCCCCCAGCTCCCTTAGGAATTGTTGATATTTCATTTCCCCAAGCTTGCTAGCTATTGTTGAATCTCTTACCTATTTTAATTATTTTATCAGTTTCTGCCGAATCTTTTTCGGCAAGGACTATCTCAAGTGAATCTCTCGCTGCCCGGGCACTGGCTTGAGCAGGTTCTTGGTCATTTTCCACGCTATCGACAAAGTATTTTATTTCCGAAAAATATCCTCCCAATTGAGCAATGTTTCCCTCTGTATTTGCGGCTGGGACAAGCTCTTGCTGAACCTCCGGATACTCCACTTTCCGGCCTGATTTGTAAATAGCTAAGGTCTTCTCGGCTCGGAAGTTAAATTCCACCACTCCTTTTTCAAATAAGGCAGTGTAGGCCATGGTGAAAGGAAAAGTCTGTGGCATATCCCAACCTCCCTCGGCAAAGGCTATCACGTTATCAGCGAAAGTGAAGGTAGTAAATACATGGCCGTAGGGAAGAGAATGGCTTGAGGCGTAGCAAATCAGCGAAAGAGGTTTTCCTAGAAGATACAAAAGATAATCAGTGTCATGGATATGTAGGTCTAGCAAAGCTCCACCACTACGTTCAGGGTCGGTAAGCCAATTATCCCAAGCCCAGTCAGGGGTAGGACTGAGCCTGATACAAGTTATGTTAAGAAGTTTCCCCAATTGGCCACTGTCGTAAATCTCTTTTAGCTTAATATATTCCGGCCAGAAACGAAGCACCTGGCCAATCATGAACTTCACGCCTGCCTTTTCTGCGGTATCTATCATTTCATCAGCATCTTCGGTGGTTAAGGCTATGGGTTTTTCGCATAGGATATGCTTACCTTCTCGGGCAGCCTTGACCGCATATTCCTTGTGTAAAAAAGTTGGCAGGCATATATCCACCACGTCGACCTTTTCTTGATCCAACAAGTCCTCAGCGGTTGGATAAGCAGTGGCTCGGTGTCTGTCAACTAGTTTCCCGGCCTTATCCAGATCTCTATCAGCTACGGCTACTAGCTCGGCATTAGGTAGATTACCATAGACCTCAGCATGCATACCCCCCATAAACCCGGCTCCTAAGATTGCCACTTTAATCATCTTTTCCTCCTTGGAAAAATAGACACAAGATTTGGTTTTAAGACTTTTATTTATCTACTCAGGATGAAATCCATGCTTTTGGAAGTATTGTAAAGAAGAGCCTCTGGATGCTGTGAATAAGGAGGAAGGATTTCCGCAGTTAGCCAGCCATGGTAGCCTATTTCCTCAAGAGCCTTCATAACCTCAGCCCAGTTAACATCCCCTTCCAGGAGATCAACGAAACCATTAACATTTCCTACGGCTGTCTTGAAATCCTTAATATGGACCTTTTTTATTCTCTTTCCCAGGACCCTGATCCAGTGTTCAGGATAACCAGTAAGGAGGCTGTTTCCCACATCAAAATAGGCACCCAGATAAGGAGATCCAATTTTATCAATAAAGTCCCTCATTTCCAGAGGAGAGAGTAAGAATTTGTTCCAAACATTTTCAATACCCATAGAGACTTTATATCTTTCAGCCGTGGGAACACATTCCTTAAGAGCATCCAGCGATCTTTCATAGGCAAGATGATAGGGTACAACTTCTGCATTCGGTTTAAAGAAGACATCCACTGTGCCGGGGATCACCAGGACCGTATCCACACCCAAATAGGAAGCGAGCTCCAACATTCTCCTCACAATATCCTTAGCCTTCTCTCTTGTTTTATCATCAGAACTGGTAAGAGAATAGTTCCAAAGCAGGCCTGTAGCTAGACTACTTAACTCAATTCCTACATCTTTAGATGCCTGAACTATTTTTTTTATATCCTGTCTGGTGGAGCTAAGAGTGAGCTCTCCGGCCTCAGCCACCGCCAGCTCTACGCCCTCAAAACCTGCCTCCTTAGCCTTCTTCATACAACCCCTAAGGTCAAGTTTGGACTTGCCTTCCACCCCCCCCCGGGAAAAGACCAGTAACTAATACTTTTTTTCATTAATCCCTCCCATAAGCTTCACCCTCCAAACTTGGTAATGTATTTGTGGCTCTTGTATCTTCTGACCATCTCAGGATCCAAAGGATATACTCCATGTTTTCTTGCTGTATCTATCATGGTTTTATAATTATCCGGCTTCACGGCAGGATGGATACTATTACTGGAAGCCAGAATATGTCCACCACCTGCTGAGGCTTTGGCGATGGTCTCCTTTACCGCCTCTTCAACATCTTCTTTTGTTCCACGGGGAAGAACCTCTGTACAATCTACATTACCTGTTACGCAGATCCTCTCTCCATATTTTTCTTTTATCTGGCCAATATCCATACCAGCCATCGGCTCTATCGGATCCAGAGCATCAATTCCTGTGTCTACAATCATATCCAATATCCTCTCCAGGTTTCCATCGGTATGTTTAATAAAGGGAAGATTGTTCTGTTTAGCAATATTTACGGCCCTTTGCAGGTATGGTTGAACAAATTGCCTAAAATGCGTGGGGGACATAAAGGAGCCCTTCCTTCCTGCATAGTCATCCCCGGTAAGCAAGGCATCTGCCCCTACTTTTGCCGCATTTTCGAGAACTTTGCACTTATATTCGCTGATCATGTCCGAGAGCCGCTTTACCAGGGCCGATTTTAGAACATAGTTCATAAATAACTCATCCATTCCTCCCATAAGGTAATGGGAAAACTCGAATGTTTCATGCCCTAAGAATACAATGGCTTTCTTTCCTTTGAATCTTTTCACATATTTTTCCAGAGTCCTCAGTCGCCAGGGAGCATCAGGATCAGGTGGCCTATATTTATCTAAATCTCTTTCAGACTTTATAGGCCCCTCAACGGGATAGCTTAATCCACTGGGTTCTATCTTCCAGATTATCCCCCATTCATCGCTGTAGACATTGCCGCCTAAATCCTTCCTTTTTTGATCCTCCGGGCAGGTTATACCATCCAAATCCTCCTTTTCCACAAAGTCAGCATAGGAAATATCACCGTAAAGTGCTTTAATTACAGGCGGGTCCACGATTAGCTCCCAGATAGGGACCCTATCAGGTTCTTTTCTCATCAAGGCTGCCATCATTCTTTCATAGCCAGTCATTTTCAGAGATTCCCTCTTAGGCATTATATATTAAAAAAAGGTCTTGTCTACGGAGAATCTATCTAACTTGGAGTCAAGATGAACATTTGTGGGCAAGTCTTCAAAATGATGTAATTAGAATGAAAAAGGGGGAAAGGGAAGGTCGTCCTCCGGGTTAACATTACCATAGAAGATGGCATTCTATTATTTTTCTAGAGTTCCGAAACGTTAAAAAGAAGTTCCTCTCACTTTCTTTTCATTTTCTTAAGTTTATTTGCAATATACTTAACTGCTTCTTCCACAGTTTGTATTCTCTCCGCTTCTTCAGGTGGGATCTCAATGTCAAACTCAGCCTCAAAAGCAACCATAAGTTCTATACCGTCAATGGACTCGGCGCCCAAATCCTGCACAAAGTGGGCCTTATCAGTGACCTCGTCCTCTCTTACCTTTAGTTGTCGCATAATTATTTTCTTTACTCTTTCTTCTATAGACACATTTTACCTCCCGTTGCTAGATCTATCTTCTACTTCTCTCTATAAGGCGATCTCTTTCTTTTTCGGTTGTCTTGAAAACCTCTTTTAACATCTCAACTTCTTCCAGGCTCATAGTTACACCTCTTCGGCTCATTACCATCTTTGCTGTATTTATCGTTTTCTCAAAACCATATCCTTTGTAAAACTTTCCGTTTAGGCACCAGGTAAAGGAAGGAACAAACTTGGGCAGCACTCCGGCGGCAGCTACTACATTGCTACTTGCCCCAATTACCGTGCCCGTGTTAAGCAGACAACCAATGCCCAGCTTGCTGTGATCTCCAATGAATGAACCCACTTTAACTAGCCCTGAGTCCTGAAGTTTTCCCTTAATATGCACCTGAACTGAGCTATAATCATTTTTAAGATCGCTATTGGTGCAAAGAGCTCCCAGATTAACCCATTCTCCTACATAGCTATGGCCGAGGAAACCCTCATGGGGTTTATTAGAGAATCCATAAATGATACTTTCCTCTACCTCGCCCCCTATCCGGCATGCCGGTCCGATAGAAGTTCCCTCCCCAATCTTAGCCCCTAGAATCTGTGACCTTTTTCCAATATAGGATGGACCCCTGATATGACTGTGGGCAAAGACTTTCGCTTCCTCATCAATATAAATAGGACCTTCTTCAGTATCCAAAAGAACCAGAGGTTGAATCTTGGCTGATTTTGCCACAAATATGTTATCCTCTTTTCCATAAATTCTAGCCGAAGAGGAAAATTCTCCCTGGATACCTTTGTTGTTTCTAAAATCAAAGTCTTCTCGCAGAACCCGAGAGTTGTTTTCTATGAGATGCCAGGCATAGGTAATCAGGTCAGCTTTTATTTGCCTTTTCTTTAATCTTTGCTTGAGAGAGGTGAAAAGTTCTGTAAAATCTGAAGAAAAACAGTCCTTCATGCTCTTTGCTCGGACCCGCAAATAGAGAATATCCTTTCCGCAAACTCCCGCCTCTTCTTGAGCATCCTGGCTTAACTTTCCCTCGCCCAATAGCCAACGTCCGTTAATAAAGAGGGTATCCTCATTCTTTAAAACATTTGTGTTATTAACGGAAACCCCTGGTTTGTTTTTTTGAAAAATGGGGACAAGATAGTCTCGCATAAAGTAAGAGATTTTCTCTCCAGGAAAACTCCTCAAGATTCTCTCTCTTAAAGTAATCTGCCCACATCTTAACTCAAAAACCGGTCGAGTCAAAGATAAGGGGTAAAGGCTCTCGTATCCCTCATCTTCAAATATGCAGACCCTCATATTTTAGACCTCCTCATATAAAAACTGTCCTAGGTCCTAAGTCCGATGTCCTAAGGGGAAAACAAAGTCAAAATCAAGAAAGTCCGACACCCAATCTACGCACTACCTGCCAGGTCTCGTGGGCAATTATGGCTTCTTCGTTGGTAGGAATAACCAGAACCTTACCTGGGGAGGTTTCAGCACTGATAAGTCTGGCACTCTTGCTTGGGGTCTTGTTTTCCCTCTCATCCAAATAGATCCCTAAAAATCCCAATCCCTGGCAGATCCTGCTTCGCACATGCGGTTGGTTCTCACCGATACCGGCAGTGAAGACTAAGACATCTAATCCTCCCAAGATAGCGCTATAAGCCCCTATATATTTTTTAACCCGGTAAATAAATATTTCCAAGGCTAATTTTGCCCTTCGGTTGCCTTTTTGTGCTTCCCTTTGGATTTCTCTTAGGTCATTGCTTACACCAGAGATTCCTAGGAGCCCACTTTGCTTATTAAGAATATTATCCATTTGGTTAATTTCGAGCTTTCCTTTTTTCATCAAAAACAAAACTGCTGCTGCATCAATGTCACCGCAGCGAGTTCCCATAACTAGACCCTCCAGGGGAGTAAACCCCATAGAAGTATCTATAGATTTTCCCTTATCTATAGCAGCGATGCTGCACCCGTTGCCCAAATGACAGGTGATAATTCTTAGATCTTTCAACGGCTTCTTTAAAATTTTCGCCGCCTCGTAAGCAACATAGCGGTGGGAAGTTCCATGGAATCCGTATCTTCTGATTCTATATTTCTCATAGTATTCATAAGGCAGAGCATACAAAAAGACTTTGGGAGGAAGAGTCTGGTGGAAAGCAGTATCAAAGACGGCCACTTGAGGTACTCCCGCAAGTAAGCTCCTTGCTGCCTCTATTCCCATAAGATTAGGGTAATTATGCAAAGGAGCTAGAAAAATATAGGATCGAATAGTTTCCATCACTTTATCATTGATCAAAATGGGCTCAAAGTACTTCTCTCCTCCGTGCACTACTCGATGCCCCACGGCAGAAATCTCTGAAGTATCTTTAATTAAGCCATTATCTTTTTCGGTCAAGAAATCAAGGATCCTTTCCAATCCCTGTTGATAATGGACAATCTTTCCTTTTTTCTTGATGATTCTTTTTCCGATCCAATGAGTTTGGAAGGAATTGACTTTACCTATTTCCTCTATTAAACCCTTAGCCAAAGGCTCTTTTTTCTTTATTTCAAAAAGTTGGTACTTTATAGAGGAACTTCCACAATTTATGACCAAGATATTCATCTTTGATTCTCTTTATCTTGCGCCTGGACTATGAGCTACTGGATTTTTTGATTTTGACTTTGTTTTGACATAGGACCTAGGACATCGGACTTAGGACAGTTTCCTTGTGCCTGGACTGCGGTAAGAGTAATTACGGTGACTATATCCTCTACGCTGGCCCCACGAGATAAATCATTGATGGGCCGGTTGAATCCTTGCAGGATAGGACCATATGCCTGACCTTGAGCTAAATGCTGTACTAATTTATAGGAAATATTAGCTGAATCTAAGTTAGGAAAAATTAAGACATTAGCTCTGCCCGCCACCTTGCTGCCCTTAACCTTGCTCTGAGCTATTTCTGGAATTAGGGCAGCATCAGCCTGAAGGTCTCCGTCAACCAGGAGATGAGTAGCCTTTCTTTGAATGATCCGAGTAGCCTCTATCACCTTATCCACCGAGGGATGAGAGGCACTCCTTTTGGTAGAAAAGGAAAGTAGAGCCACCCTCGGTTCCCAGCCCAATAAAGCCTCGGCACTTCTAGCGGTAGAGATAGCTATTTCTGCCAATTGCGAAGGATTAGGATCAGGATTGATGGCAGCATCGGCAAAGATTAAAAGTCCTTCTTCCCCCAAAGAAACATGGGGTATCCTCATAATAAAAAAGCTGGACGGAATGGAGATACCTTCTCTCAATCCTATCATGAGAATTCCCGATTTTATTACGCTGGCCGTAAGATTAATTGTCCCGGCTACCAGACCATCTGCCTCTCCCAATTTGACCATCAAGGCTCCCAAATTAAGGCTCTTTTTTAGAATTAACTTGGCCATCTTTTCAGAGACAGAATGATCTTTCCTCATCCTACAATAGAAAGAGACGTACTCGGATATCTTAGGAAAGTTGAGAGGGTCAATTATTCTTAAGTTAGCCAAACCTATCCCTAAATGGTCAATCTTTTCCTTAATTTTCTTACTATTTCCCAGAAGAAGAGGATGGGCTATTCCTCCCTCACTAACTATCCCTGCCGCTTTTACGATTCTCTCCCCCTCTCCTTCGGGAAGAACGATTCTTTGAGGGCTTTTCCTGGCTTTCTTTTTGAACAGGTTTATTATATCCATTATTCTCCTTATTACATTTCTAAATTGGGTCTTATCTTTACCTAACCTCCAGTTTTTCAGCCATCCTTTCGGCATACCTATAGTAGTCTTTCCGCTTTAAATTTTTAGCCGCTCCCTCATCTACGACAATAATCACCTTGGGGTGAAGCTGAAGTAAAGAAGCGGTAGTCTCAGCACTCACCGGCCCTTCTATACATCTTTTAACAGCCTCAGCTTTATTAGCCCCACTAGCCAGAAGAAGACACTCCCTGGCCTCAGATATGGTATCCAGCCCCATGGTAATAGCGTAACGAGGAACATCCTCTTTTCTTTCAAAGAAGCGAGAGTTATCCTCCACTGTCTCCTCGGTCAGGGTCTTTATCCTTGTCCTTGAGCCTAGAGAGGAACCTGGCTCATTAAATCCGATGTGCCCATCCCTTCCTATTCCCAGAATCTGCAGGTCAATTCCCCCCTCTTCTTTTATCTTCTGCTCATACCAGTTGCAGAAAGCCTCTGCGTTTTCTACCTCATCTCTAGGGATATAGACATTCTCCGGTTTGATATTGATGTGATTGAAAAGATTGTACCACATAAAGTAGTGGTAACTCTGGGGGTGATCCGGGGAAAGTCCACAGTACTCATCCAGATTGAAGCTTCTCACTTTGGAAAAGTCAAGCCCTTTTTCTTTGTGAGCCTTGATGAGCTCCTGGTAGAGCCCCACTGGAGTACTACCAGTGGCCAGACCTAAAACTAGATCAGGTTTTCGGTGAAGCCTATCTGAGACGATCTTGGTCGCCTTCCTACTCATCTCTTCATAATCCTTGACGATGATTACCCTCATTTTTCCCTTCTTTTCAAAGCCTCTTCATGAGGCATT
>JABUBO010000752.1_pt1 | contig 10652 bp, 10 predicted proteins | sample 7240361 | NCBI WGS metagenome assembly JABUBO01 (sample SAMN07256346, study PRJNA390944) | subsurface metagenome | isolation source: Methane hydrate marine sediment | place: Pacific Ocean: Eastern North Pacific, ODP site
TTCGGAGACAAAAAATGAAAGAGATTAGACCGTATTCCCATCCTAAGACGAATCAAAAATTACTTAGGTTGTTAACAAAAGTGGACATTGGTAATGAAAGAATTATTGATGTTGGTGCTGGTGAAGGATATTTTCTTAAACTCTTAGGTGAGTATCTTAAGAAGAATTATAATCTGTCTGCTTCTAAGTTGTTAAGAGGCTGCGATTTGTATCCAGAAAACCTGGAGGAAGAGTTTTTGTAACAACTCCAAATATACTCAACATAAACTCGAGAATAAGATTAGTCAGAATCATGTGTATATATTAGGTTGAGAAGTTGAGGCGACGATGAACAATGATACATTAGACAAATCCCAGCTTTTCCTTTTTATTATATTAGCGTTTTCCCTCCCCCTCTCCCTTACACTGTCCGAGAGTTTCTATTTTCTGGCTTTTTTGGTCTGGATGGCAAAAATAGTTTTGCAGAGTAGGAAATCCTTGCATTACACCAGGTTGGAAATTCCGATTTTAGTTTTAGCCATAGTGTATGTTTTAGCGATTTCTTTTTCACCTTGTCCCTTAGAGAGCATCTGGATTTTAAAAAAGCTTGTTCCTTTTGGATTATTTTTTCTTTTAGCCAATAGTTTGGCTTCCCAGGTAAAAAAAAGTCGCTTGATAAACATCTGGTTATTGGGCACAATTATAGCTTCAGTATGGACTGTCATAGAATATTTTAGAGGAGCCGGTCGTCCAGGTGGTTTTTTCGGCCCTATAACTTTTGGGTATTTCGCGCCGATGTTTTTGGGCGTGAGCTTATCACTAATAGGATTGAAGGATTATAAGCGCACTTCTATCCTTTCGGCGGCAGCCTTTACAATCGGTCTTATTGCTCTGTTTCTTACTTGTACTCGTGGTGCCTGGATAGGTTTTATTGCCGGGTTAGGCTTATTCTTCATTATAAAGAGGAAGTGGCTCTTTTTAGCTACTTCTGCGGTTGCACTTGTGTTAATGGTTTTCGTTCTGTCCGCTTATTTTCCAAATTCTGGGCTGGGGGAAACAGTCAGAAGCCTTTTGCGGCCTTTTGACAAGCAAGTACCTCGAGTGGTTGGTTCTAATTTGCGGCGCTTGTATAAGTGGAAAGCTTCTTGGGAGATGTTTAAGGTGCATCCGTTGTTTGGTATAGGTCCTTACCGTTTTGAAGAAGAGTTGCCGAACTATCTTTCGAGAGAAGTTAAAGCAGAAATTTTTCAAAACGTGTCTTACAGCCATGCCCACAGTATTTATTTTGACTACTTAGCTACAATGGGAATTATGGGTTTCTCAGGGTTGTTTTTTTTCCTTATTACAGTCTTTCGTCTTTTAGTCTCAAGATACAAAAGCTGCAGCTTAGGCTTTGACAAAAATTTGGCTTTGGGTGTGTTGATAGCTTTTACTTCTTTTTGTACAGGCGGTCTTTTTCACCAATGTTTTCACCGTTCGCAAATCTTGCTTAATCTTTGTTTCTTGTTAGGCCTGGTCTTATAAAAACAGATTTTCATCCTTTTTCATACAGTAAGTTGTGCAAAAGAGCTTCAAAGGCAGGGTAATCGTGTAAATATTTTGCGAAACGGGCTAAATCTTTCGCACGCCAGAATCTGTATATCCAGTTCCATCTGTGGGCTTTCATTCTGTCAAGGTCTATTATAATTGCCTTGTCCTTTTCCAGTAGAATATTTTGGAACTTCAAATCACCATGGAAAATTTTGCGTTTTCCCATATGTTCAAGCAGATCCCAAACCTTTTGTGCAACAGCCAATAGTTGCTCCCGGGAAGTGATATCGTCTTGGAGAAAATCGTAAAGGTTTTGGACTTGGAAGTATTCAGAAATAAAATAGGATTTTTTTAAGAATGGCCCCCAGTACATTTCAATATAAGCTAAAGGATTAGACGTAGGTATATTTAGCATTTTAAGGCGATGTGAATATAACCAACTGTGACGAGCACGAGATTTTTTGATTGTATGCCTGAAAGAATGGATAACTCCCTTGTAATTATACTTTTTCACGATAATATCTTTGGCATTCCAATTTAGACGACAGACATAGGTAGATTTTGAATTTACCTTCATAGACTCGCCAGCAAGAATAATATCGTCGATTTTCTCAACAAATTCACAGAATTCCGCAGGTTGACAAAACTCTTTATCTACGACAGCACTATAATTATCCCCTGTAATACGTTGATGGGTTTTACTCGTTCGCATAGACTGCTTTAGCAGTTTTTTGATATCCTTTTTCTTAAGTGCACCAGATTTTTCCCAGAATTCAGTCATATCTCCTCAGCAATTCCGGTTATTCTTGCAAATCGTGGCTTGCTTGCCAGATTTTAATATGATTCAGTAAAAGTAATCGACTTTCAGCAAGTTTTGAGTACAATCAATCGAAAGTAACAGTTCTTTATAATTCTCGGATAGATATCATGCAATCTCCTATTGAAGCAGAGATTTTCGATACTGTCAAGTGCAGATTAAGCAGAAAATGACGCTTATTACTTTAATAATTGGCTCTTATTTACTCGGCTCGATACCGTTCGGACTGCTCATCGCCAAAGCGCACGGCAAGGACCTGCGCTCAATCGGCTCCGGCAATATCGGCGCAACCAATGTGTCTCGTGCTTTTGGGCGAAAGTGGGCTTATATTTGCTTTGTGCTCGATGTGCTTAAGGGCCTGATTCCAATGCTCGCGATAATGTTCATTGCCAAACCGCAGGATGTCATTATGTTCTTGTTATGGCTGGCGGTAGGCTGTGCGGCTATATTAGGTCATATCTTCCCAATATATGTGAAATTCAGAGGCGGTAAAGGCGTTGCAACCAGTTTTGGCGTGGCACTGGGGCTTTGGCCTTATTATACGATCTGCGCCTCGTTTGCCGTCGCAATATGGGTGGTGGTCGTTTTGATATGGCGGTATGTCTCCTTAGCGTCGATTTGTGCTTCTATTTCTTTTCCACTCGTTTTGCTTTTGGCGATAATTCTGAGACCGGGCTGGGATTTTATTAGTTTATGGCCACTGCTCATCGCGGCAACCGCAATACCACTGATGGTCATTATCCGACACAGCAAAAATATAAAAAGACTATTCGCCGGAACGGAAAGCAAAATCTTGAAGTCCTAAATCGATTAAAACAACCGGCTAAGTGCCGATGGAAATTCCTGCATCCATCGAAAATCAACTTTTTTTCGAACCTTTTTCAAGTGAGAAACGACTATAGTACAAACCGCCTGTAGCCTGCATCGAAGTCGCTCAAGGGATGTTGGCATATCTGCAAATATTAATGATGCCGAACACTATATGGAACAAGATAAGCTATCCAACGCAATTTTAGTTCTTAGCTGCCAAAAACGTGATGAGCCGGCTTTTCGAGAGCTGGTCAATCGCTGGGAACCGCGGCTTTATTACTACTTGCGGCGTCTTGTCGAGAACGAAAATGACGTCTGGGATATCCTGCAGGAGACTTGGCTGGCTGTGTTCCAAAACATCCGCAAGCTGCAGGACCCCCTAAACTTTCCAGCATGGTTGTATCGGATCAGTCACAATAAAGCTGTGAATCTGCTTCGAAAAGAAAACAAATACGTTCAAATAACAGATGAGCAGATGGCCGACTATTGCCAAAACAATAACACCGTTCTCGCTGTCAAGGAGCAGACAGAGCTTGTTCATAAGCTATTAGGCAAACTTAAGTTAGCCCATCGAGAAGTATTGACGCTATATTTCATTGAAGGCTTTTCGATTAGGGAAATGACTCAGATTATTGGAATATCAGAAGGCACGGCAAAATCTCGCCTATATTATGCAAAACATAAACTCCATGAAGCATTAAAAGGAGCGAATCATGTCTGAAACCAACAGTAAAAAAGAATTCGCTGACAACTTGCTTGCACAGGACCCGCCGTCTGCTGATAAGCAGCAACAGCAAAAAGAAATTCTCTTTAAAAAGCTCAAACTCCGGATATGGCGGGGGAAAATAATTGGCGGAACAATCTATCTTGTACTATTCTCGGCAGCCTTTTGGGCATTTCAGCAGGGGCAAAACACTGATAACATAGTTCACTCCATCTGCTGGGGCGCGGCTTCACTGCATATTCTTCTGTGGTTTCTGATATACTTCCTGCGTGAAATATACAGGCTGACGGCGGAAATCGTAGAGAAGAATTCCGACAAAGATGAAAAACATAAGTGGAAGAATCAAGATAGATTTATAACAATCGTGGCAATTTTGATGTTTACCTATGCCAGCTCTATTTTGTATCGTTCTTTTTTTCTTAACGACTATTTAAAAGCAGCTCATCTGTTAGGATATATTTTCTGGGCCACTGTATTTTTTCTTTTCTGGTACCCATTTGGAACAGTGTCACTTCTTGCAAAACTGTGGCTCAAATACAAGAAAATGGAGTTAAATATCCCCGAATCTGAAGAGCAGAATTTGAAAAGTCAGGGCAAGTAATAACTAAGGTTGCCGGCTATAGCGGATGAGACACTGTTTTGATTTTTCGTAATTCTGATTTTGAATCCTTCGACTCTGCTCAGGACAGGTTTGTTTCGGATTTCGATATTCGAGTTTATAATATTAAAGTCTTCGCCCGAAGACGAAGGATTTTCTCGCATTCCCCGAATGGGACATTAATCTTACAAAACTACGGGGCTAAATGTGCGGCTCCGAGCCATCCCCAAGCTCATCCCGATTTCTCAGGACTCGCTTGAGGCTGCCACCCAGCAAATTAGATGTTACAGAATACTACTTCTCTTCGAGCATCTCATCGGTCAGCATCCGCACTTTGTCATCTTCGAGCAGCTCACCGGTCGTTTTGTCCCATTTTCGTGTGCGATGGCTCAGGCGGTGCTCTCCGTGACACTCAGTGCAGTATCCTTCTTCGGTGCCAATATCAGTTAAAACAGATTTGTGAACCGGGACATCAATCTTGCCCTTAGTGTGACAGCTCATACAAAACGAGTCTATCTTTGCCGCGGGATACATAATATCCGGTGGCGTGATGTTATCTTCGTCGGAGCAGTGGGCATCTGAGGAGCCATGGCACTGCTCGCAGCCGATATCGGCCCGCGCATGTACGAAAGTCAGTGCCTCCTCCTCGTAATTTATGTGGCACACATAGCAGCGGCTGTTATCGGCTACCGGGCCGCTCGGTGCTGCAAGTTTTTCAGCATCGTCCCCATCTTCGAGCAGTAGTAGAGGTTCGGCCCTGATTTCTTCCCTGCAGGCCACTATCGTAAGAGCAACTGAGACCAACAAAAGCATCAACAACCAATATCTCAAATATCTCACACGCGTTTCCTTCGCACTGAGTCTGGTTTGCAAACGATGTCCGGCAGAAAAATAGTCCGTTATTGGTTTGCGATTTTCTATACGTACTCCCAATTTTTCAGCCATTGATAGTTTGCTGGCAGCTTAGCCCACATTTCATCGACGGCCCGCTCCAGCTCGGCCTTCTCCTTTACATCCAGAGTTCGCCGCTCTTTTATCGCCCTGGCCATATTGTCCACTTGGTGGGGACTAATCAGTCCCGGGATTGGTGCGGTAATCGCATCGTTGCACAGTATATGTCGGATAGCTAATCGTGCAAGTTCGTCATCCTTTTGGGCATGAGGGTCGCCGGGGGCGCTGCTGCCCTTGAACAGTGAGTTGCTCGCAAAAGGCTTGATGCCGAAGACCCCTATATCGCGCTTCTTGACCGCGTCGAACAGGCTATCTTTTGGCGCAACCTTGCTCCTGGCGGTATAAGGAAAGAGAACGACTTCAATCTGGGGGAAGTATTCTATCATCATCTTGTGCCATTGTCGGTCGTGAGAAGAGATGCCGATGAACCGCGCCTTGCCCTGCTTTTTGGCTTTTTCGAGGGCCGCCACAAGCTCGCAGGATGTATTGAATGAGTGTCTTCCGCCGGGCTCAAAACAGGTGATACGCCACAAATCGGTGTACTCTTCTTTAGCCTCGGCCAGCAGTGAGTCAAAGCTTTCCATCAGCTTTTTTGTGGTACGGTATTTCTCGTCTCGCACCTCCCTGCCGCAGTAAGACAGGGCCATATACATCTTATCGCGTCGTCCAGCTAATGCCTTGCTGTAGGCCAGTACCTCTGACCGGCAGCAGGCGTCTATGTAATTGATGCCAACATCAATGCATCGGCTGACGACATCGCGGCGGTTCCTGGTAAAGTTCTGTTTCATCACATTGACACGCTTCCAGTGTCCGCCCAGGCACACAGCAGAGACCCACAGATTCGTCTTTCCCAGCCGACGATACTCCATATCCGGATTGTAGCTGGGTGTTTTCCTGATGGCCGCCTCGGTTTTTTCGCCCAAGGCACATCCATCGCCGGCCAATGCACCGGCAATTACGCCCCCAGCAGCCAGGGAAGTATTGCGGATGAAAGCTCTTCGGGAGAGTTTATTATCTTTCACAGGTTCTCTTCCTTTCAAATTAAGTTAGTTTTTGCATCACCATCATACTGCACAAGAATCCCCCAATAATCACCTCTAAACAGCGCACATCACAAGTTAACAACAATCAGGATAGCCCCATCCCGCCCAGATGTCAACGCAATTCATAGTGATTTTAGCTTTGTTCGTGCGAGATAAGCACGGGCGAAAAATATGAAAAGTCGGATTGCAGAGATAAGAAGAATACAGAAAAGACAAGCAAAACACGCCATAACTGAATGGCATTTCCTTAATCGTTTTTTCATAGTCATTGCGAGAAGCGAAGCGACGCGACAATCTCGTGTGACCACTTGTAACGCAATACCTGAGAGGCTATCGGCTTATTATTCTATCTGTCCTAAAAACCTCGGCGAAGCAGATTATCAACCTCACTAACTGTCAGTAATCCAAAGGCAGTGCCCAGGCAACCATTTGCCTGCCCCCTGCGTCTCCCGATACAAGTCGTGACATCGGGTCGGCACCCCCCAACTCAGCACAACTTAACAGCTTGTTAATATCCCCCAATTACACAAAACAAAATCGGTATAAACAACTGAACACATCAAATATCAAAAGAGCAAAAAACTTTGCATTACCCCCAAAAATACATCCCCCCAATAAAACTCTCTTTAATACTAACTTTTAATCGACAAAATGGGAGAAACAAGCACGCAGGATATACCGCAATATGGGCTTAGCAAATCCTATTTTTGGATTAGCAAAAGGATAGAAGTCAAGGAACGAAACGGCCAAAACGCCGACTCCAACCGCGAACACTCACGGTTAGAGAGGAGTCAGCCCTTCGCGCACGGCGTATCTGGTAAGCTCAGCTACGCTGTGTATGTCCAGTTTTTGCATAATTTGACGGCGGTTCGCCTCAATAGTCTTGGTACTTACGTGCAGGTCCAAAGCAATCTGTTTGGTGGACTTGCCTTCGGCGACGAACTGAAGCACCTGACGTTCCCTGCCCGTCAGGGTCAATAACGGAGAGTCAGCAACGGTTGCTATACGGTTTACGTAGCTGTCAACTACAATCCCGGTTATTCTGGAACTGAGGTATCCATCACCGACGATGACAGCTTGTATCGCCTGAACAAGCTCGTCGAACAGACATTCTTTCAATATATAGCCTTTTGCACCGGCTTTGAGCATGTCGGTGACAAATCGACTGTTGGAATGTATTGACAGGGCAATTACCTTGACTTCAGGGAATTCGCTGGTGATATGGCGTGTAGCCTCGACTCCGTTGAGATTTGGCATAGTTATATCCATAATAACTACATCCGGCAAGAGTTCCCGCACAAGCTCAAGTGCTGTTCGCCCATCTTCGGCTTCGCCGACGACTTTCATATCAGGCTGATTCTCAAGCAGCGAACGCAAACCTTCGCGTACAATGGTATGGTCTTCAGCTAACAAAATTCGAATACTCATACTTATGCTCCATCGATAATCTTTTCATATTTCAGCGGTGCCGTCATGGTAATCTTACTGCCTTGGCCCACTTTAGACTTAATCTCAAAATGGCCTCCCACACTTTCCAGCCGCTCTCGAATACTAAAAAGCCCAAATTTAGCCTTTTTGGTCACCATCGACTCTACTTCGGTAACATCGAATCCCACACCATCATCCTCAACACTAATGCATATCCGGTCATCAACTTTACGGATTGAAACTTTTACATTCTTCGCATTTGCATGCTTAACAACGTTGACGAGCAGCTCTCGCACATTACGGAACAAAAGCACACGAATGTCGTCACCGAGCGGCTTAGACTGCCCATCATCTTCAAAGTCGGTTTTAATACCGTGTTTTTCCCGGATTTGCTCGTCAAGCCAATCGGCCACAGCCGCCTCAAAACCAAGTTCGTATAATATAGGAGAGCTCAGGTCAAATGTCAACGTTCTCGTGTTCTGAATAACCTGCCCAAGACAATCGCTGACCTCCCTTATAACAGCAGTAGATTCGCTGGAAGAAATGGATTGACGCAGTGAGTCTAATTTCATTTTTGACATGACTAAGGACTGACTGATTTGGTCGTGCAGCTCAGTAGCGAGCCGGTGCCTTTCACGCTCCTCAATAAGCGACAACTGCGAAGCTAAAAACTTAAGCTTTTCTTGATAGTCAAAAAGTTTTTCCTCTGCCTTCTTGCGCTCGGTGGTATCCACAAAGAGCCCTATAATCACATCTTTACCACCAATCTTCAAGCATTGGGCGGCTATCCATACAGGTATTCTCCTGCCATCCCTATGCTGCACTTCTCCTTCGAAATCAACAACATGTCCCTTTTGGACATGGGCGGCAAATTTTTGCTTATATTTTTTCTCCTCGCCTTGGGGATGTAGCTCTGATTGGTGCATCCCAATTATCTCGGCTCGTGGGCGTCCAAGCATCTGTTCGGCTTGCGAATTGCACTCAAGTATTTTACCGGTTTTATTATCAGCTATGAATATTGCCCCACCTGCATTTTCAAATATGGTTTTAAATTTAAGCTCAGATTCCCGCAGTACCTCCTTGGCCTGCTTGTTTTCGGTGATGTCCTTAACGACTTCAATTACTTTATCAACGGTCCCATCCGGATTCATAAGTGGAGCCGAAAGTAGTTCATAGCTTCTTCCATCGATAGCTGTTAATTCGACGCTCTCCACCTTCTTATTTCTTATTGCTTTTGTCATGGTGCAAAAATCACAAGGTTTTTTCAGTCCCATATACTTTTCATAACACAATTTCCCTGTAATATCGCCAAATCTTTTTATCAAGGTCTGATTCTGGAACAGGACCCTATAGTCAATACTTATAACATCAATGCCAATTCCTGTAAGCGCTAATCCTCCCATAAGAGTTTGTAACTTGTCTCTTTCTGATCTCAGCGTCTCCTCGGCCTTCTTGCGCTCGGTGGTATCAAGACCATATATATTGACATAGCCCAAATCGACTACAGGTATAAACGTAAGAGAAAGCACGCAATCGTCATAATTACATTCGGTCTCTTTGCTCGAACCGGATGCGAAAACATCCGCGGCAAATTTGCACAACTTGTCAGGCAAACGTCGGCCCATTTGAGTCCCCCATGCAGTCAATAAAGACATCCCGGCCTCATTGCTATAGAGCACGATGCCGTCTTTTGAAATCCGCAGCACAGGATTGGTGTTTTCACTGGGAAAGTTCGCCAATGACTGAATTTCTTCCTGGCTTGCTATTAGCTGCTGGTTGGCTGCTTTTAATTGTTGTTCGCTTGACTTTAACTGCTGATTAGAAGCTCTCAACTGTTGCTCACTTGCTATTAGCTGCTGGTTGGCAACTCTCAACTGCTGCTCATCTACACTTAACTGCTGGTTGGCGGCTTGCAACGCCTCATGCTCCTTCGCAATACGCCTACTTAATTCAGCAACTACAAAGGCGATAGCTATAAACATGAATGCCCGAAAATAATCATTATGATTGGCCACATCCGGCCTGAGGAAAACGTGACTGAAAACAAGGAACCCGGATGCAAACAAAGCCACGAGCAGACCTTTTCTCTTCCACCAGATAGATGCTAAGATAATCGGAACATAGAAGATGTGGGTAATGATAGTGCCGATTCTAAGTATCACATGAAAGTAGTAAAGTGAAATGCAAGCGCCGGTTAAAAGGACGGCCATTGTCCAAATTTTGTATGATTCTGCCTGTCTTTCAGATTTTTTCCACATCGATGGACCTTTCTACCGTTGTCATCCCTTCGGCAAGCTCAGAGCAGGCTCTGAGCGAAGCAAAGGATCTCCAAGAAATGGGCGAAAAACCGAGATTCTTCACTGCGCTGCGCTCCGTTCAGAATGACAAAATAAGCTTTTCATACACCTTCTAAGAAAATAAACGGTTTTCGTATCGTGAGGGTTGAGATTGCCACAGTCGCCTACGGCTCCTTCGCAATGACATTGTTGGTCCATTTTCTTTTGCATACTTCCTGAGAATCAGGTGAGGTGCTCGCAAGAACGCCTGAACAGCCCACGAAAACCGCAGATGCAAGCTCTGCTTCTGTTAACCTGTCCCTACCGAAAATTCGGTCCTTCTTTATTAGCAAGAACTTATGATAAGATGGTCAAGATTGATTTCTCGCAAACCTTTTGGTGGCAAAAGATAGGTCAATGGAGCCAATGGGATTCGAACCCACGACCTCTTGCATGCCATGCAAGCGCTCTCCCAACTGAGCTATGGCCCCAGACT
>JABUBO010000753.1_pt1 | contig 10633 bp, 10 predicted proteins | sample 7240361 | NCBI WGS metagenome assembly JABUBO01 (sample SAMN07256346, study PRJNA390944) | subsurface metagenome | isolation source: Methane hydrate marine sediment | place: Pacific Ocean: Eastern North Pacific, ODP site
TCCTCTCTTTAAATTTGAATCTCTTATAAAAGAGGACCAAGAAGCAAAGGCCAAGATCGCTAAAATGCTGGTCGATGCAGGGCTAATCAATCCGGAGGAAGAGTGGGTCCGGGGATTCCTGAAGATCCCGGCCAAAGAAGAAGGGATAGTCTTACCTGAACCTAAACCGAAAGGCGGGGGCTTTGCAGAAGAATATCAGGCTAGGCTAAAAAGGCAGACTAACCAGTACGAAAAAAAATGTAACTTTACTAGGATAGTCAAAAATTTAGATAATTTTGAAGTAAAGGCAAAAGAAGAACTTGGAGAGATTTTAACCAGGCAAAAAGAGGCACTTAAAAAATCAATAATTAAAGCCAAGATAATGGAATCCCAGAATGCCCGGGAAGTAGAGAAATTACAGTTATCTTATGTGGGTGAATTTAGAGATTGTGTCAAGAACTGGCTACAGGAATTATTTAGATATGGTATGAACGAAGTAGAAAGCGAATTAAAAATTAAAAGATTTGTGGGTCTGCCCCCAGAAAAGGCAATGCAATATTTAAAGAATAAATCTTTTTGGATCGCCGGGATAGCAAGGGATGCCATTTTAAAAGATGCCAAAGGAATATTATATACCGGGATGAAGAATGGCTCGACTACCCCAGAAATTATGTTTTTATTAGATCAATTTTTTAAAAAATTTATAGGCGTTCCAGGAGTGGAAACCAGAGAAGGGAAATTATTGACCCCTCACCATTTAGAAACAATAGTACGGACTAATTTTTCAGACTCCTACAATCAAGGCCGACTAGATATGATGGAAGATAAAGATGTAAAAGAGATAGTGGCAGGGGTAATGTTTTCGGCCATAATTGATGAACGGACTACCGAAGTTTGCGAGGCACTTGATGGCCAAGTATTTGAACAGGGTGATCCTGATATTGCCAGGTTTACCCCACCATTACATTTTGATTGCAGGTCAACCCTGGTGCCAGTGACCGTCTATGAAAAGTTTGAACCGATTAAACCGGAATTAAAAGCCCGGGCCTTGCCGATGAAAGGTAAAAATTTTATAAATTTGAAAGGAGAGGAGTTAAATGCCTTACAAGTATCCGGATAATATCCCAGAAGGGATAAAAGGTTTACCGGCAGAAGCCCAGCAAACCTGGATTAAGATTTACAATAGTGCCTATGAACAATACAAAGATAGAGCTGAAAGAGAGGGCCTGGCCAACGCTACAGCCTGGGCAGGATTGAAGAATGCAGGTTGGAAGAAAGACAAAGAGGGTAACTGGATTAAAACCGAGACACAGGGGAATTTAAGCACTATAGAATTGGCAATATGGGAGGCCTATTCCCAGACTTATGAGTTAAAAGGTGTTGAGATTTTTGGCGTTGGAGTATGGAAGGGCAATAAAATAACCGGTGAGGATCTTGACGGTATTGTAAATGATACCAATGAAATAATTGATAAGTTAAAGCCCAAAGTAAAATTAGGCCATGATGATAAACAGGCGCTATTACAAAGGACAGGATTGCCGGCCGGTGGCTGGATCACCAAACTAAAGAGGGCAGGGGATAAAATTCTCGTTGATATTAAAGAAGTACCCAAAGTTTTATATAATCTGATTAAAAATGGGGCATATAAGAGGATATCCAGTGAGATTTTAGCCAATTATACCGAACCCAGTACTAAAAAAGTATATAAGAAAGTCCTTTCAGCTATCGCTTTTTTAGGTGCTGATCTACCAGCAGTAACTAATTTAAAAGATATTGCTGCCTTATATGATTCTGACGAGAATGCAAATTTAATTATTTATGAAAAGGTCGAGAATAAACAGATTGATAAAGTAAATAAAATAAGAAAGGAGGTTTATGTTATGCCTGGCAAAGTAACCATAACAGAAATTGAAAATAAGAAATTTGTCGCGGTGGAAGATTACGAGAAACTGGAAAAGGAGAAGGAAACTATCGATAAAGAGAAAGAGGAATCCAAGGGATTTAAGGAAAAATTTGAAGCCGAAGAGAAAAAATCCAAAGAAGCAGAAGAAAAACTAAACAAAATCTCTAAGGAAACAAGGGAAGCCGAGATTAAAACCTTTATCGATGATCACTGCTCCGATAAGGACATGCGTTTTCTACCTAAGCAGAAAGAAGTTTTGATGATCCTTATAGGGTCCACTTCTGACGAAAAGAAAATTAAGTTTACGGTAGATGACAAAGAGATAGAACTTTCGCAGCGGGAACTGCTGGAGAAATTTATCGAACTTCAACCTAATTTCTCCGATTCCATATTTGCTGAATTAAGCAAGGGTGAAGAGGAAGAGGAAGAAGGCAAAGATAAATCAACTCCAGAAGAAAAGAAGGTCCAGAAGTATATGGCTGATCATAAAGATGTAAGCTATCGAGATGCAGTCCTGGCCTGTCTGGATGCTACCGAAGAAAAGAAGAAAAAATAATTTAATAAAAATTAACTAAAGAAGAGAGGTGTTAAATAATGTCTCAAGATGCCGGTGTTTTAGATTTAACTTTTAAAGCTGGTGCAGACTTAACTAAAAAGCAATATCATTTTGTAAAATTTGATGAGAACGGCAAGCTTGTCGTAAGTACTTCAAAGAAGTCAATATCTATCGGAATTTTACAGAATTATCCCGCTGAGGATAAGGCTGCTAGGGTAAGATTATTGGGAACTTCTAAATTAGTAATGGCTGAAGCATGCGATCCAGAAGGTTATTTTTCAGGACAGGATGAAGGAGCATTAATAACTTCTGATGCTGAAGGAAAAGGTGCAGTGGCTATGGAAACCGATTTTGTCGGAGCAATAGCTCTGGAAAAAGCTGCTGATCCGGACACTACCGATCCGTTAGATATAAAATATGAAGTTATAGAAGCCATAATTACACACATGTACGCTCCTGGCGGTGCATAATCTTACTGTTAAATAATAAATAATTTTTTAAAGAAAGGAGTTGAAAATAAATGCCAGAACCTGAAAATGTTCATAAAGATACAATTTTAACTAATATTTCCATAATGTATCGTAATGCCGATTATGTCGGGACACAATTAATGCCAATCGTGGCGGTGAAAAAGAGATCGGATATATATTATATATATGATTCTAAAGCTGATCGGTTTAGGATTCCCAAAACTTTGAGGGCTCCTAAGACCGACTCAAGAACTGTGGATTGGAAAGTAAAGACTGATGGCTATGTCTGTGATGAGCATGCCTTAAATAGTCTAATTGATGACATAGAAAAAGATAATGCCGATAAACCTCTAAACCTTCAAGTAGATACGGTAGAATTTTTGACTGATATCCTTCAATTAGGTTTGGAAGTGAGGATCAAAGATATGCTAGAAGCAACCCTAACGGATACGCATACTCCAACTATTAAATGGAATGTTTATACTGATACTAATAAATCTGACCCCATAGGAGATATTGAAACCGGGAAGGATGCTATACATAAAGTAATTTTCAAAGAGCCAAATGTATTACTATTAGGAAAAGCTGTTTATGATAAGCTAAAACACCATCCCAAAATTATAGAACTGATTAAATATAGCCAAAAAGGTGTACTTACTTCTGAACTTATGGCTGAAATATTCGGAGTAGAAAAAGTGATAGTCGGAAAAGCTGGTTATAATGAAGCCAAAGAAGGTAAGACTGCGATTTTAAACTATCTCTGGGGCAAGAATGCCATATTGGCTTACGTAGAGCCTAAACCCGGAATAAAGAAATTCTCTTTAGGTTATACCTTCCAATCTCAGAAATTTCAAACTAGAAGGGCAAGAATAGAAACAAAACATAGTGATTGGTTTGAAGTAGGCGATATAGAAACCGAAAAAATAATTTGTGCTGCTTGCGGATATAGAATAGAACCGGCAATAGCCTAATAAATGAAATTAGAGGGGGAGGATTATGTTCTCTCCCTCTAATTAATAGGAGAAATATAGATGGTTTTTTGTACAAGCACTGACGTATTGACTAATTTAAATATGGCTGTGGCCGATGTCCCTACTTTATTATTGACTAAAGCTATTGTTAAAGGTGACGCAGAAGTAAGATCAGCCTTTTCATCTGATCTATTGGCTGCCCTTGATGCCCTAGGGACTACCCCGGCTATTATAAAATCTTTGGCCGAGGATATTGCTTCTTATTATGTTATGAGAGGATTGTATTCAGGTAAAATGCCGAGTACCAATGAATGGATTGATAGATACAAAGAGGCAAAAGATACCCTTAAAGAAATTGCCGAGGGTACAAAACAAATTGAAGGTATTACTTTAAAAGTGGGGGCAATTCAATCCACTACTAAAGATTATAAACCCACTTTTGATGAGAGGGATGAGACTAACTGGAAAACCGATCCTAATAAATTAGAGGATTTAGCTAATGACTAACGGAGCATTAATCAGCTACGAAATAAAAAACGATGAAAAAGTAAAGGCTCTATTAAAAAAAGCCGGAGATAAAGCTAAAGATCTTAAGATTCCTTTGAAGCGGTGCGGTATTTTAATGTTAAGTTCTATCGATAAAAATTTTAGGGCAGAGGGCAGACCCAAAAGATGGGCCCCGCTTAGCCCCATGACTATTGCTATGCGGAGAAAAAAAGGAAGGGGAGCGAAGATCCTACAGGATACCGGACATGGTAAAGGCTCTATTGTCTATAAAGTAGTTTCTAATCAAAAAGTACAGATTGGAACTGGCCTTGATTATATGAGAATACATCAGGAAGGTGGTTCAATTAAAATTCCAGCCAGGGATATTTACCCAGTAAAAGCGAGGGTTCTGCATTGGGTTGATCCCAAAACCGGGGAAGATATTTTTGCTATGCACGTTCACCAGGATGAGAGGACGGCCAAGATACCCCAGCGTAAATTTTTACTTTTTCAGGAAGAGGATAAGAAAAATATAGTCAGGATCTTTACCGATTATTTAGAGGAGATAACTAAATGAAATTAGAGGATATCTGGAATAAAATTAAAACTATTTTAGAAGAGGATACTGTCTTAAGCCCTTGTATTAAGATGGTATATTCAGGGACAAGAGATAATATTCCAGTTAATATGTTTCCTTGTATCATATTAGAACCTACCAATGCACCGGAAGAGGCAGTAACTATGCCCCATAATACAGAGATAAATTTTACTGCTACCATATTCGGATATATAAAAATTTTTGATGTGGATAAGCAGATAGTCGGGGATGCCACTACCAAGGGTATTCTTGATTTAAATTTTGATATTAAAAAAGCTCTCGGCGCTCATATTGATCTAGATGGGGAATGCCTATATTTTAGCTTCCCGGATACCAGATTCGACTTTAGTTCTTATCCGTTCAGGGGAGTAGAAATCGATATTAAAATAACTTTAAGACAGAATTTTGTAACCAGGGAATAAAAAGAAGGTGATCTATTCATGAAATTAAAATTTAATCGTGATCGTGAATTAGAGGTAGTCGGATTAGGGGTTTTTGAGCCTGGTCAATTTGTAATAGCCGATGATGAAGCAAGGGCAAAAAAATATTTAGATTCTGGCTATTTTGATTTAATTAAAGAGAAAAAGAGAAAAGTTAAAAAATCTAAAAGAAAGGAGTTGACAAATAATGGGACAAGGCGCAAGAGGACATATAGGAATTAAAAAAGAATTAACCTGGGGACAGAAAGAAGCAGGGGATAATGATTTTTTCTTACCATTTGTTTCTGAAACTCTAACCCCTACAATCGAAGAAGTTTTATCTGCTGCCCAAAAGGGAGTACTCGATGAGCCAAAATCCTACCAAGGAGAAAGGGCTTTCGGTGGTGATATGGTGATAGAAGTACATCCCGCAAGTTTGGGTCACCTATTAAGAAGTGCAATCAATGAACCGACAGAAGCTACTCCAGCAGGTACAGCAGAAACCGAATTAGAGGATTGCGAGGATAAATGGGATGAGTTGATAGATGCTGGGGTTATTTCCGGAGTGGATGCAAGTTGGTTTAAAAAAGGAGTAAAATCGATAAAACTACAGGTTACTATCGGAGTGGCTGCCGATACTATTTTAGCCACCGAAGTAGTGTCTTTAACTGATATGCATTTAGATACCCATATTAAACTTTGGATAAAATCATCCGTTGATTGTGCCGAAGGGGATCTGGTCTTTATGGTTAGTGAAGTGGTTGAATGTGGCGGTGTTGAAGGAACTACCCTAAAATCTGTTGATATCCCTGCTCTGGTTGCTGGAGTTGAAAAGGAATGCACTATTGCTCTGGGAACTATGACTAATTTTGACGCAGTAATCAGTCTTGGAATTAAAATGCACGTGGACAAAGGAGAATTTACTATCAGTATTGATGATGTGAGAAGATTGGTTACCAGTGATGCGACCAATGCCAAACAGCATATATTTATACCTAGGCAGGCAACCGATTTTCATGTAGATTGTCCGATCAATCCTTATACTTTAGAAGTTTATCGGGATCAAGGACAGGCCTTCCAATTTTTGGGGGCAATAATTAATACTCTGGCCTTAAATTTCTCTACTACTGATAAAATCTTGAAGGCCACCAATGGAATTATTGCTAAGAATTTGGGCGATACACCAAAGACCGCTCCATCTTTTGAAACTACCGATCCTTTTACCTGGGAGCAGGCAATAATTTCAATAGCTGGATCTCCTAACAATGATATAGAAAGTTTCGGGATAAATTATGACAATATTTGTATAGGTAAATATGCCCTTAACAATACCGCTATATTAAGAAAGATTATCCGAAGTGGTTTTAGGACTATACCGGTTAACTTTATCATCGATTTTGTGGATCGGACTGAATACGATAAATTTATAGCCGGGACTGAACAAGCCTTCCAGGTTAAATTTGTAGGGGCGGAATGTGAATCTGGGTATTATTATACTCTGCAGATTGATATACCTAAATTTAGATATCTTACTTATCCTATTAATATGGGCGGACCAGGACCGATAGTCTGCGGAGTTACCGGTAAGGCAAAATACGATGCAAGTTTAGGATATCCTTTCAAAATTACCTTGATTAACCTTGAAACTGGGTATTAAGCTAAAGTACAGGGTAGTACAAAATTTCATTATATAGGGTATTCAGGTTAGCGATTTGAGGGTATTCTATTAGAATTATCTAATAACAAGGAAGGAGTATTATGTCTAAAAATAAAAAAGTTATTAAGGCAGAGGAAAGTAAACTTGAAGGACTGAAAGTTGTCGGTGGGAAGGGGAGCTACAATCCAGCCAAAGAAAAGGAAGTTGAAGAGGAAGTTTTTACTTCTCCGGTTAAAATAGGGGATAAAGAGTATATAATCAAGCCTCTTTCTATGCTGGATATCAAGAAATTAAACATCGAGAGAAAGAAGATAAAGAAAGATGATGAGACCGCAACCTATGATTATACTTTTTATACTTTATTGACTGTAGTTAAGAAATGGAATCCAGAAACGAAAGATATATCTGTAGAAGAGTTTGAAGAAATGATTGGCGCTGACGAATTTATAAGGGTACAATCTGCAATAATTCAATTAGCCGGGTTAAAAAAATATTTCGGGCTGGGGGGTTCCAGGTAATATTTAAAGTTTTATCCTTTGCCTATAATTATGGGTATGAGGATATCCTGGCGATCCCCATTGAAGATTTAGACTGGATTATGGAAGATGCTCGTGAAGTTTATGAGTTAAAAATGACTTTCTATAAGGCATTTTTGGCTTTTATGGGGGTGAAAAAATAGATTGGCAGATATATTGATCAACATTTTAGGTAATGCTTCAAAACTTAAAGGTGAATTGGAAAAAGCTGGTAAAAATGTAACCAGCTTTTCTGATAAAATAGGTAAAATAGGCAAGGTTGCTGCTGTTGCTGGGGTTGCGATAACCGCTGCTTTTACCGCTGTTGTCTTAAAAACTGCTGCAGTCGGTGACCAATTCGATAAGATGAGCCTCCGGACCGGAATTGCCGTTGAAGATTTATCTTCTCTTGCCTACGCCGCTGATATTTGTGGGTCTGATATAGGCACAATGGAAAAGGGTCTAAAAGCCTTAACCAAAGTAATGGATGATGCTTCAAGGGGCATAGGGGAAGGATTGGACGCCTTCCGAGAGTTAGATATAGCCGTTACTGATACCGAAGGCAATCTAAGATCTACCGTTGATGTATTAAAAGAAGCAGCCACTAAAATATCTGCAATTGAAGATCCTACCAAACAGGCAGCTTATGCTATGGATTTATTCGGATCAAGGGCAGGACCGCAATTATTGCCTTTACTTAAAATGGGTGAAGCAGGTATTGATGAATTAATGAAAAAAGCTAAAGAGTTGGGTATTACTATAACTACTGAAGCAGCCACCGCAGCAGCCGAGTTTACCGACCGAATGACCGATTTAAAAGGCTCTTTGGCAGGAGCGGGAAGGATGATCGGGGATACTTTGATCCCCGCTATTACACCGCTAATAGAAAAAGCTACTGAGATAGTAGTCAAAATCAAAGCCTGGGCTGAAGAAAATTCTGAATTAGTTGAAAAGATATTCAAATGGGCTGCCGCCTTGGGTGTGACTCTGGCAGTTTTAGGACCGATATTAATAATATTGCCAAGTTTAATCACTGGGGTTACATTATTATCAGGAGCTTTTTTACCTTTTGTAGCCACAGGAGCTATCGTTTTAGGAATTATGAAATTGTCAGAATACCTGAGAGAGACTGTAGGTGGGATGCGTGAGTTTCGAGAAGAATTAGGAAAAATGGAATTAGATGCAGTAGATGCAGAGATTCGGGAATTAACAGACAGTCTTGAACAAATGCAAAAAAAGTTCTACGAAATACCCGAAGGATTTTTTGGACGGAAAAGAGAACTCTCTGAGCAAGGTCAAATGTATTTGACTATGATGGATGAAATGAATAAACGGTTGGAAATGTTATACAAGAGGAGAGAAGAACTTACTAAAGCTGAAGAAGAGGGAATAGATGTAACTAAGGAAAAAATAAAATTAGATGAAGAAGTAGAAGAATTATTAGAAACATTGGCTCAAAAAGAAGAAGAACTAAGAAAGGAATTAGAAGCAAAAGCGAAGGCAGCAGAACTTGCTAATGCCCAAATGGAAATCGAGAATAAATTGTTTGCCTTAGAACATAATGCTTATGAGGTGGCTGAAAGAGACTTGGATTTATTGAAACAGGCTTATCTTGATAAGGGAATAGCTCAAGAAATTGTTGATGAATGGCATGACTTGGAGATTGCGAAATTAGGAGAACTAAACAAAAAGCTTGACGAAAACAAAGGCATTATGGAAGAAGTGGCAAGTGCTACAAAAGCAGTAGAGGATAGATGGTTTGCATTAACCCACCTTCCTTATGAAGTAAAGATAAAAGAGATAAACGAGGGATATGATAAATATATAAAATTGGTAGAAGAATCAACCCTAAGTGATTTAGCAAAAGAAACAGCTATACGTAATGCAACTATTGCCAGGGACAAAGAGATAGAAGGGGTAGATAAACTTACCGAGTCAGAAAAGAGATTAACAGATGCTACTAAAGATATTAGAGATAGAACACTTGAATTAACTGATTCATTAGCTTATAACATCCTCAAACTTGATGAGCAAAAAGAGATGTTTGAAAAAGCTGGAGTCGCGGTAGAACTGATTACTGAATGGTATGAAAAGGCAAGGGCAGCACTGGAAGAACCACCTGATATAGATCCCTGGAAAGAATTCTTTGATAATTTAAAAGAAAAATATAGTGATACGGCTGGAGCAATACAATCTGGCATATCAAATTTTGTGTCTATTGCTGAAACTGCCCTTGGTGATGCTTTTTATAATATTCTTTCTGGAGCTGAATCTTTTGGGGATTCTATGAGGGGACTTTTCAAAAGTATAGTAGATGCTGTTATTAGGGAGTTAGCTCGACTTGCAGCCTTTTATGTGTTCAAATGGATTTTTAAGATACCACTTCTTAAAGGCGGAGGAGTAGGTTATGATTTAGGTGGTCAAGTTAAGAGATATCAAGCTGGTGGTGGTGTTGATACTGTACTAGCAAGATTAACTGTAGGAGAATATGTTATAGCTAAACCTATGACGGACTTTATTAGAAAATTTAAAGCGTTTCCTGCTAACTTAATAGAAGCTATTTCTGCAGGGATACCAACTCCTGCCCCAGCGTTTGCTAGTGGGGGATTAGTAAGTTCTCCAAATGTTACCACGTCAGGTTTTGGAGAGACTAGAATAAATATCGATATTCACGATAACAGAATTGCCAGTGATATAGATATCAAAAGACTGGCATCAACTATAGGCGATGAGGTATTGAGAAAAATAGAAATGAAGAGGAGGTACTAATGGCAGGTATAACGGTTAAAATTAATAATGTTGATAGAACAGAATATATAGATGCTCGTACACTTGGTATAACAGATGAACTGACCAATAAGGTTAATTCTGCTTCTTTTGACTTTATTTGTAATGATATCACAGTTGTCCCTAAGGCTGGAGAAACAGTTTTAATCGAAGAAGGTGCTACTAAATTATTCTCAGGTAGAGTTTTATCTAAGGAAGAAAGTTTTTCCCCTCCAAATCAGTTGAGATATCCAGTTGAATGTATAGACCACACCAGAGATTTAGATAAAAGATTAGTTGCAGAATCCTATGT
>JABUBO010000754.1_pt1 | contig 10627 bp, 9 predicted proteins | sample 7240361 | NCBI WGS metagenome assembly JABUBO01 (sample SAMN07256346, study PRJNA390944) | subsurface metagenome | isolation source: Methane hydrate marine sediment | place: Pacific Ocean: Eastern North Pacific, ODP site
CGTGGAGATTATGATGCCCTTCCGAACGACTATCCAGAAGAACCTTGAGAAAATAAAGGATTATGCGATTGACATCATCGCTCCCAGCCATGGGCCTATGTATGATAAGCCAGAGTTCATACTGAAAGCGTATCATAGCTGGGCATTTGACGAGCCCGGGAACATCGTGGTGTTACCCTACATCTCGATGCATGATAGCACCCGTAAGATGGTGGAATACCTTGTTGGAGCTTTAACCCAAAGGGGTGTGACGGTGAAGCAATTTGACCTCACGGTGACTGACATTGGGAAACTGGCGATGTCACTGGTTGATGCGGCGACCATTGTTATCGGGACGCCCACCGTTCTGGCTGGTGCGCATCCGAATGTTGTCTATGCTGCCTTTCTGGCAAATGCCCTGAGGCCCAATTTGAAGTTTGCCTCTATTATTGGCTCCTATGGCTGGGGAGGCAAGGCGGTGGAACAACTCGCCGGGATGATACCTAACCTGAAAGTAGAATTATTGGAGCCGGTACTTAGTAAGGGGTCCCCGAAAGAGGCTGATTTCAGGACGCTGGATAATCTGGCTGATACCATTGTCCAAAAGCACAAAGAGCATGGCTTCGCTTAGTGGAATTTTTGCCCTAAGGCAGAGAGGAGGTGGCGGAGAAGAGAGTAGAACCACTTTAGCTTTTCTGGCTAGCAGAATCATCAGAAAGGAGGGGGTAGTATTATGACAGGATTAAGACAGGTCTATAAGTGCAATGTTTGCGGCAATATTATCGAGGTGTTGCATACCGGGAAAGGTGAGCTTGTCTGTTGTGGGCAGCCAATGGAGTTGCTGCAGGAGAGGGCAGCGGACGTTGGCTTGGAAAAACATGTGCCGGTTATAGAAGCAACAGACAAAGGGATAAAGGTCAGGGTTGGCGATGTTCCCCATCCGATGGAGGAGAAGCACTTCATAGAGTGGGTGGAAATAACCGCTGACGGCAAGAGTTGCCGGATATTTCTTAAACCCGGTGGGAAACCGGAGGCAGAATTCGATATTAAACCACAAAAAGTAACCGCCAGAGAGTATTGCAGCATTCACGGTCTGTGGAAATCTAGCTAAAGGATTTATGCTTTTTTATGTGGGGTACTTGGTCCTTTGCAAGGCTGCTTATCTGTTACCTTGCCCTTGGCTATTTTGTTTTGCGTTATTCTGAGTGAGCGGAGCGACCGAAGAATCTCGCTCAGGGTAGACTTTGTGAAGGGTAGAACTCCAGGCTACTTATAGATTTTTGTTATGGATAAGAAGTTAAGCTCTAAGAAGCTCGGGAAAGCTCGAATCCATGTAACCGGGATGACCTGTACTACCTGTGCTGCTACCATCGAGAAAGGCCTGACTGAGACACCGGGGGTGGAGCGGGCAGAGGTTAACTTCGCCCTGGAGGATGTGTCTATAGAGTATGATTCTGCCAGGGTAGGTCTTGCCAAGATTAAGGATACTGTCTCTGGACTGGGCTACGGGGTAGCGACCAGGAAATCCATCTTCCCTGTAGGTGGTATGACCTGCGCCTCCTGCGTTGCCCGGGTGGAGAAAGCTCTCTCTGATGTACCGGGGGTGGTTTCAGCCACAGTTAATCTAGCCTCAGAGAAGGCTACTGTCGAATATATTGAGGAAGTGAGGGTAGCTGACCTGCGGCAGGCGGTGAAAGAGGCTGGATACGAACTGGGGCCGGAAACAGAGACTCTGGAAGATGTTACCACCGCTGCCCAGCGAGAGATTCGAGCTGTAAGGAACAGGTTTATCTTTGCCGTTGTCTTTGCCTTTCTAATTATGGCTCTGGGGTGGGGTCCATCTTTTACAGGTAAATCATACCTGCTCTGGGCTCTTGCTACACCGGTGCAGTTCTGGGCTGGCTGGCGATTCTATCGGGGGGCATGGGGAGCACTTAAACACAAGACCGCCGATATGAATACATTAATAGCCGTAGGCATATCAGCGGCCTACCTCTATAGTATGGCAGCTGTTCTATTTCCTGCTCTCTTTGCTGCTGCAGGGGTAAAGCCTGGCCTCTACTTCGATACCTCAGCTATGATTATTGCCTTGGTTCTACTTGGCCGCTTCCTGGAATCACGAGCCAAAGGGCAGACTTCGGAAGCGATAAAAAAGCTTGTTGGGCTGAATCCTAAGACTGCTCTGGTTATTCGTGAAGGCGAGGAGAAAGAGATGCCTGTCGAAGATGTTCAAGTCGATGACCTTATCGTGGTGCGTCCCGGAGAACGAGTCCCTGTGGATGGCATTATCCGCGAAGGATATTCCAGTGTTGATGAGTCCATGCTCACAGGGGAGAGCATTCCTGTAGAGAAAAAGGTAGGTGATGAGGTTATTGGCGCCTCCATCAATAAGACAGGTAGCTTTAAGTTCGAGGTGACCAAGGTGGGGAAGGATACGGCCTTGGCTCGAATTGTCAGATTGGTAGAGGAAGCCCAGGGGAGCAAAGCTCCTATTCAGCGTCTGGCTGATGTCATTGCTAGCTACTTTGTGCCGATAGTTATTGGCATTGCCGTTGTCACCTTTATAGTCTGGTACTTTGCCGGGCCACCTCCAGCTCTTACCTTTGCTACACTCAATTTTGTGGCGGTGCTTATTATTGCCTGTCCCTGTGCCCTGGGGCTGGCGACTCCAACAGCTATTATGGTAGGCACGGGTAAAGGAGCTGAGTATGGTGTCCTTATTAAGAATGGTGAGGCCCTGGAGAAGTCTCACAAGATAAATACTGTGCTGCTGGATAAAACAGGTACCCTGACCCGTGGCGAGCCAGAGGTAACTGATATAATCGCCGTACCCTCTTCTTCACCAGAAGAGGTTCTCCGGCTGGCGGCCTCAGCCGAACGTGTCTCAGAGCACCCATTAGCTGAGACTATAGTGAAGGCTGCTTTAGAGAAGAAACTGGAAGTACCTCTAGCCACAGGTTTTAGTGCTATCCCCGGACATGGGGTGGAAGCTTTGGTGGAAGGCAAGAAACTTCTCCTGGGCAACATCGGGTTAATGAAGGAAAAAGGCTTTTTACTAAACGGACTGGAGGAAAAAGCCAACGAACTCTTCGGTCAAGGGAAGACAGTAATGTTCTTAGGCGTGGATAGTCAGGTGGTGGGGCTCATTGCTCTGGCTGATATTCTTAAGCCGAATGCCAGGGAGGTAGTGAAAGCGCTACATGAAATGGACATTGAGACTATAATGCTTACTGGAGATAATCAGAAGACCGCTGAGGCCATTGCCCGTGAGGTGGGCATTGAGGACGTCTTAGCTGAGGTGTTACCTGAGCATAAGGCTCAGGAGGTCAAGAGGCTGCAAGGTGTCAAAGTGGTGGCGATGGTGGGTGACGGAATCAATGATGCTCCTGCGTTAGCTCAGGCAAATGTGGGCATTGCCATTGGCACGGGTACTGATGTTGCCATAGAGACCGGGGAGATAACGCTGCTCAGGGGAGATTTGGGGGGAATCGTAACTGCTATATCTCTGAGCAAGAGTACTATTAGGACGATTAAGCAGAACCTCTTCTGGGCTTTTGCCTATAATACCGTGCTTATCCCCGTGGCGGCTGGGGTACTATACTTTGTTTTCGGACATACCGGTGTTCCCTCAGGGTTTCACTTCATTTTAGGCAACTACGGGTTTCTGAACCCGATTCTGGCAGCGGCAGCTATGGCAGCTAGCTCCATCACCGTGGTATCAAATTCGCTGCGTTTAAGAAGATTCAAGCCAGCCAAGTTTGGTAACTAATTGAGAGGAGGTGTGCAGATGGCAATTGACCCGGTGTGCAAGATGGAGGTGGAAGAGAGCAAGGCAGCAGCTACTTCTGACTACAAGGGAAAGAAATACTACTTCTGTGCTGTTGGTTGTAAGAAAGCTTTCGACCAGAACCCTGAGAAATACGTCACCGAGGAAAAGGAACAGGGTTAGCACCTACCTGCCATTCTGAGGGAGCGAAGAATCTCAGTCCGGGTGACAAGTAGATGCGCTCAATATGAGCACACCAAAATTGCATAGAATAAACTATGAGGAGGTAAGTCATGGACAAAAATGTCAAGATAGCTCTGATTATCGGGGGCATAATCCTAGCTCTCCTTATCGTCTTGCCCGTGGTCTTTGGACTAATTTGGGGATGGTATACTGGAGGCTGGGGGATGATGGGGCCAGGTATGATGGGTGGCTTCGGCTGGATGTGGCTGATGCCCGTTTTCTCGATAGTTCTCTTGGGGCTTATCATATGGGCAATAGTGGCTTCAGTCCGCAGTTTGAGTGAATCAAGAGGCCAAGATGCCTCAAAGACAGACTCAGCTCTGGAGGTGCTTAAGAAGAGGTATGCCCGGGGCGAGATAAGCAAAGAAGAATATGAAGAAAAGAAGAAAGACCTGGCCTGAAGAGTCTGATTAGTATTGATTTACGAGGTGGGAATGATGAAAAACGAAGAAATCATTGCTTTACTAAATCAGGACCTCGAGGGTGAGCATGGTGCCATAATTCAGTACTTGACGCATGCTTACGCTATGGGGGAAGGAGAGATGGCCTGTGAGATTGAGGCAATTGCCAGGGAAGAGATGCGCCATCTTGGCTGGTTGGCTGAAGCCATAGTTGAACTGGGTGGCACTCCCAGCATGAAGAGAGGCAAGATGCGTATGAGTATGAGCGGCGAGTCAGTTGCTGAGTGGATGAAGAATGGCGTGCTTCTGGAAGAGGATGCCATGGCTCCATATAGAGTGCATATCAAGGTTATCGATAACCCCAAGATAAAACGGCTGCTACAGCGCATCCTGTCTGACGAGGAATCACACCACGGTGATTTTCAGCACTTCGTGGAAAAGGCAGCAAAGGAAGGTGCTAAAGACCTGAGAGGCACTCGGCAGGACAGGGTTGCTCAAATTCTTAACTGGGGCATTGAGCACGAGTATACGGTTGTCCTCCAGTATCTACTTCATTCTTATATGACGAAAAATAAGGACGTTAAGCGGGAGATGGAAGACCAGGCTATCAATGAGATGCAGCACCTTGGTTGGCTGGCTGAGGAAATGGTTGATGGTGGAGGCAGCCCCAGAATCGAGCATACTGCAATTGACCAGTCAACCAGGACAGCCGATATGCTCCGAGCTGATATTGAAATCGAGAAGAAAGTAGCTGCTGAATATGACCGTGATGCCAAAGAGGTTACAGACCCTGGCCTGAAGAAGCTGCTTACCCGGATAAGGGACCACGAAGTATATCATACCCAGGTATTCAGCGACCTGCTGAAGGAGGAGGAAAAGCAGGGCTGAATCTAGAATTTCTTTGCATGCTTGGCATGCTTGGTTGAGACAGTGCGGGCTATGCCAAACTGTGTTATATTTGTGAGTGACCCGGGCTGAGCAGATTAGGGTTAGACAACCCTGGCTAGGAGCTGGCAATGAGAAAGGTGAACTTTCTTCTGGGTGAACGATACTGGAGGTTAATTTTAACAAAGGAGGTCGTAGCACTATGACCCAAGAACTACGTGTCAAACCTGACTGGCTCAGACCATTATTCCCGTGGAAACAGCATGGGCTCATTGTGAATGGTCGAACTATGGCCTATATCGATGAAGGTGATGCGAATGCCCGACCCATTCTGCTCCTCTCAGGAAACCCCACCTGGGGATTTCTGTATCGCGACTTTGTTGGGCCGCTCACGCAGGCGGGCTACCGAGCCATTGTTCCTGACTGGGTAGGGGCTGGCTATTCCGACCACCCGCGCGTGGATGCAGCACTGACAACAGCCCATCACATCGCTGACCTCGTGTCGCTCATGGAACAGCTCCATCTCCGTGGCTTCGTCATCGTCGGCCAGGACTGGGGTGGACCGCAGGGTGTGGGTGCTGCCCTGCAGCGTGTGGAACGGTTAGCCGCACTTGTCCTGATGAATACATGGCTGTTCACCGGCTATGTTGGTCGTTTCCACGCATCGCCGCGCCCATGGACAACATGGCATGCGCCACTCATTGGCCAGTTTTTCATGAAGCGGTACAAGGTGCTCTCTGCTGCTGGCCCGTCTGTTACTACCAGACGTGGGATGACCGAAACAGAAGCTCGCGCCTACCATCATGTTTTCGACGAGCCGGATTCAGACCATGTTGTGCTCACGTGGCCACGCACCATCCCCATGAGCGAGGGAGACCGCGGCTGGGATGACATGCTGGCCATCGAACGCCGGCTACCGGAACTGTCTAATATCCCGACCATCCTTCTCTGGGCACCCGAGGACAATGTCTTCACTATCGAATATGCAAATCGACTCAAGGAACTGCTGCCCCACGCTGAGGGCCCGATAACGTTTGACAAAGCTGCACATTTCCTTCAGGACGACCGTGGTCCGGATATAGCCCGTGCGATAGTTGAATTCTTGAATCGAACTGTAGGAAGGGCGCTATGAACTTCATTACTCCAACTGATGAGGAACTATCTTACCTCCGTGCCGACCCACTGCTGTGGGAGCAGGAGCTTGACGTACGTCCCGACGTGGCTGAAGCCATTGAGCAAGCCACAGGCATCCGCGCTGGTCGCGTCTACTGGCGGTCAGAGCACGACCATCTCTATGCGCTCGAACTCGCTGACCTCGGCCGTGGCCGTCCCTCTATGGCAATGGTTTACGGTTTCTGGGACCGGTATGAGCCACGCCCTCCTGAGCATGAAATCGATGCAGACCTGCTCACCTTTATGGTATGGGTGGCTGGAATTACCAAGAGCATAAATCCTTCCGATGTCAAGCGGGTAGCAGAATTCGCTTACAAGCAGACCGGGCGTGTGCAGACCAACTGGCCTGAGGGCTCAGTGCTGCGCACACCTGAGGAACGATTTGCCAACCTGCCCAATTTTCCCTACGAACCACACTACATGGAGATCGAGGGATTGCGCATGGCCTACGTTGAGCATGGTTCAGGCGCTCCCATCTTGATGCTTCACGGCGAGCCGACATGGGGATACCTCTACCGGAAAATGATACCGCCACTATCGGAAGTTGGACGGGTAATCGTACCGGACCTGATTGGTTTTGGACGGTCGGACAAGCCGGTAGCCGATAATGCCTACTCGTACAAGTCACATGTCCGCTGGGTGCGTAAGTTCATCCAGGCGCTCGACCTCCAGCGAATCACACTCGTCTGCCAGGACTGGGGTGGCTTGATCGGCTTGAGGGTAGTTGCCCAGATGCCGGACCGCTTCAGCCGGCTCGTGCCCATGAACACGGGCATCCCCGACGGCAGCGGGGTAACCAAGGAACTCACGGCTTGGCGACAAGCATCATAGCGAATGAGGCAAATGGATGTGCCAGCTCTACTCAGCAGAGCAACCCTGCGCCGCGCCCTCAGCGATGCTGAGGCTAAGGCATATGGTGCGCCCTTCCCGTCAAAGGACTATCAGACGGCGGCATTGAACTTTCCTCGACTCATACCCATACGCCCTGACCATACCGGCACCTATGACAATCGAGTAGCCATCGAGACGCTCAAAACCCTGGATGTGCCAGTGCTACTGCTATGTGGCGACGGTGACCCAAATACGCGCGGAGCGGAAAAGGTACTGGCTGCAATCTTCCACAATGCCAACCCACCTATCACCATCAAAGGTGCTGGTCACTTCATACAGGAAGATGCTGGAGAGGAAGTTGCAGAACGCATCCGTGCCTGGATGGCATCAGCGCCAGGAGCCTAGGTGGACATAGTAGTGCGCCTTCGGCTTAGGGAGACCACAAAGCCGATGGCAGTGGTGATTAATAACGTTACCGATGGTGAAAGCTGGCAAACGGCTCTTAACTGTCAGCGTAAATGTCAGGAGGCAGGGATTCCTGTTTACTTTTCTATAAACAGTGCGGCTAGTGCTATCGACCGTTTTCTGCGTTATCATGAGAATCGGGCTAGGCTGACTGGTTAAATTTATCCAGCTCTGCCAAATTCTCTTTCTAACTGGCGAGAACTTAAGTGAATCATGGTTGGTCTGCCATGGGGGCAGGTTCGGGGTTGGGTGGTCTGTTCCAGTTGTTTTATCAGTTCCCTCATTTCCTCGGCAGTTAGCAAGTCCCCGGCTTTGATGGCGCTGTGGCAGGCTAAGGATTGGGCTAATTTTTCCTCTCGTCTTAATGGTCCCTCGTCGCTGGTTAAAGAATCAAGCGATGTCCTTACCGCTTCGGCTAGGTTCCCCTCTCTTATTATCGCTGGCACAGCTCTTAGTAAGTAGCTTCTGCCTCCAAAGGGCTCAAGGCTGAAGCCGAATTCATTGAGAAGCTCGCCCTTCGTTTTCAAAACCTCTTCTTGCCTGGGGCTTAGTTCTATAGTCACCGGCTCAAGCAGTCCTTGGATTTCTACCTTTTGCTGTGAGCGCTGGGCTAGGATTTTTTCAAAAAGGACACGCTCATGAGCGGCATGCTGGTCAACAAGGTAAAGCCCTTCAGGCCCTTCAGCCATGATGTAGCTGCCAGCTAGTTGTCCCACAACTCTAAGAATAGGCAGAGATGTTATCTCAGTGCCTTTTGTTGCCCACAGACTCGGTGATGATGTAGCTGGGGGGGTGATAGTTTTGACTTTGGGCAGTGGTGCTTTAACCAGTACCTTCCTTATTGCCTTTTCCACGGATGTATAGATAATCTGGCTATTACGGAATTTCACCTCCGTTTTCGTGGGGTGGACATTGACGTCGATTTCTTGTGGTGGCAGAGAAACATTTAAGACCACGATAGGGTGCTTACCAGTTATGAGCAAGCCTTGATAAGCATCTTCGGCAGCTCGAGCTAGCAGGCTGCTGCGTACCCAGCGGCGGTTGACGAAGAAGCTGAGGTAACCACGGCTGGAACGGGCTAAAGAGGCCGGGCTCACCAATCCAGCGACGCTGGGGAACAGGCCTGCTCTATCTATTTCAAGCATCTGTTGAGCCGTGTTCACGCCATAAACCTCGGCCACAACATCTCGCAGGTTGCCATTGCCAGGGGTGTGTAAGGTTAGACGCCCGTCTAGAGATAAGTTGAACCTTACCTTGGGGAAGGCAAGGGCATACTGGCTAACGAGATTGGCGATATGGCTATTTTCAGTAGTTGTTGACTTGAGGAATTTTAGTCGTGCTGGGAAGTGGCGAAAAAGGTAGTGCACAGTGATGGTAGTGCCCCGGGGCCGGCTGCGCTTTTCCTTCTTTACCGTGGCACCGTTCCTCAGGTGAAGGTATGTGCCGACAGCCTCACCGGCTGTGTGGGTTACGATTTCCACCTCAGCCACGGCCGCAATGCTGGGCAAAGCTTCGCCGCGGAAACCAAGTGTCGAGATTTTTTCCAGGTCAGGCAGCGTGTCAATCTTGCTGGTGGTGTAACGGTGGAAGGCAAGCTCCACATCGCTTGACGGAATACCACTTCCATTATCGGTGACTTTGATGAGGCTTATGCCGCCGCCCTGCGCCTCAACTGCAATCTGGCTGGAGCCAGCATCCAGTGAGTTTTCCACCAGCTCCTTTACTACCGAAGCCGGCCTCTCCACCACCTCACCAGCCGCAATCTTCGAGATAACTTCTTTGGCTAAAACCTTAATGGGCATGTCAGTTCATTTTACTCGCTGGGGCATGGCAAAATAAAGGAATTGACTCATAGACTCATAGTGAATCGAACGCAAATAGCAACCTGAAATTTAAATCTAGATATCCTTTGAAAGGTGCACTAATCCACTCACCCATGGTATAGGAGCAATCAATTTTGGTGTTCTCGCGCGCATTTGTACCTTTGAGACTTCTGGATCAGTTTTCACACAATCGTAGTGATAGCGCAGCGACCGCATTCTTCCGTAATAATCTTGAGCTCTGCCATGATATACTATATATGGACATTTCGTTAGTGCTTGGTCAACGCTTCCATAAAGAGAACACTGACTACAATCAATATATTCACTGTCTGGTTCTTTGTTCTCCGAACACAATCGTATGACTTCATCGCAATATATTATCCACCTAAGGCATTTTCCGCATCTGTAGGGCTGCGGTTGGTCAAAGCTGCCTACGCCTGTGGTGAATACTGGTATCGATGTCACAGTCGAAAAAGAGCCTATTTGCTGTTCTTTACCGCCTCCAACTTCAATGCCAAAGATTTCGCCTTTGGATCGGAGTAGCAAAAAATCGGGAGGAACTATATGCCCTTTATTACCCAGAAGTCGTTGAGAGTGTAACAGAGGTACAACGTAGCCGTAGTTCTTTCGGGCCAAATAGATATAGACGAGAAGCTCGGGGATTGCTCCGACTCTCTTAGGTAACAAGGAATCTAAGATATTATCATATTCTTTACCCTCATCTGGAGTGATGAATCCCTTATAATTCCTCAGTTGGGCTAATAGACGCTGTTGTTCGTGGTCTTCGAAGAAGTCAGAGCCAATTCCCTTTGTTAGTTTAACTAAAACTATATTCCGAAGTTTTCCGTCTACCGAAATGTCCTCCATTAAAATAAGTAGATCACAAACGTATAACACTATAGAAATGAAAGCTTTTCTCTGTTCCTCGCCTCTTACTGCAAAGTAATATCCTCTACCAGTGAATATATATTGCAAGAGGTCACCTAATATCATCTGTCGTGCGTAGCCATGAGCTCCTAGTTTCTTACCGCCGACATATATCTCTTTGCGTAATTCATCGT
>JABUBO010000755.1_pt1 | contig 10606 bp, 10 predicted proteins | sample 7240361 | NCBI WGS metagenome assembly JABUBO01 (sample SAMN07256346, study PRJNA390944) | subsurface metagenome | isolation source: Methane hydrate marine sediment | place: Pacific Ocean: Eastern North Pacific, ODP site
GCCGGTAGTTTGCTCATCAGCAACGATAACAGTGCCTTCGGCTGCCCCCTGTTGAGCCTCCTGCTTGGCCACTTCCATTGTTGAAGTCAGGCTAGCATAGTAAATAATCCGCTTCCCAATAAAACGAGTCCCCAAATTATTAGTAATAGCCGCTGGTGACAAACTATCTTCCATCATTGCCAAACCACCCTTAGATTAAACTGACCATAGTTAAATACATCACAATTCAAGCTCTGATACCACCATCTACCCGGCAGGTCATCTATTATAAACAATATCGGTCAGCTTCTCTTGACGCCAAGCAAAGCCTGGGGCATAATGTAAGTAAGTAAAAAACTTAGGTATTAGCGTAACATAAAATTAAAACAATTCAAAGCTAAATAGACTAAAATCATTTTCCCCAGCAAAGGGCGGGAGTAGCTCAGCGGCAGAGCATCTGCTTCCCAAGCAGAGGGCCGTGGGTTCGAACCCCATCTCCCGCTCCATGAAGAATGTACATTCAATGGCCAGGAGAGGTCTCGAACTAACTGATTCTGCCTAACTGTGGCTTCTTGTCAACAAATAATGTCATATCATACCGTTTTCTATCAGTGCTCCTAATGGTGCCCCCAGCGATTGGGGACCATTTCAGGGCTTCATATACGGGTTTTACCACGGGTCCTCCTTGTCCCCCTGGACGTTGTATGTTGGCCATCCCACACAAAACTCTCAGTTCATCGCTACATATTCTGAGGTTGACATCTGCTCAAATGACTGGTAATCTATTCCCAGAAAGGAGGCGAGGGGTTCCCGCCTTTTATCCTTGGTGCTTCCCAAGCAAGACGTCGTGGGTTCGAATCCCATCACCCGCTCCATCAAACTGTTATTTAGTGATGAGTTTCTTAACCGGGGTCGCTTATCGCCATCCCGTTGAGGATATGAAATATGGCTATTCATTTAGAGTCTTTGAAGCGCACTGCCTACTTTTCTGGCTGTAGCTTCGCTGAGCTTGACTCGATTAAGAAGTTCATCTTAGAAGAAACGGTTGAAAAAGGGGGAATATTCCTACTCGAGGGTGGTAGGTCCGATTTTCTATACTTTCTTATCTCCGGCGTGGTCAAGGTATACAAAACATCGGCTGATGGAAAAGAGCAGATTTTCCACATCGCACGTCCAGGAGATTCCCTAAATGATGTCTCCATCTTCGATTGCGGTCCCAACGCTGCCAGTATGCTAGCCATGACGCCCATTGTCCTTTACAAGATAAGAAAGGGTGACCTGGAGGTTGTCATGCGGGAGCACCCACAGGTAGCCCTGAATGGCATTAAGACCTTGGCAAGCCGAGTCCAGGGGGACAAGGAGGACCCGTGGTAAAACCCGTATATGAAAGAAAAAGGGGCAATCCGGCTGGAACGCAAGGGCGTTGTGATTACCAATAAAAAAGCCCTCGAAGAGATGACGCAAGCATCTTCATAACATGCCATCCTGAATAATTCGGGGTAGGGATATAGAGACTTCTTGTAGCAAAAGTTACATTGAAACAAAAGTTACTGACAAAGGGTCAACTCTGTATTATGATATTAGGGGAGGTGTAGCTGGTACTTCCAGCTACCAAGCTTAAGGCAGGTAAGTAATTTCAGCATTCTTGAAATAAGGAAGGAGAAAAGTGATGAGATGGGGAATGGTCATAGATGTAACAAAATGCATAAGGTGTTATGGCTGCATAGCGGCTTGTAAAGTCGAGCACTTTCTCCCCTTAGGCATAACCTGGCCAAGGGTAATTGCTTGGGAGGTGGGCGACGACCACACATCAACACTGACAACATACCCGGTGCGGTGTAACCAGTGCGTGGAGGCACCCTGTGTCAAGGTCTGCCCCACCGGGGCTACCCAGCAGCGTGAGGATGGGATAGTCTGGGTTGACCAAGATAAATGTGTTGGTTGTAGATACTGTATAATTGCTTGCCCCTACCAAAATCGAACCTTTCTTTCCAAGGACAAGGACCCGGGATGTTTCCCCGGTTACGAACTCAGCGGTTTTGAGAAAGTAGGCAAGAAATTATATCCCCACACCATTGGAACAACGGAGAAGTGCAACTTTTGCATGGAAAGGATTGATGACGGGCTGGCCAAGGGACTAAAACCAGGGGTAGACCGTGAAGCTACTCCTGCCTGCGTTAACACCTGCCAAGCTAGAGCACTGACCTTCGGTGATTTAGATGACCCCCAGAGTGAAGTTAGCATATTGATAAGGGACAGGAAAGCGTTTCAGCTTCACCCAGAGTATGACACTGACCCATCAATATTTTATATTGACGGTCGGATAGGAGGCTAAAATGGCGTTACGTCAGTGGATGGTAACACATGAGTGGATGGTAAAGTATACACCGCAGACAGAATGGATAGAGCGAAGGGGCATACTGGTCTGGATTGCCGAAGTGTTTACTTCACTTGGCGCTGGGATGTATCTAGTCTCGCTGTATTTTGATAGCCTACCGGGCATGTTTATAGGCTGGCTTATAATAGTGCTATTAAAAATTCCACTACATATTATCTACTTTGGAAAACCGTTAAGATTCTGGCGAACAATACCGCCCTTTACCAATGCCTGGAAAACTTCATGGTTTACCCGAGGTATTACTTTTACCGTCTTATTCACTGGTTTTGCTTTTGTACAGCTCGCTATACAGTTTGCCCTTTCCCAGGGGCTACTACCGGGGGCAGGCTGGGAGGTCGCATTGGTCACGTTTAAGGTTTTGGCTGGAATAACCGCCTTTCTACTCGGAATATACAGTGGTTTTATTATGAGCTATTGCCGGAGCATTCCGTTTTGGAACTCAGCTTTACTACCTATGGTGTTTATCTTTTGCGGTATTGCCGATGGGTTTGCTTTAATCATGGCCGTTGGCCTAGGTGGTGGTCAGGTTAATATTATGGCCGCCGAGGCAGGCAGCCGCCTGCTATTAATCGTCAACGCTTTAATCATAATCACTTATCTATGGAATGCAACCTATACATCGTCAACGGCAAAGCAATCGGTGATAGAACTAATCCGAGGTAATATCGCCCCCACCTTTTGGATAGGGGTAGTTGCCTTCGGCATAGTTATACCATTAGCCATATCAGTCTCCAGCTATTTTGCCGGTGAGGCTTCTATTCCATTATTAATCGCCGCTATTACTTTACACACCATAGGCGCTTTTGCTCTTAAATACTGCTTATTAAAAGCCGGTATACATAACCCTATTCTCCCAGCAATAACATCTAGTTACCATTAAGCGGGTATATAACAACCGGGATAAAGGAGATAGAAAAGATGGGCGAAAAGAAAATCGTAAAAACTACTTGCAAGAGCTGCCACGGAGGTTGTGGCGTTCTTGTTACCGTTGAGGATGGGGTCATTACCCATATTGAGGGAAATCCAGAGTCTCCAACCCAAGGTACAATGTGTGCCAAGGGATTATCCAGTATACAACATGTTAACAATCCATATCGTCTTAAATATCCGTTGAAGAGGATGGGTAAGAAAGGGGAAGGGAAATGGCAGAGAATAAGCTGGGATGAGGCACTTGATACTGTTGCTGAAAAGATAAAGGATTCCATTGATAAATACGGACCAACCTCTGTAGCTATATCTCAGGGAACAGGCAGGGGATGTAATAGATATACCCACCGACTAGCCAGGTCTATAGGAACAGCCAATACCATAACTCCGGGTTATGTCTGCCATAGTCCAAGAATGACCATATATGGACAGGTAACCGGCTATGGCAGGCTATATGCCGACTATCATGGTTGGGGAGGAGAGTTCCCCAAAACACAAATAGTTCTGGCGAAGCAATTAGAAATAAGCAGTGCCGATGGTGAAATGGCATATTTCTTCCTAAACTCCCTAAACCATGTAAAGAATCTAATTATGGTCGACCCCAGGCAAACTGCCTTTACTTCAAGAGCAACCCTGTGGCTGCAAATTAGACCTGGGACTGATACCGCCCTGCTCATGGGCATGATGAATGTAATCATAAACGAAGGATTATACGACAAGGAGTTTGTTGAGAACTGGACCTATGGCTTTGATAAGCTCAAGGAAAGAGTGCAGGAATATCCCCCACAAAGAGTAGCTGAGATTACCTGGATTCCTGAAGAGAAGATTGTCCAGGCTGCCCGAATGTTTGCCATAGATACCCCGGGAACTATTCAAGTCGGCAGTTCCATAGAGCGTCAAGCTAACTGCGGGCAAGCCATGAGAGCGGTAGTATGTCTACTGGGGATAACCGGTAATATTGAAAGGCCGGGCAGTATGATGAGCTGGGTTTTGCCAGAAACCGGATTGATAGAAAACTTCTTTCTTGAAATCCCAATAACTGCTGAAATGAAAAAGGGAATAAGAGGTGGTGATATATATAAACTTGGTGCGGCTCGCACTGCCCATTCCGATACCGTGGTCAAGGAAATAAGAGAGGGTCACCCGGAAAGAATAAGGGTGTGGGTCGCTATAGCCGGGCAACAATTAGTCCATCTGGCAGCTACCAAGAATGTGCTGGAGACATTTGAAAGCGAAAACTATTTCCATGTCCAGCTTGACCAATTTATGGGACCCCAGGCAGAATATGCTGATATAGTGTTGCCAGCAGCTCACTGGTTGGAGTTTGATGATATTTTTGACATGCACCCTCGCTTCATGATTGAAGCCCATAATAAGTGTGTTGACCCCCCGTGTGAGGCCTGGCCAGATAATAAGATAGCTCTGGAGATAGGCAAAAGGGTTGCTCCCAAGTATTGGCCGTGGAAAAATGTTGAGGAGATGCTTGACTATCAATTGAGACACGGAAACATAACCTGGAAAGAATTCAGCGAAAAGGTCGTTGTGGCCAGGATGGGGAAGGACCAACTCTACTATAAATATAAGACAGATTACTGGAGGAAAGGGGGTGGTTTTGATACCCCTACGGGCAAGGTGGAATTATACGGAACAGTGGTGGAGGGTATGGGGTATGACCCGCTACCTTACTTCGTGGAGCCAGGTGAAAGCCCTTATTCCACACCGGAATTGTACAAGGAATACCCCCTCGTCCTTACTAGCGGGTATCGTCAGCCCCAGTACTTCCTTAGCCAATACAGGAATATCCCGTGGCTAAGGAGCTTTGGAGTCTACCCACTCGTTCAAATCAACCCTAAAACAGCGGAGAAATTGGGGATTAAGGATGGCGACTGGGTTTGGATTGAGTCACCAAGAGGTAGAATAAGGCAGGTAGCCAGACTATTTCCCGGGATTGACCCCCGCGTTGTCATGGCTACAGGTAACTGCTTCTACCCTGAGGAACCGGGACCGCTTCACGGGCTTTTAATATCCAGTCCTAACGTTCTTACTTCTGATGAGCACTTTGACCCAATGTTTGGTTCTCCAGACCTCACCTGCTTACTTTGTAAAGTGTACAAGGTGGAGAAGAAGGATATGAAGGACCTTCCTAAGGGGGCATATAGGCTTCAGGGGTACGGCGGAGATGGAGGAGGGATAGGAATAGCTCCCTATAAGGGTGTGAGAGGCATAACAGCTCAGGCATAGAGGTAATAGATTCAGGTTACAATTTCTAGCCACTCTTATATCTCTGGCAGTAGCTGGCAAGAAATGGTTGGCAGATAAAGTGGGGAATAACAGTAACAATAAATTCGATGTCATTGTTGTTGGAGCCGGGCCTGCTGGAACAACAGCAGGCTATATTTTAGCCAAGGCAGGGCTAGATGTTGTCCTGCTGGAGCGGGGGGCATACCCTGGAGCCAAGAATGTTCTTGGTGGCATCTTCTACACTACCATCTTAAACAGGCTTATCCCTAACTTCTGGGAAGAAGCACCGGTGGAACGACATATTAAAGGTATACAGATATTTCTTTTGTCGGAAACCAATGCTGTTTCTATCGGGGTAGAGAGTGAGGAGCATAACAAACCACCATATAATAATAGTTTCACTGTATCCCGGGCTAAGTTTGACCAGTGGTATGCCAAGAAGGCGGAGGAGGCTGGTGCCTTTCTAATTACTAATACTGTTGTTGATGACTTATTATGGGAAAATAATAAGGTAGTTGGAGTGAAAGCCCGAGGGGGTGAAGGCGATATTTACGCCGATGTTGTCATAGCTGCTGATGGTGTAAATTCTCTTTTAGCTCAAAAGGCTGGGTTGAGGAAAGATTTCCGCCCGCGCCAGGTATCTCTGGGAATGAAAGAGGTCATTGAACTGCCCAGAGAAGTGATTGAGGAGCGATTTCATCTTAGCGGTAATGAAGGCGTAGAGCTAAAGTATATGGCTGGGGACGCCACCAAGGGTATCTGGGGAGGGGGAAATATCTATACCAATTTAGAAAGCCTCTCAGTAGTTGTTTGGGTAGCCTTGGAATCCCTTATGGAACGTAAGCTAAAGGTAACAGAGTTGATGGAGCAGTTTAAAGACCATCCCTTTGTTAGGAATTATATTAAAGGTGGGAAGACCGTAGAGTACCAGGCACATCTGGCTCCTGATGGTGGTTATGATTTTACTCCCAAGTATTATACGCATGGTCTCTTGATAGCGGGTGATGCCGCCCGCTTCCTTAATGCCTCTATACACTATGAGGGAACAAACTTTGCCATGGCTTCTGGAGAGGCGGCAGCGAATACGGTGTTAGCGGCTAGAACAAAAGGCGATTACTCAGAGAAAAGCCTGTCTTATTATCAGAAGCTACTAAATAAAAGCTTTGTAATGAAAGACCTGAAAAGATACCGGAAGATGAATCGCTTTGCTGAGGCAAATCCTGAGTTTTTTGATGCTTACTTTAATGCTATAACCCAGATGGCAGTTGACTACTTCGCCATAAATGAGCTACCCAAGAGGCAGCAAGAACTTAGAATGCTTAAGAGATTTCGGTCAGCACTACGCCATTTTCACGCCGATGGGTCAGGTAAAATACACCGCCATAACCGGCTAACCAGGGCATTTTTCAGGACATTTCCGCTGGTTAGATTTCTCTGGCAGTGTTTGAAAGGGGCGATATCCTCTATATGAAGATTGATGATAAGTTAGCGCTAAATTTATTTCACGTTGATAAAGATGCGCATATACAAGTAAATCAGGAAATATGCCGTAAGTGCCCTCACAAAATATGCACTTATGTATGCCCGGTGGAGAATTATACGCTAGAGGACGATAATGTAGTTTTCTCATGGGAAGGTTGTCTTGAATGTGGAACCTGCAATATTGTTTGTGACCAGGAGGCGATAACCTGGGACTATCCGAGGGGGGGATTTGGTATCTGTTATAGACTTGGATAGTAAAGTGTTTTTTACTTACTCAACTTGGAACACTGATGAATAGTCGACTAAACGAGATTGCTCGTGCTAGTTTTGGTTATGGGCTAACTGTCAAGAAAGAATACGGCTTCGGAGGGAGGATATTAGGCCTCCTGGCTCTAGCCCGCCCCATCTTCTTAATTCTGACCCCGTTAAATGCTGGCAGTGCCGCCGTCCTGGGATTGGGTGGCTATCCCTCGTGGAGCCAGTGTCTCTTTGGTTCCTGTGCCGTAGCTTTTACCATAGCTGCGGTTCACGCCTTCAATGACTATGTAGACCGGGAAAGGGACAAGTATCTCTGGCAAACTCGCCCCATTCCCAGTGGAAGGGTTAAACCAGAGGAAGCCCTGGTTCTGGTGGTGATTTTGTTTGCTGCCAGCCTCTCTATAGCCTGGTTTCTGTTCAATCCGCTGACTTTCTTTATTCTTCTTCTGGCAGTCATTTTAAGTTGTCTTTATTCGGCTTACCTTCGTGATAAAGTTGGCTACCTGTCACTTCCCCCCATTAACGGGTTAATTTATCTAGGTGGTTGGGCAGCTTTTTCCCCAGAAACACTGTTTAGCAGTCCACTCCCCTGGTATCTTTACCTCCTTGGTGTTGCCTGGCAGGCTGGTCATATTATGATTTATTATCCCCAGCATATTACTGATAATGGTAAATCGGGTATAAAGGCGCCGCCTGCCTTCTTCTTTACGCCCTCACCACAGGTTGCGGTAGGTATCGGGACAGGCCTTATTTGCTTAACCTTATTATTAAGCGCTCTGCTACCACTTTTAGCCCCGCTGGGTGCCCTTTACCTGGTCTTGGTTCTAGCTGTGGGCATTTATGCTCTAACCAACGGATTACAACTCCTCAGGGATGCCTTAAACAGGGAAAAGGGACGTAAAGCCTTTACTTCAGTAACAATATTCAGGTTGACAATCTCAGCGGCCATACTCCTCAGTGTTTTGAGCTATTAGTACTGGAGAAACAGGATGGAGGTGATAAGCACCCCTTGGTTGAAATTAAGAGGCTTTGTTTTTCGTATCACCAGGAATCTCCGATATTCCTCAACTTCAACTGGAGTATCGCTAAGGGTGAAAGATGGTCTGTAATTGGACCCTCTGGCTGTGGTAAAACTACACTGCTATATTTACTAGCTGGTTTGCGCCTGCCTACCTCGGGTAAAATAAATATTGACGGCGCTCAGCTAACCGGGCCTCGTGTCTCCACCGGCTTAATTTTACAGGATTACGGGCTCCTCCCTTGGGCAACCGCCTTTGACAATATATCCTTAGGATTAAAGATTCACAGGTTAGATAGCGGGAAGGTAACCCAGATTACCAGAGAATGGCTGTCTAAGTTGGGTATTGACGCTGTATCAAGCCACTACCCGGCCGAGCTCAGCGGGGGACAACGACAACGAGTGGCTATTGCTCGCACTTTAGCTCTTGAGCCGGACCTCCTGCTTATGGATGAACCCTTCGCTTCTCTAGATGCTCTCACCAGAGAGGAGCTTCAGAATCTAACAATTAGTTTATGGGAAAGCTTGTTCTCTACCATAATACTGGTAACCCACAATATTGAAGAGGCGGTACTTTTGGGCAAACGGATTATGATATTGAAACATCCGCCTAATACCGAACCTATTATTATTGACAACCCTGGCTCCGGATGTTCTGAGTATCGCCAGATGCCCGATTTTACGGAAAGATGCAAGGAGGTGAGGGAATTAGTTGAAAAGGCGGCGAGATAAGGTATGAGTGGCAAGCGGATAGCAGTGAGCCTCCTGGCTCTATTTCTCGCCTGGGCAGTAGCGGCGTTGGTGGTCGATTTACCCATACTGCCTACCCCATGGGCAGTAATACACACCTTTGTCCTTGACCTGCCTCACCAGTTTGGCCGGCATATCCTGATGAGTGTGGGGCGGAAAAGCCTGTCTAAACGCCGGCTTTGTCCCAATACTAGCCCTAGAGGGCTGGTATTGGGACAAAGCCGGCGTTTAGACAGGCTTTTCCGCCCCTTCATATATATTACCTACCCTATCCCTAAGATTGCTCTCCTTCCCATCGTCATCCTCTTCCTGGGCATTGGTGAAGTGAGTAAAATTTTTCTTCTCTGCCTTATTTTAGTCTATGAAGTTTTGATTATAGTCTGGGATGCCTCGGCTGGTGTCCAACCGGAGCTGGTCCATTCTGTTCGTTCCTTGGGGGCTAGTAAGATTCAAATACTGCGCTATGTTTACTTACCGGCTTGCCTACCAGCCTTTCTTACCGCCCTGCGGATTAGCACCGGCATCGTTATTGCAGTTCTTTACCTGGTAGAATCATTTGCTACTGAATCGGGGTTAGGCTATTGTATTATGGATGCCTGGCAGGCTCTCGCCTACCCGCGGATGTATTCGGCTATTTTAGCCCTGTGCTTATTAGGTTTGATATTGTATTTTGGCTGTGACTTAATGGAAAAGCGCTTTTGCCGCTGGATGACAGTCGGAGAACAATACAAAAGGAGCTAGGATATGTTTAAGAGATTGGGCTTAGCTCTATTTCTAGCCGTTATAATCGTGCTAGCCGGGTGCGCCCCTAAGCCAATGGAAAAGGAGAGCTTGAGAATCGGCTCACTTCCTAGAATTTTTGACCCGGTTGCTTATGTTGCCCAACAGGAGGGGCTATTTGAGAAGCAGGATATAGTGGTTCAAATAGTTCCCTTCCGTAGCGAGATAGAGATGGATTCGGCTCTACTTGCCGGGGAACTGGATGGGATTATTGACGATATTTTTATGGCGGTAATCTTGAGTAAGGAGATAGAAACAGTAAAAGTTGTCGGCTGGAACGCCATGCCCCGGGTGCTTCAGATTATTGCCTCACCTGGAAGTAATATTACCTGCCCTGCGGATTTGAAGGGTAAGGAGATAGCCGTTAGCATTAATACTATAATGGATTATGCCCTTGACCGATTACTCATGACAGAGGGCTTAGCTAGTGAAGATATAGTTAAGGTAAATGTGCCCAGTATGCCTCTTCGTTTGGAGGTATTGAGCCAAGGAAAGGTATCAGCGGCGATACTCACTCCGCCCTTGTCTGATATGGCAGTTTTTAATGGCGGCAGGGTTATAATAGAGGATACGAAGCCTTTTGCCGGTCCGGGGCTGATTTTCTCCACGGAGGCGCTAAGAGATAAATCTGATGCTATTGACCGATGTATCCAGGCCTGGCAGCAAGCGGTAGAGCTGATAAACGCTGAACCGGAGAAATATCGTGGTCTGCTTACCGAGGTAGCCAGAGTCCCGGAGGCAGTAAGGGAACACATAGAGGTGCCTACCTTTCC
>JABUBO010000756.1_pt1 | contig 10598 bp, 15 predicted proteins | sample 7240361 | NCBI WGS metagenome assembly JABUBO01 (sample SAMN07256346, study PRJNA390944) | subsurface metagenome | isolation source: Methane hydrate marine sediment | place: Pacific Ocean: Eastern North Pacific, ODP site
AACCCACCACTAGGTAGACCGCCATTGCCACAGCGGCCAGACCGATGTTCATTGTCTCAATCTCAAAGGGCAGTTCAAAATCATGGGGTAAAAGCTCTCCCAGGAGAACACTATATTCTCCATAGACAGCGGCGATACTGTCACCGCCGGTGGATAGGAGAAACCAGGACGGATTGTCGGTAAACATAAGAACACTCTCAATAATCCCGAAAACGACCATAACAAGAAGAAGCGTCATGACGGTGGCTCCCATAGCCCCCTTTGATATGGAACTGAAGAAGAAGGTCACCGATAGAAAGGCGCCGGCAAAGAGGAGGGCTAAACCAAAGGATTGAGCCATCTCAACCGGCACCTCTCCGTATATTATCAGCAGGGCAATAGCAGTAATTATGTAGCTGAAGGCAACGAGTAGCACCACTGCTATAGAGCATGCCAGATATTTCCCTACCCACAGCGTAATCCGCTTAACCGGGTTGGTAAAAAGTATAAAGCCGGTTTTACTTTCAAACTCTCCGGCGATGGCATCTCCGGCAAAGAAAACAGCCCCAAGCGATGCTAGGCTTGGTCCAACGGTTAGCAGAAAAGCCATTACCATCATATTATCCGGGTAGCCGTCCATTAGCAACGGTATACTAATGATGACTGCCAGTTCGGCAACCAGCGCTAGCGCCAGAATGACGTACAGCCGTTTTCTGCGGATGTGCTTCAGGAACTCGTACCTGGTAACTATTCTCAATTTTTCGAATTCAAACAACAGACTCTCCTATCAATTCAAGGTAGGCACGCTCAAGCGACTGGTATTTTTTCTCCAGCTCGGCAATGCTGTCATAAGCGAGCAACTTGCCATGGTCTATTATGGCTACCTGATTGCATATCTGGGCGACCTCGACAAGTTGGTGCGAGGCAAAGAGGACTGTTTTTTCTTTCCCCATTCCTGCGATGATCTCGCGGAATTCAACTACACCCTTGGGGTCGAGCCCCAGCCCCGGTTCATCTAAGATAAGGATTGGTGGGTCATGTAGCAGGGCCTGCGCCACGGCAAGACGCTGCTTCATTCCCCTCGAGAACTTCTCTATCTTGACGGTGACCCACTCTTCACGATGGCACCAATTCTGGAAAGGGCTTGCTCTGGCTTCTCCGCCACATTGATGCCATCAATATAAGCCGCACCGGAGGAGGAGCGGATGAGACCACATAATATCTTGAGGGTTGTGCTCTTGCCAGCACCATTGGGGCCGAGGAGTCCGACATTCTCATTCTCTTCTACCCTGAGGCACAAGTTATCCAGAGCGAGGAACTTGTTGTAATACTTGCTCAGGTTCTCGATGACGATAGGTTCGTGCATTCTATAATTCCTTACTGTTCATCTCTGAACGCTTTCTCTAACTTCCTTTCTTCCCAGAAAGCTTTGCTTTAATTAACTGTTTATCAAGTTTAACACTGATGTCAAGGTTCTAATCTAAATAGCTGATCCGGGATGGTGGTCTTTCCATTTGGTTAAACTCTATGCCCCCTTCTTGGAACAACTGTATGAAAGTGTCATCATTATATTTACCAAAGCTGATGTAGCGCCTTATCTTGGCGTTGACCAGCATCTTGGCACAGAGGACACACGGTGTATGGGTGGCATAAATAGTACTTCCCTCTAGGCTGACACCGTGGAGAGCCGCCTGGATGATTACGTTTTGCTCAGCATGAATGGCCCGGCATATTTCATGCCTTTCCCCTGAGGGTATATTCAACTCATCCCTGAGGCAGCCCAGCTCAAGACAATCCAGGGAACCAGCCGGGGCACCGTTGTAACCAGTGGCCAGTAGGTGCTTGTCCCTCACGGCTACAGCTCCAATATTGTGCCGGCGGCAGGTTGAGCGCTCAGCAACCACGGCGGCCACTTTCAAGAAATACTCATCAGCGGCTGGCCTTTTCAATCTTGCCTCCTCAAAGCAGAAATTGTCTTCTTCACTCCCTTTTCCAGGTTCTTTAGAGAAGATTCGTTTAAGATTGTAAAATCGGCAATGGCGATAGGCCCGCTCTTGTTCAGCTTCTCAATTTCTGCCTTATCGCGGCCGGCCGCTTCTTCCAAGGTGAGCCGTCGCTCGGCTCTAGCCGCCAACCGGGCATACCTTATTTTCGGTGACGCCCAGACGGCGACGACATAGAAGTTTTTTCCGTAGTAGTTCTTCAGAGATGGGTATTCCTCCCAGGAATAGAGCCCATCAATCACCACCGGCGACTTCTTAAGTGCCAAATCAATCCGGGATAGATTCAGCATGGCATAGGCAGCCATGCCGTACCTTTCCCTAAGCAGCTCTCTTACGCGACGTTCGTTTTCTTCGTTTAGCTCCAGGCCTTGCTTCCTTAACTCTTCATCAGTTACATCGCCGAACCTTATCTTAATAAAGCCATTCTCCTCAAATAATCTGGCTGCTTCCGATTTGCCAGCACCGGCCATGCCTACCACGGCAACCACTTTCATAATCTCATGCCCTTGAGGCTTCATTATAAGAGAATCCCTCTTAAATAACAACAGAATGAACTGGGTAACAACCTGTGCTATAATTCGGGCTACTCTACACCGGATAGGAAAATGCCTGGGATTACTAACCTAGCCAGTCAAATTCAAAAACAGCTGCCAGCCGAACTGGTCGGTTTCATCAGGTCAGCTGGTAAGATAGCCGCCATCAAGGGAGAGGGGCTCTATCTTGTGGGCGGTATTGTTCGCGACCTTATTCTGGGCGAGACCAATCTTGACATTGATTTAGTAGTTGAAGGAGATGCTATAGCCTTAGCCAGGCAGTTGGCGGAAAAAGAATCGGGTAAAATTACTGTCCACCATCGTTTCAACACGGCCAAGCTCCAGTGGCGCCAGTGGATTATTGACCTGGCGGCTGCCCGCTCAGAGACCTATGCCCGGCCGGGAGCGCTGCCCAGTGTCAAGCCCGGCTCCTTAAGCGACGACCTCTTCCGTCGTGACTTCAGCATCAACGCCATGGCTGTTCAGATTAGCCCTGATGGCTACGGCCGTTTGATTGACCTTTATAGTGGCCTTAATGACCTTGAGAAAAAGCTTATTCGCGTCCTGCATGAGAAAAGTTTTACCGATGATGCCACCCGTATCTGGCGAGGACTGCGCTATGAAAAGCGGCTGGGTTTTCAACTGGAACTAGATACCTTGAGGCTGCTCAAGCGGGATATACCTATGCTGGATACCATCAGCGGCGACCGGATACGGTATGAGTTGGAGTGTATTCTTGAGGAGCTTTACCCGGAGAAAGTCCTTCAGCGTGCTGAGGAACTCGGGGTACTGGCTAAATTAAACCCTTCGCTTAAAGGCAACGGTTGGCTGGCAGAAAAATTCAATAAGGCACGTAAGATAAGCTCACCCAACCAGCCACCGCTCGGCATCTATCTGGCGTTACTGGCTTACCCCCTGACCGATGAGGAGAAAGAGCAACTTGTTCTTTACCTCAGCCTGCCCAAATCGCTAGCCCAAACCCTGCGGGATACTAACAAAATCAAAGCCAAGCTCCAGTCGCTAGCCAGCCCTGAACTTAACCCAAGCGGCATTTACCATCTCCTTTGCGGCTACTCGCCGCAGGCAATTACCGCCAACCTGTTAGCCAGCGACTCACCGATAGCTTGTCAGCACCTCCAGCTATTTTTAAGTAAGCTCCGCTATGTAAAGCCAGTACTTACCGGTAATGACCTGATAAAGATGGGCATCGCTCCCGGTCCCCGTATCAAGGAAATACTAAATCTCTTGCATGACGCCAGACTGGATGGGAAGGTAACATCTAAAAAGGGCGAGGAGGAGTTGGTTAGGGGGTGGGTGGGTTAATAATGTCCTAGGGTTAGGCTGAGGTAAGCGTCAAAAGGAGGACAATAATGGTCAAATTAGCTACACAACAAATCGGAAAATGCGGCGAACTTCTTGTACAATATATGCTTTTGAAACACGGAGTTGAGTCCGCACCGCTAACGACTGACCCCGGCATAGATTTAGTTGCTTTCCCAGACATCAGACGGAAGCCATTGACAATCCAAGTTAAGACATCTACCCATCTTGGCCCCGCTGGTGACAAATGGCTCCTGTGGCAAATACCAGAGGACTGCCCTGCGGACTATATTGCAGCGGTTGACTTGTTCTGTAACAAGTTCTGGCTCATTAGAACAGAAAGATTCAAGCAAATAGCCCGCCATGCTGCCAGGGGACGACTGAGGTTGTGGTGGTCACTTCCTGGATACGAGTCTAAAAGATCTGAACGAAAAGAAGAACAATTCAAAGAGTACGAGATGGAAGCTGCCATACCTGCGGTCTTTGGCCTTAAATAGCCCCTTTTCTCCAGACATTATTTACCAACCCCTCACCCTTTATCCCTCTCCCCTTCATAAGGGAAGAGGGAAGGAATTTGTTAAAGGGGCTTCGCCCCTTTTAATCCCCTTTCTCCCTCTCACTCCACACGCTTGAATTTAGAGCCGGGCGCGCCACAGATGGGGCACTTCTCAGGGGCTTCCCCAAGAACCGTATTGCCACAGACCTGGCAGACAAAGTAAGGCTCGTCCTCAGGCTGCTTACCAGCCTCAAGGGCTGCAAGTGCCTGCTGGTACAGGCGGTGGTGGATTTTCTCTACCTCGTTGGCGTTCTTAAAACTAATCTCAGCCCTCTGGTTATTCTCAGCTTTAGCCTGCTCAATGAACTCGGGGTACATTTTGGTAAATTCGTAGTTTTCACCGTCAACGGCCACCTTCAGATTATCTCTGGTTGAGCTAATGCCGCCCATAACCGCAAGGTGACTGCAGGCGTGAACCGTCTCCGCCTCAGCAGCAGCACGAAAGAGCTTGGCTATCTGGGGATGACCTTCCCTTTCCGCCTTGTCAGCAAAGAATAAGTATTTGCGGTTGGCCTGGCTTTCTCCAGCAAAAGCAGACTCAAGATTTTGCTGTGTGTTGCTCATTTAATACCTCCTAAAGTTTCAGTTAGATTCATTCTGTTATCTATTTCCTCTTCCTCTGCCACCAGGTATGCTTTCTATCAACAATGAGGCTCTTTCTATCTTCAGCGCTGGTAAGGCTTCGTATTATTGCCGGCATAGCACGAAGACCGGTAAAGAAAGGCAGCGCCACTGAATAGACAATCAGGCTAGGCTCACCACCAAACCCCCAGATAATGAAAGGCAGCAAGACAAAGCCAACACCCATTGCCAGCCTGAAGTTACTAGTAACAAGGACGACGAGTACAATTACCCCGAAGCTGATGGCAAAGGCAATCGGTGCCAAGGCAGAAAGCACCCCCAGGGTGGTAGCGCCGCCTCGGCCGCCACTAAATTTAAGGAAAATAGGCCAACTATGCCCGACCACTGCAGCCAAGCCAGCGATAAAGACGACTATCAGAGAAACATCAAGCCACTGAGCAATGAGCACCGCTATAGCACCCTTGGTTATATCGGCTATAAGAACGCCGATACCGGCAGCCGTTCCAATCTCCCGCATGACATTAAGGGCACCTATGTTACCGCCGCCCACCTTGCGAATATCAACCCCCTTTACCAGACGAGCAGTAATATAGGCAAAGGGGATAGAGCCAAGCAGATAGCCAATGATAACTGCTAAAGCTGACTCCACCACCATTTTAACCCCCGATGTTTATTGCAATGCCCCAATAGACTCCAGCGTCTCAACTATATAGCATTCCAGGCCCTGTTTTTGAAGTTTGTTATATATCTTCTCAGCCTGAGCTTTTGTCTTCAATAGGGTAAACAGAGCCGGCCCTGAGCCAGCTAAGTGAACACTATCCGCCCCAGCTTTCAAAAACTTTTTCCGGTAGTCCTCAAGCCCATTAAAGCTGTCATAGGCAATGCTGTCAAATACATTGAACAGATTGGCTGATGTCACCGGTTCACCCCTGGTCAGTAATGCCACCAGCTCCTCCGTCATCCTCCCCTTTGTGTAGTGGCTTTGCTTCAGGCTGGCATAGAGCTGCCCCGTCTTTCCACTTAGCCTGGGCACAGTCGGCATTAGCAGGACAAGCCACATGCGGGGTAGTGGTGGTAGTGGACTGACAAACTCACCCCTGCCTTGAGCCAGGGCCGTGCCGCCAAAGAGAAAGAAGGCCACATCAGAACCTAACTGCGAGGCTAGTCTAGCCAGTTTCCCAGGCGGCAGAGCCAAGCCCCAGAGCTCATTAAGCCCGCGCAGGACAGCGGCGGCGTCACTTGAATCCCCAGCCAAGCCCGAAAGCAACGGGATATGTTTACTGACCTCTATAATTGCCCCTTTGCCGTATCCTGAGGTCTTCTTTAGCAAGCTGGCGGCTCTGGGTACCAGGCTTTTTTCTGCCAGCCAGCTGGGCTCATCACACTTGAAGGCCATTTTGTCGCTTGAGCGGAAGCAAAGGCGGTCGCAAAGATTTATGGTCTGGATAACGCTGCGGATTTCATGGAAACCATCAGCTCGTTTAGCCAGAACCTCAAGGGTCAGGTTCAACTTGGCTGGTGCCGGAACAGTCAGCATAGCGGCTTCCTCCCCCGGCTAAATATTTGCCATAGACGGGCCCACTCCTCAAGAGTCAAGGTTTCAGCCCGTCTCTTGGGCATTATGCTAGCTTCTTCCAAGAGGGGCAGTACCTCAGCCTTATTAAGCTCCAGACCCTGGGCCAGTGAGTTGGCTAGCTGCTTGCGGGAAGCGGCGAAACCAGCCCGCACCAGCTTAAAAAAGCCCTCCCTATCTTTAACCGCCACTGCTGGCTTGGGATATAGGGCAATCCTTAGAATAGCCGAATCAACCTCCGGTGCCGGATAGAAGCACTGGGCGGGCACATAGCTTACTATTTTTGGTTCGCCGTAAAATTGCACACTAATACTCAGCAGGCTCATCCGCCCCAGTTTAGCCACAATAGCCTCAGCCACTTCCTTTTGCACCATCACCACCATAAGGTGGGGTTTAAACGAAGCCTCAAGAAAGTGGCGTAAGACGGCTGAGGTAATGTAGTAGGGCAGATTAGCCACCACCTTGTAACCCAGGGAGCTATCTATTGCCCGTGGTAAGCTTGTCTTTCGCTCCTTAAGCAAAACTGACGGGTCAATATGAAGTATATCCTCATTGATAATGGTCACGTTGTTAACCGTAGCCAGGGTCTGCTTTAAGGCAATAGCCAGCTGGCTGTCCAGCTCAACAGCAACCACCCAACCGGCTTGCCTGGCCAGCTCCCTGGTCAGCAGCCCAAGCCCGGGCCCTATTTCAATAATGACATCAGCAGAGGTGAGTTTGGCGGCTGAAGCTGCGGTTTTCAGCACCTCCTCATCAACAAGAAAGTGCTGTCCCAGGCTTTTCCTGGCCTTAAGGCCAAGGCGGCGTAAAAGCCCCTTTGTTTGGCTGAGCAGCAATGCTTCGGGGTAAGTCTTTCCGTGTCCCACTTTTCTGGCCGCCTTTATCTTCATCTACCTATGCTCTTTGACTTCGGTCACAGCCCATGTTCCAAGCGAACCACCAGGCGCATAGGAAGATTCTTTTTGACCATTTTTATTTGCGTGGCATTGATGTCGTAGGCTACACGGTATAACCTAATCAGGCTCGAGTCGCTATCATAGATAGCATAGCTGGCTCGGGGGTCGCCATCTCGGGGCTGCCCGACGCCGCCAGGGTTAATAATCATCCGGCTCTTGCCCAGCACCTGTCCAATACTAGACGAAAATGGAATAGATGAGCAGTTACCATTCTCATCTTGCTTGAATACCAGGGGTATATGGGAATGTCCTATCAGGCAGAACTGTGAGCTAAAGTAGGCAAAGTTCTTTTGGACGCTGTTCATGGATATGAGATATTCCCATATTGGTTCCCTCGGGCTGCCGTGTACTAGAGTGAAATCGTCCTTCTTGATAACCGTTGGCAGGCTCTCAAGGTAGTCAATATGCTCGCGGCTTAACTGCTTCGCCGTCCAGCGGGCGGCGAAGGCGGCATCAGGGTTGAGCCGGCTAATATCCAGCTTGCCTATAGCCGCCAGGTCATGATTTCCACAAACAGAGACATGTTTGCACTGACGCAGGAGCTCAATGCACTCGCTGGGGTCAGGACCATAGCCGACAACATCTCCCAGACACCACAACTCCTCCACCTCTTCACGGCGGGCAATGTCATCCAGCACGGCGGTAAAGGCGGCTAGGTTGGCATGAATGTCAGCTAGTAGAGCATAACGCATTCTGAAAACATCATACCATAATGGGCGGTAATATTTAATGATTAATTGACCGGCAAAGGCGCCCGTGCTACAATTGGACTTTGACATGGAGATTAGCTGGCTAGGTCACTCTTGTTTTAAGCTCAGGGGACGGCAGGCTACAGTTATTACTGACCCCTACTCACCAGACTTGGGCTACTCCCTGGGCAAAGTCACCGCCAGTATTGTAACGGTAAGTCATCAGCACCCGGGGCACTGCTTCACTGAAGGTATTGGCGGCAACCCTAAAACGGTTACCGGTCCCGGCGAGTATGAAATCAGTAATGTGCTCATTATCGGTGTCACCGCCTTTCATGATAAAGAAAAGGGCAGCCTAAGAGGCAAAAACACAATCCATCTCATAGAGATGGACGAAATATCAATATGTCACCTCGGCGACCTAGGCCATGTGCTTACTGATGAACAGGTGGAGGAACTGGGTGATGTTGATGTGCTACTGGTACCGGTTGGCGGAGTGTCCACCATCAATGCCTCTATGGCTGCTGAAATAGTCCGGCAGCTCGAGCCCAAGGTAGTGATTCCCATGCACTACAAGACGCCGGCACTAAGCCGGGAACTGGAGCCAGTGGATGGTTTCCTCAGGGAAATAGGCGCCCATGATATCACCCCTCAAGCCAAGCTTTCCTTAACCAAATCAAGCCTGCCGGCAAGCACCCAGGTCTTTCTACTTGAGTACTAGAGTCTTATTGTCAGACCAACGCTGCCTTCCTCTCCAAAACCATAACTACATTCCGCACGAACAGGGGTTCATCTCTCATTTGGGATATTGACATACCTATTAATAAAGACTAAACTCGAGTTCCAAGATGTAGAATAACCTTAAAATAACATACTGGTTTAAGGGTAGAGGAGATGATAGGGGCACTGGAATCGCTAGGTAATTTTGCGATAGCTAGTGTCTTGTTTGTTTACGTTATTCCATTTTAAATAAAGGAGGAGCAAAATGGCTAAGGATCTTACTGTTATTCTGGAAGATCGGCCGGGTACGCTGGCTGACATGGGCGAGGTTCTGGGGAAGGCTGGCATCAACATTGAAGGATGTTGTGGATTCCGTAGCGAGGGCAAGGGAGTTATACATATTTTGGTAGAGGATGTTGCTGCTGCCCGACGAGAGCTACAAAAGTCCGGCCTTGAAGTGCGTGATGAGCGCCAAGTCTTGGTCCTAGATGTGGAGGATCGCCTAGGGGTGTTAGGAGATGTTACACGCCGCATAGCCAAATCGGGGGTTAATATCGACCTAATCTACCTAGCCGCGAATACCCAGCTGGTAATCGGTGCTGATGACCTAGACAAGGCTCGCGCCGCCATCTAGCGCGGTAACTGCTGTAGCCGCAGCAAACAGCACAAGCTTTCGAACACGCAAGGGTTGGTGGTTGGCGACAATATACACGAAGTCCCTACCAGAGAGGGCACGAGCCTCCAGTGAGCGAAAGAGTTGAGAGCTTCTTGGAGGCATGTGTCAAATGGGAGCGTGCTTGGGAAATACTGGTGACGCTGGTCTTATCCACGACATTAAGGACAGTGCTGAAATTGAGCACCGCCTCGCTGATGCCGCACGCCGAATAGCCGAACGGGCCGATGCATTAGCTGAGAGGATCCACAAAGGCCAGAGCAAAGATACGCATCATAAGCAGTTACTCACACCCCATGCGCTTCAACAAGGACATGAAAGGAATAGCTGACATAAGTTTTCCCCTCCCTTAATGAGGGAGGGGAAATTGTTATTTAAGAGAGGCTTCGCTCTCTTTGACTCTCCTTTGGTGTCTACTCGTCATAAGGAGAGGGGGACTTGGTTTCGGAAGAGGCACTGGCGCCACTTTTAAACCCCCCTTATTGGGCTAGCGCCGTTTTACCACCAGCACCAGAATGGTAACCAGCAGCAGTATTATAATGGCGCCCATAAAGCCCATAATGTAGAACACCCAGTCGGGGGTAGCTGAGGATGACTGAGTTGGTGACGGCAGTGACTGGGATGGTGTCGGAAGCTCCACAGTTACAAACGGGGACTCCACAGTTATTTCCGGTGGAGACATTATAATTACTTCTGGAGGCACCACGGTTATCTCTGGAGTTGGTATGAAGATTGTCGTTGGCGGTTCAGCCACTACCGTTGGTTCCGGCTCAATAGTGAAGGTGCCAATAGCGCTCCAGGCACTATGAGTATCGGAGCTAACAGCCCTGACCTTCCAGTAATACGTGGTAGCGTAGTTCAGAGTTACCTCAGACTGGTAGGCATTGCCGGGTATCGCCTGTTCCCCAACCTTAATGATTATGGAATTAGCAAAATCAAAATGGGTGGCGACCACAATCTCATAGCTATCAGCCCCGGCTACCCCCGACTGGGTGTTCTACATTATGGGCTTTA
>JABUBO010000757.1_pt1 | contig 10586 bp, 10 predicted proteins | sample 7240361 | NCBI WGS metagenome assembly JABUBO01 (sample SAMN07256346, study PRJNA390944) | subsurface metagenome | isolation source: Methane hydrate marine sediment | place: Pacific Ocean: Eastern North Pacific, ODP site
TGTTGCTGAGGCCTTCACTGGCACTGAAGGCAAATACGTTCCCATTAAAGAAACAGTCCGCGGCTTCAAAGAGATCCTTGAAGGCAAACATGACGCCCTCCCCGAAGCAGCCTTTTACATGGTAGGTAATATTGATGAAGCAGTAGCCAAGGCCAAGACACTTGAGGAATGACGATGGCAACTCTGAGGCTTGAGATTATAACTGCTGAGCGCGAAGTTTTCGCTGATGATGTTAATGTAGTAGTTGCCCCAGGCACCGAGGGGCAACTGGGTATATTGCCACACCACGCTCCTTTGATAACCATGCTTCACCCTGGAGAGCTGCTTATTAGGAAAGATAACGAGGAAACATATATGGCTATTACTGGTGGGTTCCTCGAGGTACGCCCTGATAAGGTTATAGTCTTGGCTGATGCCTGTGAGCGTGCTGAGGAAATCGATATTGCTCGTGCTGAAGAAGCCAAGAGCCGTGCTGAAGAACAGCTCAAAACTCCTGTTGAAAAACTAGACGCAGCTCGAGCTGAGGCTGCCCTACGCCGTTCCCTCGTCCGTCTCCAAGTGGCTGAAAGAAGACGCCGAAAATCAAAAACAAACCTGTGACTACAACTCAGCTAACCAAATCAGCCGCTAGCACTGCTCAAATTAAAAAAGCCCACGATAACCAAATTGCAAGGTTTCCGTGGGCTTAAATAAATAATGAGCTCGATTACACTATTTCAAGTCTCACCCGAACACCCTCCTTAGTCGCTACCACCCGGAGCAAGGTACGCATTGCCTCAGCAACTCGGCCTTGCTTGCCAATCACTCTCCCTTTATCATCCTCGGCAACCTCCAACTTCACTATCACCACATTTTCATCTTCATCAGTCTCTTGAGTAACCTTTACTTCCTCAGGTGCCGTAACAATAGACCTGGCAATATACTCCACTAGCTCCTTCATCATTATAACGTCTCCTTAGTGATTGATTTGGTTTTGGTTGTAGTCTTTCGTCTTACTGATTTTGACTTCGTTACAGAGCTTGGCTTAAATTTCTCCATAACCCCTGCTTTGAAAAGCAACCTCGATACCGTATCTGTTGGCTGAGCCCCGTGCCTGAGCCATTTTAACGCTGCTTCCTCGTTAATTGCAAAGGTCTCTGGGTCAGTTAGTGGATTATACTGCCCGATAATCTCGATAAAAGCACCATCGCGTGGTGCCCGGGCATCAGCTGCTACCACCCGGTATATCGGCCTGTTCCTGGCACCTACCCGCTGTAATCTTATCTTCACCATAACTCCTGCTTGAATTAAACCCCCTTACACAACATTTCTGCTCATTATGCACCAAGCCGCTACACCTGTCAACTTTCCGATTTGAGTCATCTGAACTTAGTAATACATAGTCCTAAAAAACCACGAATGTTGCCTTCGAAGAACATAGCTACTATAATCAGGGATGTGAAAATACATCAATTGCACGACTGGCAGATAAGCATTGCCCAGGCTAAACAAATACAATGCAAGCTGGCAAGCCAGGTATCGCAGAGAGGCAAGCTCGCTAACCCTCGTTTTATTGCCGGTGTTGATATATCATCACCAGATTCCACAGGGATTGCCCATGCGGCAGTAGTTGTCCTTAATTATCCAGAGCTAGAAACAGTCGAGATAGAGATAGCCGAGGGTAAACTTACCCTTCCTTATATACCTGGTCTTTTATCTTTCAGGGAGGCCCCCTTAGTACTAGCCGCTTGCCAAAAGCTATCTACCAACCCTGACCTTATGCTGGTAGATGGCCAGGGAATTGCTCATCCAAGACGCCTTGGACTCGCCTCGCATCTAGGTCTATTCCTTGATATACCAACTATAGGCTGTGCTAAGTCTCGCCTCTGTGGCAGTCATGCAACGCTGCCAACCAGTGAAGCTGGTACCTACGTTAAGCTTACCGACAACGATGAGGTTATCGGGGTCGCTCTCAAAACCAAAGCTAGGGTAAATCCTATTTATGTATCTATAGGTCATAAGATTGACTTGCCCACAGCCATATATTGGGTAATGCAGTGCTGCCGTGACTATCGGCTCCCCGAGCCTACTCGATTAGCTCATCTTGCCGCTGGCAATAAACTAACAACCGCACATCATGGTTAACGACAAAATTTGTCTATTTAATCTTCAAACTAAACAAGGAACATAAAGAAATAGGAGTTAGCAATGCAAGAAGAAAAGGGTAAATTAGAAGTTCTACACCGCCGAATCTCAGACATAATGGTGCATCTTTGACATCTCTGGCAAAGAAAAGGAAATCGCCAAGCTAGAGGCTGAAACCACTCATCCCGACTTCTGGCTCGACCCGTCCAGGGCGCAATCTATTATGCGGCAATTAGGAGCTGCTAAAGATGTAGTCCAGATTTGGCGTCAGCTAGAGAAAAAGGTCACCGAACTACACGATATAGCAACTTTAGCTATTGAAGAAAATGACCATTCCCTTCAGGAAGAAATCCAGCGTGAGACAGAAAAGCTAGCCATCCAACTCGATGAGCTAGATATCCAACTAATGCTGAGTGATGAATATGATGCCAGAAATGCTATCTTAGCTTTCCACGCTGGTGCTGGTGGCACTGAGTCCCAGGACTGGGCAGAAATGCTGCTCAGGATGTATTTACGATGGGCAGAGCGGCATAAGTATCAAGCTAAAATACTGGATAGTTCTCCAGGCGATGAAGCTGGCATTAAGAATGCTACCGTAGAAGTTAAGGGTGCTCATGCCTATGGCTATCTTAAATCAGAATACGGAGTCCATCGCTTGGTTCGTCTGTCTCCGTTTGATGCTGACCATGCCCGGCATACCTCCTTTGTTTTAATCGAAGTCCTTCCTGAAGCTGAAGAGGAAGCAGACATCCAGATAAATCCTGATGATTTGAAAATCGATACCTTCAGGTCAAGCGGACCAGGTGGACAGCACATGCAAAAAACAAGTAGTGCTGTTAGAATAACCCATCTTCCCACTGGCTTGATAGTCGCCTGCCAAAGCGAACGTTCTCAGTATCAGAATAAAGAGAGCGCTATGAAGGTACTCTACGCTCGCCTCCTTCAATTGGAGCGTGCCAAAAAAGAGTCGGAAAAGGCAAAGATTAAAGGCAAGCGAATCGAAGCTGGCTGGGGCAACCAGATTCGAAGCTATGTCCTCCACCCCTATAGAATGGTAAAAGACCACCGCACCGATTATGAAACTAGCGACACCGCTGCTGTCCTGGATGGAGACCTGGATGAATTCATCACCGCCTATCTACGGTCTAAAGTGGGAGAGGAAAAATGATTAAGCGGTTTCTCACAGCAGTCCTGATTGCTATTTTATTTGCTACTCCAACCATTGCCTCTGCTCAAGGAGAAATCTCATTACTCGATAGCAGTGCTGAGGTGTATTTCCCCTCTGCCCTGGTCTTCAAAATCAATGCTGCGAGCTCAAGTGATATTACTAAAGTCCGCCTTCACTACCAGGTTGATAAGATGAACTACGCTCAAGTTATTAGTGAAGCTTGGCCTGATTTCATCCCATCACCAGAAGTAGAAACAGAATGGATATGGGATATGAGAAAGGTCAGCCTGCCATCTGGAGCAACAGTGCACTACTGGTGGACAGTTGAAGACAAAGTTGGAAATAAATTAATAACACCTGTTGATGTGATTCGTTTTGCTGACCTTCGCTACTCATGGCAAAGTTTGAGTGCAGGACAACTAAGCCTCTTCTGGTATGAGGGCAGTCAATCTTTTGCCGAGGAGCTAATGGCTGCTTCTCAACAAGCGCTGGAAAGACTGAGTGAAGATGCCGGCGTTTACCCTGAAAAACCAATCAGCCTATACATCTATGCTAACAGTAAGGACCTGCAAGGTGCCATGGTCTTCCCCCAAGAATGGACAGGCGGCGTTGCTTTCACCGAATACGGCATTATCGCTATTGGTGTTTCCTCAGGACGCCTGGACTGGGGAAAGAGAGCTTTAGCTCACGAGCTAGGCCACTTAGTGACTCACGAAATAACCTTCAGTCCTTACGGAGCTATTTTACCCACCTGGTTAGACGAAGGCTTAGCCATGCACGCTGAAGGTGAACCCGACCCGTATCTGGAGTCATGGCTTAAAAAGGCAATTGATGAGCAAAGGCTTATTTCAGTACGCAGCTTGTCCAGCCCCTTCTCAGCCAAACCCGAAGAGGCATACATCTCCTATGCCCAAAGCCAGAGCTTAGTCGAATTCCTTATCCAAAATTACGGCAAGGATAAAATATCCCACCTGCTAACCCTACTAAAAGAAGGCAATTCCTGCGATGAAGCTTTGACTGAAGTCTATGGTTTTGACCAGAATGGGCTTGATGAGTTATGGCGAGAATATATAATCAGCCAAACGCAATCCCAGCCTGGATTTGGTTGTGCTCCTCCATGGAAAACTAGCCAAGGAAAGGCCTTTTGGGAAGAAATACTCGGCAAACTGGTAACTTTGAAAACACTAACTGTGCCATTACAGGAGAAATTGCTCAGCAATCCTGCTCCTCATCCCGAGCCCTTCGCCTCCTGTCATTCTGAGTCCTCTGCCTCCTGTCACTCTGAGGGAGCAGAGCGATCGAAGAATCTCGCTCAGCATAAACTCCGCAAGGAATCCTTCGTATTGCTCAGGACCGCATCTAGAGACCCTTCGCTGTCGCTCAGGGTGACAACTAAATACTTACTACCAGGCGAGGCCATTAATTGAAAAAATCTTTTACCGTTCACGACCTGCCCCTCTCTGAGCGTCCTCGAGAAAGACTTTTAAAACACGGCATTGAAGCTCTCTCCGCCCAGGAAATCCTGGCCTTAATCTTGGGGCGAGGAATCAAGGACGAGTCGGTACTAGTCACCGCCCAAAAACTATTGAGCACATTTGGCAATCTTAAGAACATCGCCGCTGCCTCAATGGAAGAGCTAACCAAAATAAAAGGCATCGGTCCAGCCAAAGCAGCCCAGATTAAAGCCGCCTTTGAACTAAGCAAACGCCTGGAAGATTCCTCCGATAAAGACCGAGAAACCACGGTCAAATCTCCAGAGGACGCTATCAAATCAGTCAAAAACCAGCTAAAGGGCAAGAAGAAAGAGCACTTCCTGGTGCTCTCCTTAGATACCCGAAACCACTTAATAAACACTCAAACAATTTCCATCGGCAGCCTTGATTCCAGCATTGTCCATCCACGAGAGGTATTCAAGGAAGCTATATCTTCCACCGCAGCTTCGGTTATCTTTGCCCACAATCATCCATCAGGTGACCCTACACCCTCTGAGGACGACATCAAACTAACCAAACGCCTTGTCGAAGCTGGTGAAATCATAGGCATCGAAGTTCTCGACCACATCATTATCTGTGATAAAGACTATGTAAGTATGAAGAACAGGGACTTGCTTTGAGGTTCAAAGACAGATGAGAAAAGTCTGGCAATTAACACTACTAGGTATCCTTCTCTGCACTCTGGTAATGCTGCCTTTAACTGGTAGCTGCCAGTTAGAAGAAACACTCCCGTTGCCCGTTTCCAGCCCACAAGAACAGGGAGTACTTAATCTCTGGGACACTGGCCCGATAACCCTTGACCCAGCGATTTCTGGTGAGATGACCTCCCATACCTATATCATGCAAATCTTCAGCGGCCTAGTCTGTCTTGACGATGAGTCAAAGCCAGCGCCAGATATTGCCGAAAGCTGGCAAAGAAGCAATGATGGTAAAACCTACACCTTCTATTTACGCAAAGGAGTTAAATTCCACAACGGCAGAGAAGTCACTGCTCAAGACTTCAAGTATTCCTGGGAAAGAGCTTGCAGCCCTGAAACCGGGTCACAAACTGCAGCTACTTATTTAGGCGATATCGCTGGCGTAAACGATGTGTTGGAAGGAAAAGCAACAGAAATCAACGGCGTGGAGGTTATCGATGATTATACGCTCAGGGTCACAATCAACGCGCCTAAAGCTTATTTCCTGGCTAAGCTAACTTATCCCACCGCTTTTGTTGTTGACAAAGCCAATGCAGAATCAGGCAAGGAATGGTGGCATAAGCCAAACGGGACCGGTCCCTTCAAACTCAAGCAATGGAAACCAGGTGAGGTATTGATACTCGAGGCAAACGAACTCTACTATCGCCATCCAGTTAGCATCAAGCAAGCAGTCTTTCACCTCCTGGCTGGCATGCCTATGGCAATGTATGAAATGGATAAAATCGACGTGGCTCCAGTATGGCAATATCACATCGATCGGGTGACAGACGAAAACGGTCCTTTCTACAAAGAACTAGCTATATTTCCCGAGTTAAGCCTATTTTATATAGGCTTCAATACCCAGAAGCCGCCCTTCGACGACATCAACATCCGCCAGGCCTTCTGCCATGCAATAAACAAAGAGCGAATCATCAAGCTAACCCAAAAAGGAATGGTGACTAAAGCTGATGGCATTCTGCCTCCAAATATGCCCGGCTACAATCAAAGCCTCCAAGGACTCGACTATAATGTAACCAAGGCAAAAAGCCTCATCGCTAGTTCAAAATACGGCAGCGCCGCTAACCTGCCCCCCATCACAATCACCGACTCTGGCTGGGGAGGTAATATACCAGAATATCTTGGAGCCATTATCCAGGACTGGCAGCAGAACCTCGGCGTAGAAGTAACCGTAAGGCAGCTCGAGCCAGAAATATTCCCCTACTACTTGAAAGAGGAAGTCAATGAGATGTTTGTATCCGGTTGGATTGCCGACTATCCAGACCCACAGGACTTCTTAGATATCCTATTCCATACTGGGTCTGAGTATAATTACGGCAACTACAGCAATCCAGACGTAGATGCCCTGCTTGACCAGGCGGCTGTAGAAGCAGATGACGCCGCCAGATTTACCATGTACCAGCAAGCCGAACAAAACTTAATAGACGAAGCCGCCTGCCTGCCACTGTGGTTTGGTACAAGCTATATTTTAGTTAAACCTTATGTCAAGAACTACAAACTCGATGCCCAGGGTATCCCGACACTAAGTGAAGTTTATATAGAAGAGTAATCAGCTTTAAGGCACCCACAAGTCCTCAATTTCTTTTTCCGTTTTCCTTTTCAACTCGGCAGCCTCAAGAAAACCAAGCTCTTTATATGACTCCGCCGACCCATATTCCCGAGTCTTAATCACAACTGGCATGGGCACAGAGTGACCGAAAATAAGCGCCTGTTGCTTTGTTTCCAACTTTGACAACACAGACTTCAGTTCACTTTTGCCCGCCACACCGGTAAGTACGCTATCGATATCCCGCTCATCGTCCAGAAGACACGTAATCTTTGTCCCCAACTGCGACATAACTTCGTCATCAATACCACTGGGACGCTGGTCAATCACCAGCAAAGTAACGTTGTACTTCCTCATCTCCCGGGCGATTCTGCCAAAGATGGTTCGATTTGCCAGCTCGGGATTAAGAAAACGATGGGCTTCTTCAATGCTGATAACCAGAGGATGAGATGGCGCCACGTCTCCACCCATCGCTTTCTCCGCTTTCTCCCGGTATTGAGCATAGATTCGGCGACTAAGCAGGTTAGCTACTAAAATATAAGCTGCGAAATCATCAAATCTGCCAAACTCGAGGATAACATTTATGCCCCGGTCCAAATACTCCAGAATACGCTTCACCGGATTATCCGGGGCATGAGGCACCAAAAAGGGGAACCGCCGCAAGTTTTCCAGTCCACGACGCAAATTACGGTAGGTGCTGTCATGGATATTGAGCTTAGGGATAAGCTGCTTACTCTCGTCTTCAGTTAAATTAAGTACAACCTCCAGCCATCTTCTGTCACCGAACTCACGCGCCAGTTGATACACCGCCTGAGTTGAAGCTTCAGTCAGGTTCAATGTTTGCTGTAACAAGTCAATATCCTCAGGTTCAATCTCATCATAGCCTATCTTGACCACAAAATCAGTGCTTACTTTCCTCCACCGAGAACTTTCCTCATCTAAAGCAAAGACTGCTACTTTGGACGGAAAAAGCTGCTTTAGCCCTTTTACCTTGTATCCTTTCTCGCTCCTTCCCTCCCAGCCATATTCACTATGCATATCAAAAACCAAGCTGACCGCCGCCTGCTTTTGCAGCATACCAACAAGAAGCAGCCGGGTAAGAAAGGTCTTCCCCGTACCACTCTTGCCGAAAACTCCATTGGAGCGGGTGACGAACTCAGAGATATTGAGACAGACCTTAGTCTCCATATCCAGAGGTGTGCCGATATAAAACCGTTTGTCGTCCTCAGCACCGAAAACCAGTTCCACATCCCGCTGGGAAGCCAATTTTACCTCGGAGAAATGAGTCGGTACTGTCTTTGCTGGCTGAGGCCCCTCAAGTATGCTCATAGCGTCTCCGCCTATAGTCAGCATAGGTAAGACACGAAGCTTTCCATAAATGGTTGTCCCGGAAACTACCTGGGCAATAAAAGGGTCAGAAACATCGGGTGGTGTTACCATCGCCCTGGGGTCAATAGCTTCCATGCTAACATCAGTAATCATACCGAAGAAACGGCGTCTTTCTCCCTCAATGGCCACATAGCGCCCCACTGCCATATCCTCTACTGAAATCGAGGCATCGAGTTTCACCTCAACACCTCTGGTCAGAGAGCCAGAAATGATAGAACCCAGGTGAGTTTGTTCATCAAAGTTCTGCTCGCTCATTATCTAAGCCTCTTGAGAACTGAGTTCAGTCTTCGGGCATCACTGCTTAACAACCGGGCCATCTCCTTACCAGCTTTAATCAGAAAAGACTCAGAATCAGGATACGCCTGGCTAGCACAGCGAAGACAAGCCGCAATAACTTCATCTACCGGGATAGGTAATCTGGCATCGACAACTAAGCCGAGAAAATCTAGTGACTGCGTAAACGCCTTGACTTCCTCAAGCTGGCAAGTATAGACAAAGCTATGAATAGAAGCCGGCTTCGGTGGCAGATAGTGATGTAAGCCATCCCCCTGACGATGTCCAACCACCAAGGCCTGAAAATCAGTGCATAGAAGCTTGGCTAGCTGAGGATTAGCCCGAAAGATTTCGTCCTCCGTCTCCATGCCTTCACCTCGAGCAACCACACGCCGTCCTGGCTCAAGGCTATGCGTTTTAACATTGTAAACAACACCATAGATTTCCCTAAGCGCATCCTTTGTCTTCACCAGACTACCTAAGGGAGGCGCTTGGTCAAGCTTGTAACACTGAGCCACGAACTCAGCGCTGCTGGCTTCAATAATCTCAGCTACTCTTTGCTCGGTACCCACTTTTAGCCTCTTATTTCTTCTTTTCTTTCTGCTTCTTGGCCTTCTTCACATTCTTTCTTCCTTTACTTCCCATCTTTATCATCTCCCTTCAATAAACTATTTTAACTTCTTTTTGCACTCGCTTACTTTCTCTCCCACCACCTCGTTAAGAGTTAAGAGAATGAGATCAGTAAGCCCTAAACCCATCTGGTTCTCTTGCTTTGTTGTTTAGCTGAGCTCTCCAGCCATATCCTATCTTCAGCTAAAGTCCGCTCCACCAGGCTCCAGAACTGCTCCCGGTCAGCACCAGTCACCACCGCCTTCTCATGGGCTTCACTCAAGGCAACAGGATAACCCAATCCTCGCCAGCACTGGTCTAAAACCGCTGAATGCACCAGCTCAACCAATTTCTTATCCTCAGCCACCCAAAGAGGAATTTCCACCCGGCCTACTTCACCATCAAGCTTAATATAAAAGAAATTGACCTCGTGAGCTCCATAATACTTCCCTACTACCGAAGAGCGACTGCTAAATATAGCTGACCGTTCCCCAGGCGCTAACAGTCGAGCGAAAAGGTCACGGTCAAGTAAGCCAGCAACAGCATCACATTCTCTACCCTCAAACTTACCGGGGCAATAATGGTCACAATCCACAGGCTGGTGAGGACAAATAGCCAGACGCAACGCATTGACCACATCAGTGCTGCGGGGGAAACTAATATAACTGGCTACAGCCAGTTGTCTGCTTCGGCTCATCTCCCTTAGTTTATCAAGGTACTTCAAAAAACCGTCTACCAGAAGCTCATGGACGACAAAATCCTGATGAGTCTGCCCCGTCAAACTCCATAAAATAAGCGAGCCGTCAAGCAATGCCACAACAGGCAAGCTTGTTTCCAGCCGACTGGCCCGCTCGGCCAGCAAACGGCATTCTTCAATACTACGCTTTATTCCCAGAAGCTGCCCCTCTATTACTTCCCGCCTACCATCTGGAGAGGAAATGACCACCTCATCATCTTTAAAATAAAGGGACGGCGAGCTGGAAAGCCAGGCGTCAGGATTTTGACCGTACTGAAGCTGAGCAATGCCGATATTAATCAGAAAGCAGTGCGCAGCATGGTGACGGTCGACGTCGATGTGAGAACCATCACTAGCCAAAATAATGATATCTTCAGGACAGGGTAATGCTGGCTGACAGAGGTCAATCCTTTCCCTTAAGCCAGCTACCAACCAGGTGGTTTTACTTGTCTCAATTTTCTGTCTCAACTGGTTAAGCTCGGCAGCCGGAGACTGAAGAGTGTCTAAGGCAAAATCAAGCTTAGCTCGCCTTTCACCTTCCCGCGCCTTCAAG
>JABUBO010000758.1_pt1 | contig 10580 bp, 8 predicted proteins | sample 7240361 | NCBI WGS metagenome assembly JABUBO01 (sample SAMN07256346, study PRJNA390944) | subsurface metagenome | isolation source: Methane hydrate marine sediment | place: Pacific Ocean: Eastern North Pacific, ODP site
GTCAAAAAAAGGAGGGTTCGCACTGTTTTTAAAAGTTCCCGGAGAAAAGTTTCCTTATGGCAATCGTGAGCTTAAGGACACGGGAATCGAGGCACTTCCCTTTAAAGCACAATTGCTCGGTTCGCTTGGCCAATGGGCGGGCAGGCCACACATGGTTCAAGAGCATCCGGTTTTCGAAGGTCTTCCGGAAAACGTTATCATGAGTGGAGTTTACGAAAACATTCACCCGACACAATCAATGGTAAGGCAGGAAGGTGAATACATTTGCGGTGTGGTAGTGTACGACCATTTCAAAAATATAGATGATATGAAACGGCATTATGCTGGTCCTGGAGATGTGTGGTGGGCTGCCGATGTGTTACTGGCTCCATTAGGAAAAGGTAAAATGTTGCTTTCTACTTTAAAATTGACAGAAAATTTGGGCAAAGATACTGTTGCTGATAAGTTACTGCTCAACATGATCAAATTCGCTGCAAAAAAAGGAATGTGAACATTGGCAATCATATCAAATTGTTCGAGAAATCTCTACGGGTTAAAACAATGGTTTTACATGCATTATAATAATCAGAAAGAATCAAACAATCATTAACATAAAACTTTTACCTTCCAGATGGCTTGGAACCGGCAAAGCGGCTAGTGTAATGATTTGTTATTTCATAAACTAATTATTATATTTGTCCTATGGCACGATTAGGACAAAAAATAGTATTAAAAGACCAAGACCATCAAGAGTTGTTAACAATGTCACGTAGCACAAGCATTGATTATCGGTATGTTATCCGGTCGAGGATTATATTATTGTCTCATGATGGCGTGAATTACGATGCAATACAATCGGAATTAAAAATATCCCGGCCAGTTGTAGCGAAGTGGAAAAAACGTTTTGTAAAAGAAGGGGTAAATGGGTTAAAAGACAAACAACGGAGCGGAAAACCACTGATTTACGGTGAAGCAGATAAAGCCCGTGTTATTCAAAAAGCATGTTCTAAGCCTGAAGGTGGATATACAAGCTGGAGCCAACGGCGAATAGCAAAAGAAGTAGGGATGAGCCAAAGCAAAGTAAATGTAATATTAAATGAACATTACTTAAAGCCGCATAAGGTTGATTATTGGTGCGGCAAAAGCACGGACCCAGAATTTGAAGAAAAAATGTTAAACGTGGTTGGCTTGTATATGAACCCACCGGAAAATGCGATAGTTTTGTCGGTTGATGAAAAAACGCAGATACAAGCATTGGACAGAAGCCAACCAGAACTTCCTTTAAGACAGGGAACCCCTAAAAGATTAACTTCAACTTACAAAAGGCATGGGACTGTTTCATTAATTGCTGCATTGGCAGTCCATGATGGAGAAATTACAGCAAGAACAATAGATAAGAATAATTCGGAAAATTTTTTAAAATTCCTAAAAATGCTTTATAGGAAATTCCCTAAAAAACATTTACATATAATTGCAGACAATCTGAATGTGCACAAACAAAAGGATGTAAAGGAATGGATTAATAGCAAAAGAAGGGTGTCGGTACATTTTACCCCCACATATTCTTCTTGGCTAAATCAAGTTGAAATTTGGTTTAATATACTAACAAAAGATGTCATAAAAGGAGGGATATGGCATTCTAAGAAACAATTAGCAGATCAATTAATAGAGTATATAAAAACATACAATGAAACCAGGGCCAAGCCATTCAATTGGACATATAAAGGAGAAAAAAATAAAAGTAAACGTATTAACAAATCATTACACTAGGTCGCAAAGAGTCGGATACATGTCCAGCAATTCCACAAGCGCCGGGTTTGACTGTCCGCGTACCTTCATTCCGGGGGTACTAACAATCAGCGGCACCCGTGTAGCGATTTCATAGTTGGTGGCCTTGCCCCATATACTATAATCACCTAGGTGCCAGCCGTGATCGCCCCATAGCATGATGATTGTATTCTCGCGCAATCCCAGTATTTCCCCGGCGCGTGAAAAGACAGGTGCGGCTTCTGAAACCCGATGGCCAAGAAAAAGGGTTCAGACTGGTTCTTCAGCTCCTGCAGCGTCCGGAGAGCCTCCTGCTCCGAATGTCCGTCCCTGTAATAGTCATCAGGAACGTCATCGTAAATGGTGACCTGTTGTTGCCTTTCTCCAAGATTATAGAGTGCGCCTATGGCAAACCATCGAGTAGCTTTGATAATTCGACGAATTGTTTTCATATTATTCGTCTATGAAAACTAGAACTCGTAATCTACGATCTGTTCCGCCTCCTGAACGGACTTAATATATTCAACAACTGCATCATGTTCAGGATACTTCGTGTAGTTCCAAAATGTTTCTTTATTGTCGAATACGGAAATCAAACTGACATCGTAAAATGAGGCACCGTAATTTCCTGTATTTATGCCGGTTTCATATTCTACAATCTCGGGAATGAATCCCGGGAGGGTATCCAGTCTTTTCTTTACTTCAGCAGCCAGCTCAGCCCTGGACTTACCATCTACCTTTTCTTTAAGTTTCCACAATACGACATGTTTGTACATGATCAAAATCCTCCTTTGAATTATTTATATACTGTTAACTATGGAATTTCCATGTTTTATGGAAAGGAGACCTGTTGCCTGGTATATCCGGCAGCATTTGCAGGGATGTTTACTCCCATCACTGGTCATCGGCAAGGCCTAATATACTATTTGGGTGGTACTGGCTTTCTGATCAGGCATGCATACATAAGATGTTCAATAGTCTTAATGATCCCTGCTAATGGGTGATTTTAAGCTTGAACATAATTTGCGTAGCCTAAAATGATGCTTGCGATGATGAGCACGGCAATGCCCAGCAGCATAATTCTGAAAGGTTTCACTGCTCCTTTCCACTCTCCGGAACCATATGCCCAGATATTACTTATGATCAGTGATAGTCCCAGTAATATGGGCCAGCCGATAACAGGGCCGATTTCACCCAGCAGGGCGGAGCCCTGTCCGTATATACCCAAGGCAGCAAACCAGCAGAGGCCAGCAACAATAGCCCACAAATAGGCCTTGCCAGATTGGCTCACACCGAAGGAACTCCAGCTTTTGTTTTTAAACAGTAGTATAACTGCATAGCCTGCATTCATCAGGTAAGCTCCGGTAAGGACAACCGCCCAGGCAGCCAGGCTGCTGTTCCGGGTGATCACACCGGAAGCTTCGGCTACCTTAGCCACAGGGGCTGCATTGGCAAATCCCACATTTAACAGGGCAGACAATACCCCACAGACCGAAGCAAAAATAATTCCTTTAACAATGTTTGACGATTTGCTTTCTTCTTTTCTCATCTTATCCCTCTTGATTCCCGCTACGGCAGTAATGGCCACTCCGATAAGCATTACGAACACCCCTGCCAAGACAACAGAAAAGGCCGGGTTGGAAACAGCATTTTCCAACTGGAAGAGGGGTATCAAACTACCCACCGATGAGGCAAGTCCCATAACAATTCCGTAGGTTAGAGATAAACCGATATAGGGCACGCATACCCCGAACATAATGCCCCCGACGCCCCATAAGAATCCGAACAGAGCTGCCAAGGTTATGGCATTGGCCGGTGCGGAGCTGATGACGGCAAAGAGATCAGGAACGACCAGCAGGGCCCAGGTGAGGGGAAAAGCAAGCATGGCCACCGAGGCATGTACCAGCCACCAGGACTCCCATTTCAGGGGAGCCATATATTTCATACCAAGACCGAAAGTGCCCTGGAAAAAACTGGCAAAAATCACCAGAAGGAAAGGAAGAAACATTGATTCCATAGGATATTGTTTTAATTAAATTGTTGTTGTAACACGTTTCTTAATTAAATAATCATCTAAAGCGAGATGCGAACAGTCGTGTCCTATTCCGCTGTTCTTAATTCCCCCATGGGGCAGATATATGGAATATTTAGCGCCGTTAATCTGTACTTCCCCAAATTCAAGCTCTTCAGTGAAACGGACGATGCGATCATGGTTATTGGTAAAAATGTAGGATGCAAGTCCATACTCTGTATCATTTGCCATTTCAAGAACTTCGTCATCTGTTTCAAAACTCATAAAAGGAGCAATCGGTCCAAAAATCTCTTCCCGGAAAACACGCATTTTGGCTGTTACATTTAACAATACAGCAGGTTCAATCCAGTTGCCCTGTTCTTTACTCTGGGGTATTTTACCGCCCGTTTCCAGTTTTGCACCCTGAGAAACCGCATCATTTATGAGTTCAAACATCCGGTCACGGTCATATCTCGTGACGAGCGGACCCATGTCTGGTTTTTCCTCAACTCCAAATCCCAGAATTAGTTTCTCTGTTCTTTTCACAAAGGTATGCACAAATTTTGCATAGATATTCTTATGAATGAAAAACCGGTTGGCGGCTACGCAAATTTGTCCACAGTTCCCAAATTTCAGTGCAATGGACAGGTCAAGTGCTTTTTCAAAGTTGGCATCCTCAAATACAATAAACGGTGCATTGCCTCCAAGCTCCATACTGAGACGTTTAATGGATGTTGTGCTGTCAGCTATAACCTGCTGGCCGGTGGCTGTTGAACCGATCATTGTGATAAGGCTTGGAATTTTACTTTTCGACAGGGTTGTGGCCACCTCACTACTGGGGCCCGATAAAATATTCACCACACCGGCTGGAAATTTAATTTCATGTAATATTTCGCCCAGGATATATGCTGAAAGGGGTGACAGGATGGACGGTTTAATAATGATTGAGCAACCAGCAGCCAATGCGGGACCTAATTTAAAACCTACATTTAGTAAAGGGAAATTCCATGCCAGATAAGCAACTGCCACACCAGCCGGTTGACGGATCATTTTATGCCTGTGGGTATTCTCATAATCCGGTATCTGTTCATCCCGGAGGTTTTTCATTGCTGCCGGATACCATTCCAGTCCGTTTACCAGCGCTTCAATGTCCTCCCATGATCCCTCGTAAGTTTTACCCATTTCATATATGATGGCTGATCGTAATAATTTTTCTTTTTCCAGTACTTCCTTGCGCAATTTTTGCATCCAGTCCGTACGTTCAGCAAGAGATAATGATGACCAATGAGCAAATCCTTGTTGTGCTGACAGGAGCGTCTTTTGGGCATCATCTGCACCGGCCTGGGCTACTTCGGCAATCACTTCACCTGTTGCTGGGCAAATGACCTCCGTTCTTTTCTTACTTTCAGCATCTACGAGCTCACCGTCGATATAAAGCTGGTGATACCCAAAATTCATGGTTTTCATGTTTCTATTATAATCTTTAAGGTACTAATCAGTAACTTTGTGTGAGAGGCTACTGGAGTTTGAAAATTCATTTAATGCATCTGTGTTAACTTCCACTCCCAGTCCTGGTCTCTCTGGAACATCAATCATACCGTCCTTCATAATAATTTCAGGTTCAGTTAATCTCTCTCTTAATTGATTATCAGTTTGATCATATTCAATGAGGGATTCAGGTGTTATCAATCTTCCAGGTATGTTTTCCAGATTAGAAATGAAGTGAAGCGCTGCATGAATCCCTATGCCGGTTCCCCAGGTGTGAGGAATAATATCGACTCCATATGTGCTTGCCAGGGATGCGATCCGTTTGGCTTCGGACAATCCCCCGCAGGCGCATATGTCTGGCTGCAAGATGTCTACAGATTGATTTCTAAGTAGATGGTGGAAACCAAACCTTAAGTATTCACACTCTCCACCTGCAATGGGTATGATTGTTTTTTCTCTTAACTCCTTGTATTGTGTGTAAAACTCCGGGGAAATGGGTTCTTCAAACCAGGATATTTGAAAGGGTTCAATTTTTCTGGCTAACTCAATTGCTTCCACCAGGGTATAGGCATGATTCGAATCAACCATCAGTTTAATGCCATCACCTAGAATCTCACGCATATTTTTTACATTGTTATAATCAGAAGTGATACCCAGGCCAACCTTCATTTTTATGGCTTTAAAGCCTCGATTGACATAGCTTAGGGCTTCTTCATCAAATCTTTTCGCAGGGTTGTCATAATCTGAGAAATATAAGCCTGATGCATAGGGTTTGATCTTATTCCTGTGTGTACCGCCCAATAAAGCAGATACCGGTAAATCCAATATTTTCCCTTTTAAATCCCAGATGGCAATATCAATGGAACTCATCGCGGCAACGAGAACACCCCTGCGTGCATAGTCCAGTGTTTTGCGGTACATCTGGTGCCAGATTACTTCGTTATCCATAGGATTTTTGCCAATAACTATGGGTTCCAGGAGTTTAATTCCGGCTTCCAGTACCTCGGCTGGTCCGTACCCTTCTCCCCAGCCATATTCACCGTTTGAGGCAGTTATTTTTACAATACAGATACATCTTTCAGAGTATTCCCACTGAGAAAAGAAAAAACTTTTTGACAGCTTATCTTTAAGTACATACGTTTCTACTTTCTGGATTTTCATGAAATGCTGGTTATGTCTGTAAAATAAATTCGAAATCCTGCTGTGTAAAATAAATCATTAGCAATCTTATTTATATTCAAAAATTACCCACTATTAACAGTATTTTATCTAGTTTTGGCCAGTTCCCGTTTTCAAGAATATTTAATGCAAGACACAACTGACCGATGATTTTTATCAAACATATAGTTCATTCTTATTCCAAGAAAAAGTAAATGGAGAAATAACCATTGCTTATAATTACCCAATCATTATCATATAATCAAGATTGGTTAAAAGTAGTTGTTTGAAGTCGATTTCGGGTGGTGGCAGATGAAGTGATCTGTATATGAATAGCACGGTACTTAAGCCGCTGTTTTTTTGCTCTCTGTCAATTGATTGTATTGACATCTGTTGAACTGCAATCAACTCCTGTCCAATACGCCGCAGGTTATATGCCCCGACAGCCAGTCCGATATATCGTTTGAAATTTTGTAATCTTTGTTTCCCCGATGGGCAATCTGCCAAGTGTCAATTAATAACGGACATCATCTTCTCCCGCAATTCTTTCTTCTTTTCTGCATATTCTTCATCTGCCGCCAGGTTATTCCATTCATAGGGATCATTCTGATGATCATAAAGTTCTTCTTCACCGTTGCGGTAGAGGATGTATCTCCAGTTTTTGGTACGGTATGTATAGTTTTGTTCGAGTACCTCATCCTGATTAACACCTACACCCAGAACCGTCAGGGCTCCATCAGGACCTTCCCAGTTCCGGAATTCAGTATCTTTCAGAAAGGGGCGCAAACTAAATCCATTTATCGCTGCACCGGAATCGCTTTTCATTGTATTGCCCTGAAGATGGCAAAGGTCAGTAAGTGTCGGGAAAAGGTCGATTAAAGCAACCGGGTGATCCACTTTTGAACCGGGTTCAGATTCTCCGGGAGCCCTGATAATCATAGGGACCCGGGTACTTTCTTCCCAGGGAGAATTTTTAAACAGATAATCCTTTTCTCCCATCTGCCATCCATGGTCACTTGTTAAGATAACTATGGTATTATCCTTGAACTTACTGTTATTCAAAGCATCCATTACGGTCCCGATTTGTTCATCCACAAAAGCGATACAGGCCAGGTATCCCTGCAGGAAATGTTTCAGGCCGGTTTCAATATCAGGATAAGACTCCTTTAGCAGCCTGTAATATCTTGGCCCCTTCTTGGTGAGAGGATAAACATTTGTATAATAACAGTCTTCTGCGTCATTTTCCCTGATTAGCGAAAGTTCTATTTCCTCAAGAGGGAACATATCGAAGAACCGTTTTGGCGCATGTAAAGGAGTATGAGGTTTTACAAAACCAACACACATGAAGAAAGGTTGCTGCTCATCACGATTTTCCAGTTCCTTTATTTTGTTTACCGCCCACTGAGCATGCATTTCATCCGGCATCAGGTCCCGGTTGTTTTCATCCGTATAGTTCAGGTACCTTTCTTTATCCCATCCATAGATCCACCCGGGGTTATCCTGTCCCGCTTCATCTTCGGGGAAAGATGGTACATCAGACAGGGGTGCAAAAGAACCATCTACTGCACCTATGCTTCTGAAAGGTTCCGGTACGGATGGATGTCCGACCAGATCCTTGCCATTATAGGCAAAAGGCCCGTAATTGTTTATGTCAACTCCCCATTCATCCCAAAGACTTTCCAGGTTATGATGAAGTAGTTTTCCGCTTCCAACTACCAGGTATCCGTTCTCTTTGAAATACTCCATGAGGGTTTTGTTGTGTTTTAAAACCGGTTGCTTATAATGGGCTATCCAACCGAAATCTCTTGAATTATGAGTATAAACCCCTGTAAATAAACTATTTCGGGACGGGGAGCAAACCGGGGTATTGCTATGAGCATTGGTAAAAACAACTGCTGATTGTGCCAGTTTGTCTATGTTGGGAGTTTTAACCTGGGGATGTCCGCCGAAAGCTCCTGAGTAATCATTTAAATCATCACAAATGATGAACAGGACATTCAGGTGTTCATCTTTTATTTTATTTCCCCCTGGCGTACATGCATTCAGAATTGACGCCATTAATAAAAGTAAGCTGTACAACAAATAGTTCGATTTCATGTTGCTGAATTTTTAAAGTGAACACATAGAATTTATTCTTGTTTTGGCTTCTCTACACAACCATACATCCGAATCCTGTACATCGAGCTTCCTACCTCACGTACCGCCTCGATGGTCTCAGGATAGGGTTTGTTACATATATCAATCAACCCGATCTGGTAGTTTTCTCCATCGCCGCGACCGGTGGCCACCTGATCTTGAAACTGAAACCAGCCCGTCCCGACAAAGTATGGATTCTTCATCGCACCGCTAACGTAATCACGGTATGCTCTGGCGCGGTCTTCCTGACTGGCAACCGGGGCCGGAGTCCCGTGTGGAACAAACTGTGGTACAGGGCTCCAAAATGAAACTCGCCGATAATAACCGGTTTCGAATCGATGTTCTTAACAGGTATGGTGATCCGTTCGTACCTGGAAAGATCCCAGGGATGGCCGTGGGCATTGATTGTGATGCCGATCGGCCTGTCTGCATCATAACCCGTCGTTACCCGAAGTACCGAAACATATCCTCCTGGAAACCCCGAATGAGCAAATTCCCGGTCAAAAGTCAATTTGGCATTCTGCGTACTGACACGGTCCAGTTCAGATGATAGAAAACCACTTTCAAATGCCAGTATCATTGAAGGCTGTGTGGTTGACAAATCCCTGGACTGTTTTGTATTGGATTGCCGGGTTGTGCACGAAGTATGCATTATAAGCCATAAAGGAAGGAGGATAGTTGTCATTAAAATGAAAGACGGAACATGAAGGTAGTTCTTCATAATAATTTACATTTTAGTAGTTTATAATTCTTCGAGATATACTCTTGACCAGAGTTGATTCACATCAAGTTCTAATGAATTAGTAAAGAATTCTTGAGCTTTCTTTGTTTCGGATTTCCCCATATATCCCAATCCTATGATATGATAAGCATTTGCTTTTCTCTGGTTTTCCGTCAGTCCCGATCCAAATTTTGCAAAGAAATCAACTTCGGCAGTTGATTGAAGTTGTTTCTGTCCGATATCTATCATTTCCTCAAAGATCTGATTCGCTTTTTTGTGGTTACCTGACTTCTGATAAGCCATGGCCTGATAAAACAGGTATTCACGATTGATATTTTTTTGATTGTATGCTTTGACATAAAAATCCTTTGCAGCAGCTAAATCTCCTTTTGCTTCATATGCCAGTCCCGTATAATAATAAATCTGCGGATTTCCTGGATATGTGGAAATCCTGCCTATCAGCTGGTTTTCCGGATAGGTATCAGCCAGCAGGAAATCATTGAGGGCCGCCTCCGGATTTCCATTGGCCAGGTGCAGTTTCCCTTTTAATAAATGGGCATTTACATGTATGTCATGCAATTCATCTGATCCCTCCTGCCTGTAAAAATACCTGCTATCGAGTAAGTTGATGGCCCGGCCATATTCCCCTGCAAGCACCAATACCAGAATTTCCCGAATCAGTGCATCTTGCCGTTGAGCAACATACTTATGATTATCAGTCAGGATTTTCAACCTCTTTTCAATGGAATCGCCTCTCCTTTCATACAATTGATCAAGTTCAAAATAATACCTGCTTTGCGTGCGGTCGTTCATTATGGCCTTTTTATATGATGCAATTGCTTTGTCCACATCATTAAGTTGATATTGATAACCCCAGCCAAGGTTTCGATGGGCAATTGCCAGTCCAGGCTCAAGTTCAACTGCCTTTTCCCACATTTGAATGGCTTTTTCGGGCTGTTTGTCAAACAGTAAATTCCCCATATAATAATAGGCTCGTGAATCTTCATTATTATTATAGGTTAATGCTGTTTTATAAACATTGAGGGACTCTAATCTGAACGGGAAGCAATAATCAGTAGATTTTTCCATTCCTTTACGAAAATAATGCCTGGCCTGGTCATGGTTATTCATCAAATGATGAAGATAACCCAGACAATAAAAGACGGTAGGATAATTTTTTAATACTTCATTCTCGGAGTTATCCGCAATTTCTAATAACGCCATTGCTTCAGAAAAAAAATCTGAATTCATATAATAAGCAGCCAATTCAAGGTAATTTTCAGGGTAATCCCGCAATAATTGAAATAATAGTCCCCGGGT
>JABUBO010000760.1_pt1 | contig 10567 bp, 8 predicted proteins | sample 7240361 | NCBI WGS metagenome assembly JABUBO01 (sample SAMN07256346, study PRJNA390944) | subsurface metagenome | isolation source: Methane hydrate marine sediment | place: Pacific Ocean: Eastern North Pacific, ODP site
AAATATTTACTGGGCGGTGAAGTATTAAGCCGGGTGTTATTTTATGTTTCAGTAATCTACCTGCTAATCACCAAAATCCCTTTTGAAATTCCACTTGGTGTTTTTCTGTTCAGAATGATGATACAGCTTATTGCTTTCAAATTTACCATGTTACGTTTGAACGAAAAATTTTTATTGCTATCTTCGTTGATTTATGATTTGATATCACCATTCCTAAACTTTGGTTTATTTTTATCAAATCTTCCAAGCGCAGGAAACAATAAATGGAAGTAAATCCGAATCTTTCCGAAAAGGCTCAATATGATTTCCGATTAGTTCAACTAGCCAGGAAGGGTGATCAAAAGGCATATGCTGAATTATTGGGTCGTTACCGGGATGCAATTTATTATATGTTGCTTAAAATGGTAAACAATCCAATTGATGCGGAGGATTTAACCATTGAGGCTTTTAGTAAAGCATTTAAAAATATTGAACAATATACTCCCAATTTTGCTTTCAGTACATGGTTGTTTAAAATTGCCTCAAACAATTGTATTGATTTTATAAGAAAAAAGAGAGGAAGTCATATTTCCATAGATCAAGGTCAGGAAGAACAGGATACTATTTCCGATGCTATCCAGGCATCTACTCTCGATCCTGAAGAAAACCTTATTAAACAGCAAAAGGTAATCCTCACAAGAACAATTGTAACAAAATTAAAACCCCGCTACCGGCGTCTGATCGAACTTAGATATTTTAAAGAATATTCCTATGAGGAAATTGCAGAGGAACTCGATCTTCCGATTGGTACGGTAAAAGCCCAACTCTTCAGAGCACGCGAATTGCTGTACAATATCCTTAAAAAATCGAATTCAAAAATTTAGCCCCCCCTGTCCCCGCCTATGGAAATCATAACTAAATATTTTCCACATTTAGACGAAGAAAAACTGGCTTCCTTAAACCGTTTGATGGAATTGTACATGAACTGGAATGAAAAAATAAATGTAATCTCCAGAAAAGATATTCATTTTCTGTACGAACGCCATGTACTTCATTCACTTTCCATTGCAAAGATTTTGTCTTTTAATGTTGGTACCAGGATCCTGGATGTAGGTACAGGTGGTGGTTTCCCGGGGATCCCCCTGGCCATAATGTTTCCTGAATCAAGATTTTACCTTATTGATTCGATCGGAAAAAAAATTAAAGTAGTTTCTTCAATTGCCCGGGAACTGAATTTAACCAATGTTTATGCCTTGCAAACCAGGGCCGAAGATTACACCGCGAAATTTGATTTTGTCACCAGCAGATCGGTTACTTCCTTTCCGAAATTTGTAAAATTGGTATTGAATAATTTTCTAAGGAAAAACAGAAATGCCATTAACAACGGGATACTTTATCTGAAAGGGGGTGACCTTTCTCGTGAATTGAGTCCATTTAAAGACCAGGTCGAAATTTTTTACATATGCGATTTTTTTAATGAACCGTATTTCAAAACAAAAAAAATTATTTACTTGCCTATGAGATTTTAAAGGGGAATTGCAAAGATTTATTTCCACTTATTATTTACTATAAAAAAACATTATCTTTGCAATCTCATTTTTCAGACTAAAGAGATGAAAAGAAAATTCTAATATTATGAAACGGACTTATCAACCGTCGAGGAGAAAAAGAAAAAACAAACACGGATTCAGGTCGAGAATGTCAACGGTAAGTGGCCGGAAGACTATATCTTCAAGACGGGCAAAAGGCAGGACAAAACTTTCAGTATCAGACGAACCACGGCATAAAGTTTAACATACAAAATAACCTCACGTTTAATTGAAAAAGTGAAGGGAAGATTTTCCTTTACTTTTTTTTTCGATCCATTTTTATCATCATAAAATAAAAAAGAGACACTTGAAAACTGATTGGTTACAATTCCAATATAATTTTATCTTTGCCTTACCGTTTTGCTAATTAGAGTCTATCTATTAAGTAATTTTTTATGTTCCGGATAAATCATGGAATTTTTACGGTTTTTAATCAGCAAAGTATTCCTTAAGAACTTATTTTATGCCATCGTTTTCTTTGTTTTTATAGTTCTCGGGACATTACTTTGGTTACATCTTTATACTCATCATGGTATGGCAAGGCCTGTGCCTGATTTTACGGGAAAAACCCTTGAGGAAATTGAAAACACAGCCTGGGAACATAAACTCCGGTATAAAATCATTGATTCGGTTTATTCAAATGCTGTTGACAAGGGTTCGGTATATAAACAAAATCCCAAACCCGGATTTAAGGTTAAAAAATGGAGAACTGTTTTCCTCACTCTAAATGCATTTAACCCGGAAATGGTAAAAATGCCAAACCTGGTTGGGCTTACCTATCGTCAGGCAAAAGTAATTCTAGAAACGACTGGATTGAAAATAGGGATGCTAAGCTACATGCCCGATATTGCCATAAATAATGTTTTAGAGCAAAAATTCAGAGGAGAGGCTATTGAGAAAGATGAGCTTATAGAAAAGGGAACAAGTATTGATCTGATTTTAGGGAAAGGACCCAGTAACGAAACAACTCTTGCCCCAAACCTAATTTCTTTTACTATGGAGATTGCCAGGCAAAAAATATTTAATGTTTCCCTGAATCTTGGTGCTTTTATTTTTGACGAAACGGTTAAAGACCAGGAAGATTCTTTAAACGCCTTCGTCTGGAAACAAAATCCTGAATTCAATGTTAAGAATCCGGTTCAATTGGGCTCACCTGTATACATTTGGTTAACCACCGATTCTGCCAAATTGCCCCAACCAGATACTTTAACCGTAGTTCAACATGAATTTGATGGAGAAGCTTCGAATTATTAACCATATCGCCCTTATTTTTTTATTCTCTGTCAATTTTTCCTTTGGTCAGGAAAAAATCGCGGGATTACATGTTAATGGCATAGTAAAAAATTATTATCAAAACCTATCTAAATCCAAAAAACTAAAAGGTGCACAAGCCACCGATACCTTAGAGCTTCCGTTTTTTGAAGATTTTTCAAAAAATACGGTTTACCCCGACACCAAATTATGGACCGATCGTTTCGCCTTTATAAATTACACATACGGGATAAATCCTATTTCAATAGGAGTGGCTACCCTCGATGCCATTGATTTTACCGGCGCCATTTACCCAAATGCAAATTCAACCGGTTTTAAAGCCGATGAGCTGACCTCAAATCCCATTAACCTGGCCTATTCCCCAACATCAAATATTTACCTGAGTTTCTATTATCAGCCCCAGGGTATTGCGGATCCCCCTGAATTCAAGGATTCTCTTGTACTTGAATTTTATTCTCCAAATGAAACATTATGGCATTCCGTTTGGCAAACACCCGGAGTTACCCTGCATGAATTCAAACAAATTATTATTCCAATTACAAGCCAAAAATTTCTGACACAAGGTTTCAGGTTCAGATTTAAAAATTATGCCAGTTTAACCTCAAACACTTTAATTCCTGGCCTGGTTTACAATTGTGATCACTGGCATCTTGATTATATTAAACTGGATAAAGACCGGTATGAAGGAGATACTATACCTCATGATGTAACATTTGTCAAACCCGTCGGATCATTAATCAAAAATCATGAATCCATGCCCTGGGATCATTTCAGGAAGGCATTCTTAACCGTAATGGACGACAGCATCCGAATTAGCTACAAAAATAATGACAACATTGTCAGGAATGTAACCAGGAATTTTGAGATTCGGGATGTTTATGAAAACAAAATCGTCAGATCTTTCAGCGGAGGTGCAGCAAACATCGGACCATGGGAAATTATTGATTACAGTACCATGCCTAAATATACTTATGATTCTCCTGGATCTGACTCAGCGTTATTCGAAATAAAAAGCTACCTTATTACCGACGATTTCGACAAAAAAGATAATGACATCATTTCATACATTCAAAAATTTCATAATTTTTATGCTTATGATGATGGAACGGCGGAAGCAGGTTATGGATTACCCGGACAAAGCATGGATAATGCCATGCTAGCATATCAGTTTTATTCATATAAGCCTGACTCCTTACGGGCAATACAAATGTATTTTAACCAGTCGTTCGACAATGCGAACCAAAAACAGTTCTATTTAACTGTGTGGGCAGATAATAACGGAACCCCGGGAGAAGTATTGCTCAGTCAGCAAAGTGAAATACCGGTTTTTGAGGACAGTCTCAATAAGTTTCATACATACCTTTTAGATACCGTTGTATTAGTTTCCGGAACTTTTTATATCGGATGGACTCAAATAACCGATGTTTATCTAAATGTTGGGTTCGATCTGAACAGGGTGAAAAACGATAAGGTCTTTTATACGTATGGGGGAATATGGAATACCTCGGAATGGCCAGGAGCCCTGATGATCAGGCCTGTACTGGGAAGCGATCTAATTTCTAAGGTAAAAAAGATAAATATACAGAACCTGATCAGGATTTACCCTAACCCGGCAAAAGACTATATCAGGATAGAATACCTGAAATCAAATCCGTCGACAAATCCGGCAATTCATATATTCAATAGTTACGGACAACAAGTTTATGCAACTGACTATCTTAACCAGCCAATAAATATTTCAGAATGGTTGCCGGGAATTTATTTTGTCAGGATACTGGAAAAAGGAGTTATCCCTGAAAATAAAAAATTCATAGTTATCCATTAACTACGGGATTCCCCTGATGAATGAGGAGTTAAATAACCGCCAGGAGCTTTATGAACATTTCCGCTTTGTTGCAGACCGGGGACAGAGCCTGTTGAGGATAGACAAATACCTGGTTAACAAAATCGAAAACGTATCAAGGACACGGATACAGGGTGCTGCCACTGCCGAAAACATACTGGTGAATAACAAACCTGTGAAGTCGAATTACCGTGTCAAGCCAGGTGATGTCATTTCCATTGTAATGACCTACCCTCCCCGGGAAATCGAGATTTTCCCTGAAAATATTCCTGTTGATATTATTTTTGAAGATGACGATTTGATCATTATCAATAAAGCTCCCGGTATGGTAGTCCATCCGGGACATGGGAACTATTCCGGAACCCTGGTAAATGCTTTAACATATTATTTAAAAGACCTGCCTCTGTTTCAGTCTGGTGAAATACGTCCGGGCCTGGTTCACAGAATTGATAAAAATACCTCGGGCATCCTTGTCATTGCAAAAACCGAACTGGCACATAATAAGTTGGCCAAACAGTTTTTCGATCACTCGGTTGACCGGAAGTATCTGGCACTGGTTTGGGGGAACCCGGAAGAAAATGAGGGTGTCATAACAGGGCATATTGGCAGGAACCCAAAAGACCGCACCAGAATGTATGTTTTTCCCGACGGGTCTTTGGGTAAACCGGCCGTAACACGTTTTAAGGTTATCGAACGCCTGGGATACATTAGTCTTGTTGAATGCAAACTTGAGACAGGAAGAACACATCAAATTCGTGTTCATTTTCAATATTATAAACATCCCGTATTCAACGATAATGAATATGGAGGAGACATGATACTTAAAGGTACTACCTTCTCAAAATACAGGCAATTTGTCCAGAACTGCTTTAAAATCCTTCCCAGACAAGCATTGCATGCTAAATCATTACGTTTCATCCATCCGCGGACAAACCAGCCTGTGTTTTTTGACTCAGATCTTCCTGAAGACATGCAGAAAGTGATTGAAAAATGGAGAAATTACACCAGAAAAAATTAGTTAAATGAAACCAAACGTTGCAATTGTAGCCGGTGGTGATTCCTCAGAATTCATAATTTCTGTTGGTAGTGCTGAGCAGGTTGCAAACCAACTCAGTATGGATAAATATAATGTTTATACCATTTTGTTAAAAGGTGAGGATTGGATACTTAAAAGTGATAAGTATGGTGATATTCCAGTTAACAAGGACAATTTTTCATGCACATTACAAGGTAAGTTATTATTTTTTGATGTTGTTTTTATTGCCATTCATGGCACTCCGGGTGAAGATGGTAAATTACAGTCTTATCTCGACCTTATCGGGATACCTTACACCAGTTCAGGAGCATCTGTATCTGCATTAACGTTTAACAAATATGCATGCAAAAATTACCTGAAAGAAATTGGTATATACTCAGCCAAAGCAATGCTGATTAGAAAAGGAGATCGTGTTGATGAAGAAAAAGTGATCCGTACGCTTGGTTTTCCTTGCTTTGTAAAACCCAATAACAGCGGATCAAGTGTTGGAATTTCAAAAGTATCAGGTCAGGACGAGCTAAAAACTGCCATTAAAAAAGCCCTTGGAGAAGGAGATGAAGTAATCATTGAGGAATTCATAAAGGGAATTGAAATTTCCTGCGGATTGGTTAAAATACATAACCGGGAATTGATCTTTCCGCTTACAGAGATCATAAGTCAAAAGGAATTTTTCGATTATGAAGCAAAATACACCGATGGCATGGCTAATGAAATAACACCTGCAAGGATATCCGAACATACTACAAGATCTTGCCAGGAATTATCTTCAAAAATATACTCCGCTTTAGGCTGTAATGGGATTGTTAGAATTGATTACATACTTTCAGAAAATAAACTCTGTTTTCTGGAAATTAATACGGTTCCGGGAATGAGCCCGGAGAGCATTATTCCAAAACAAGCCAGAGCCTATGGAATTGACCTGTCGGATCTATATGATCTGGTTATTGAAGATGCCTTGTTTAGAAAGAAGAAATAAACAATTATTTTATAATCTAAGAAAAGAACCTCGGAGAGGTTCCATTATTGTAGAAAGTATAGCCGGTTAATAGAAGCGCCGTAACTGCTATTGCTGCTTAGGAGTAAAGTGTTGCTTACGGCGCAATTATCATGACGTTAAATCATGGATTTCATTATTCTCCCATATGAGATGCCTTTGGCAAATCTTCATACAAACCCATTCTGTATTCATCAATTGTAGCACATGAGCAATTCAGGTTCCGGTCTCCTTTAGCATCATCCACTCTTCCTGCAGCCGGCCAGAGCTTATTTTCTTTTATCCAATTCAGTGGGTATGCAGCCTTCTCTCGGCTATAGGGATGTTCCCATTTATCCGAAGTAACTGCTTCTGCTGTATGAGGTGCATTTTTCAGGACATTGTTCTGCTGATCGTATTTCCCTTCTTTTATTTCCATGATTTCACTATAAATACTGATCATTGTTTGGATAAACCGGTTCAATTCCTGGTATGATTCACTTTCGGTTGGTTCAACCATCAAAGTACCATGGACAGGGAAGGAAAGGGTTGGAGCATGAAACCCGTAATCCATTAATCGTTTTGCAATGTCGGCTTCGGTAACGCCGGCAACCGGCTTAAAATCACGGCATTCCAGGATCATCTCATGAGCAACAAATCCGGTTTCTCCGGTATATAAGGTTTCAAAATAAGGTTTCAGCGAAGAAGCGATATAATTAGCATTTAGGATAGCCATCTTTGATGCCATGGTTAATCCGTTGCCTCCCATCATTTTAATAAATGCATGAGAAATGGGCAATATACTTGCACTTCCCCAGGGAGCTCCTGCAACGGCTGGAATTCCCTTTGCACCACCGGTTTTAACAACCGGATGAGTGGGAAGGAAGTCAGTCAGATGTTTTGCTACCCCAATGGGACCTGCCCCCGGGCCACCACCGCCATGCGGAATAGCAAATGTTTTGTGGAGATTCAGGTGACAAACATCGGCTCCAATTACTGCAGGGTTAGTCAAACCTACCTGGGCATTCATGTTTGCACCATCCAAATAAACCTGTCCACCACTCTCATGTATGATATCTATGATTTCTTTGATCTTTTCTTCGAACACCCCATGAGTTGAAGGATAAGTTATCATGATGGCCGCAAGATAATCTTTGTGTTCTTTTGCAAGGCTATTCAAACTGTTCAGATCAACATTTCCCCTTTCATCACAATCGACAACAACCACTTTCATCCCGGCCATTACTCCACTGGCAGGATTGGTACCGTGGGCTGAAGCAGGGATCAGAACGATATTTCTGTGTCCCTCTCCTCTGCTTTTGTGAAATTTACGAATAACAAGAAGTCCGGTATACTCGCCGGCAGCACCGGAATTCGGCTGAAAAGATATTGCATTAAATCCAGTAATAATTTTCAAGTCTTCCTCCAGTTCCCTGAAGAGTTGATGATACCCCTCTGCCTGATCAACAGGAACAAATGGATGGATATTCAAAAATTCCGGCCAACTCAGAGGGAATAATTCGGTTGCAGCATTAAGCTTCATTGTACAGGAACCCAGTGAAATCATAGAATGGGTGAGTGAAAAATCCTTTCTTTCCAATTTTTTAATATACCGCATCATTTCAGTCTCGGATTGGTAACTGGTAAATATTTTAAGTGAAAGAAAGGCAGATGATCTTTTAAACTTTTTGTCAAAAAAGATTCTATCAGGTAAGTAACTGACCTTTGGCAATTCTTTATGATTTGCCAAAGCAAATACTTCCATAATAAGTCTCAAATCTGTAGGGAGAGTAGTTTCATCAAGACTTATGCCGACTGTTTTTTCATCAAAATATCTAAAATTCAGTTGTCTTTCAAGAGCAGGTTTTTCTATATCAGAAGAGGTGACATTTCCCGGAAGTTTAATTTTCAAGGTGTCGAAAAAATTTTCATTACGCTGGTCATACCCTAATTCCATTAACTTTTCCGCCAGGAATCCTGCCGATTGGTGAATATGGCTCGCGATCCTTGTTAAACCTTTTTGCCCATGGTAGATTGCATACATGCCCGCCATAGTAGCCAATAATGCCTGGGCAGTACATATATTCGAAGTTGCCCTTTCCCGTTTTATATGTTGTTCACGGGTCTGCAAAGCCATTCTAAGCGCATGATTCCCTCCTGAATCGACTGTAACGCCAATAATCCTGCCAGGAATATTACGTTTAAACTTTTCCCTTGTAGAGAAGAAACCGGCACTTGGTCCACCGTACCCCATGGGAATTCCAAACCTTTGCGTAGAACCAACAACAATATCCGCATCCCACTCACCGGGGGGAACTAACAATACCAGGCTCAGGATATCAGCAACCACAGCCACCAATGCCCCTGCTCCGTGTGCTTTTTCTACAAATCCGGCATAATCATTTATATTTCCGTCCGAATCAGGATACTGCACGATTGCGCCAAAAACTTTATCATGGAATTTAAATTCATTGAATTTCCCTGTCACGATTTCAATTCCCAACGGATTGGACCTGATTTCTAAAACGGCGAGTGTTTGCGGAAATATTTTCTCATCAACAAAAAAGATATTCGCCCCTTCCTTTACTGTTGCTCTCGAACGTGTATTATACATCATGATCATTGCTTCAGCTGCTGCGGTTGATTCATCCAGGAGGGAAGCATTAGCAATTTCCATACCGGTGAGATCCATCACCATGGTTTGAAAATTAAGCAATGCTTCTAATCTTCCCTGAGAAATCTCTGCCTGGTAGGGAGTATAAGAGGTATACCAGACCGGATTTTCAAGGATATTCCTTTGGATCACCGCAGGAAGAATCGTTCCATAATAACCGAGGCCAATAAAAGACCGGAACATTTTATTCTTTGAGGCAATTCCCTTTATTTTCTGAAAATATTCATACTCACTTATTCCGTCAGGAATTTGCAAGGGTTCATCAAGCAAAATGGAATTTGGAATAGTTTTCTTAATTAGTTCATCCAGGGATTCTAATCCAATTTTTTTAAGCATAATCCCTGTCTCTTCATCTCTGGGACCAATATGTCTGTTTTTGAAATCATCAAGTGCCATATATCTAAAGATTAAATTACTCGTCTGACCACTAAAATGCATTAACTTTTTACATAAACCATAACATAATTGCAATGTTTCAAATCTAAACTAATCGCCCGGCAGCAGTAGTGGTCTGACGAGTAACAGAATTCCAATCCCGGTTTATCGGGACTATTGATTTACAATAAGTTATCTGTATCTAATAAATATTATCTGATAAAAGGCTGAGGCTAAGGATTTTATGCCTTCATCAAGCATATAAGGCTGTTTTTGTCTTTTCGAGTGATTTTATAAAGTATGGATTTGATAATGAGTTTACAGTTGTCAGGTCTATTTTTCGTTTGAATAATTCTTCCAGTTTATCTGCCAGTTTGAAATAATTATCGGCATAGTCACCGTAATCCATTGGTTGAAATGAAACTAAAAAATCAATATCACTCTTTTCATTGAATTTATCAGTGCAGACCGAACCGAATACATATAACTTATCCACATGATATGCTTTGCATAACTCCTTCAACGCATTTAGTTTCTCTGTCAATATTTTTTTCATTTAACCTGTTTTGTGACAAATTTAATAAAAAATCTGATGCGTTAGGCTTGGAAGTCAGGCAGTATTACATTTGAGGCGCTGTTGAACTAAACCCCGGGGAAAACCCCGGGGTAGATTTTTGTATAACTTTGTAGTACTAAATAAAAATTATACAATTATGAATAAAATAAAAAAAAACTTTGACATGGGAGCAAAGTTTAGCTCCTGATTTTAAGAAGATGCGTAACCGGATGGTTATTGAGAACCTGTCGCCCAGGACTATCCGCAGTT
>JABUBO010000761.1_pt1 | contig 10567 bp, 15 predicted proteins | sample 7240361 | NCBI WGS metagenome assembly JABUBO01 (sample SAMN07256346, study PRJNA390944) | subsurface metagenome | isolation source: Methane hydrate marine sediment | place: Pacific Ocean: Eastern North Pacific, ODP site
ATCGAGGGGAGAAACAAGCATTCATAAAACAAAAAATACAAATCTAGTTCATACCTGTGGAAAAAGTATTAAATAATTAGCAAGAGTAAAATCTCATGTAGAATGCTGTTCTTTCTTATGGCATACTTGAAAATTTATATATTTTGAAGATGAATTTGCCCTTATACAACAAGATTATAGATGAAAAGAAGACGAGTTCCACTCCCTTTCTTATTGTACATTTTAATTTATAAGATTTAAAGAATTTTAAGATGATTGTATGCGTCGCGATTTAAGTTATTTTTTGATTATAAGTCTGATTGGATTGTTTGTTATTTTTAGTTCCACTATGTCTAAAAGTCCAATCTTACCTCTCTTTGCGAAATCCTTGATGAGTTATGAGAGTGAAATGCAATATATTGGTTATGTTATTGCAGCTTCTACCGTGTCAGGAATATTAGTAAGTGCTGTTGCCGGTCGATTATCAGATATTTACGGCCGAAATAGACTCCTTTTAATTTCGATTATTATATTTATTACCGCTCCTTTTTTATATTTTTTAGCAACTAATATTTGGATATTAATGCTCATACGTTTTTATCATGGCTTCTCAACAGCGATTTTCGTTCCAGTTGCAATAGCTGCTATTGCAGAATCCTATCCAGAACAAAAAGGAGAACGTATTTCGACCTTTTCTTCAATAACATATGTTGGTCGTTTTCTAGCTCCTTTAACCGGTGGAGCTATACTTTACATCACAAATTATTACTATTATGGAGTCTATTTTGTTTGTGGTTTCTCAGCGATGATCGGGTTTCTTTTTTATTTATTTCTTTATCGAACCCGACAACATCAAACTAACCTTAAGCAAAAAGCAAAGAAAAATACTTTATTATTAAAAGAATTTTTTAAAGGTTTTAGGTATGTAATAAGTCACAAAAAAATTTTATTGACTAGTGTTGTTCAGGCTAGTCAATATTTTGCTTATGGGATCGTTGAAGCTTATATTGTTCTTTATGCCGAATCTCTTAACTATGATATTTGGTTAATTGGATTAATACCAGCAATTCTTATCTTAATACTGATTTTTATTAAACCAATAATGGGGAATTTATCAGATAAAATTGGACGTCGAATAATTATCTTAGTTGGGCTTATTATTGGTGGTATCGGAACATTATTTATTCCTTATATAATTAGCCCATTCTGGCTCATCGTTGATCTTTGTGGGTTCGGGATAGGAATGGCAATGGTAACCTCTTCTACTACCGCCTATGTATCAGATCTTTCTAGAAAAGAAGATTATGGCGCTGCAATTGGAGTTCTAGGCACAATTATGGATATTGGGCAAACAATTGGACCCATTCTAAGTGGTTATGTCTTGGTTATTTTTTCATACTGGGGTATTTTTTCAATGGTGGGGGTCGTACTTTTGATAACTACAATTCTCTTTGTTATATTGTAAATGTTTTTTTTTAACTTTAATTATTCATTGATCTGAGATTATTCATGCTAATAATTGAAGAAGTGGTATAATATGCGGATTCTTTAAGAGATTCTGCATATTCATGGGATTATATTTAGTAATATTGAACAATTTAAGGATTATTATTATTTTAACCCATTTTTTTTTAAAAAATTGTTTAATCTTTTTGAATTAAACCAGATTACTTTTTTAGATTTATCTAAAGCTTTAAAATGAGTTTCATTTCCTGACCAAATTGGTGCATTTAAGAAAAGAGCACAGACAACAAAAGGTACGTCATTTTCATGGAAAATTAAACTTCTAGCTTCAACAATCTTTGGTTCATATTGTTTGGGAGAAATTTCAATTATATCAAATTGGGAAAGAATAGAATTCACGGTTTCTTCCTGAAAATTTAATTTTTCTGAAAGATTCCTTAGAATTTCATCCCAAAATATAGCGGGTGCAAATAATTGAATTTCATTATTATCAATAATACAATTGAGAAGTTGTCTTTCGATGCCATTTTTATTATATATGGCTGAATATATTATGTTGGTATCTATAACTAAGGGAATCATTTCTTAGATTCTTCCTTTAAGATTTTTGCTCTTATTTCTTCTCCAGATTTTATGATATCTTCTAAAGATAAATTCTTTTCTTTTAATTTTTTTTGAAATTCAATGCCAAAATCGTCAATCTTCTTTTTCTTTGCTTCTATTATTAGTAATTTTAGTAATTCATCCATAGATTTTGCATTATATAATGATAGAAGATTCTTTAATTCTTTTTTGGTCTTATCTTTAATAGAAATTGTAGTATATGTCATGTTAACTTATATGATTTAATTATTTAATTATTTAATAAAATAATTATTCTATTAATAGTAAAATCATTATTTATTTTTATAGTTTTTTATCCTGAGGTAGATGGCACCTAACGGTTAGCATGAATTAGTTCGATTTCTAATTTTTTTATTATTTAATATCAAAAATTTTACTAAAACCCTTACTAAATTCTGTTAATTCGTAATATGAATAATTTCCTTCTTAGTAATTTCATAAATTAACTATAAATATGTAAAATACATATAATATCATAAATGATCATATTTAATTCATCTCCTTTAATCCATCTAACGAAAATTGGTAAAATAAGGTTTATTTTAAATTTATTTGATTTTATTGTTATTCCCGATAAAGTATATTCAGAGGTAATAGAAGAAGGAATAAAAGCGGGATTTTCCGATGCGATTCTTTTAAAAAATTATTTTAAAAATAAAAAAATTAAAAAAATGGAGATTAGCCAACCTGATCCAATTTTAAAAGATTATCTTCATGTGGGAGAATATGAAGCAATACAATTAGCACAACAATTAGATGGATTATTGGTAATGGATGAAAAAAAGGGTCGATTAGTTGCAGAACAAAAAGGGATTGAAGTAGTAACTACTGCGGATACGCTTTTATTATTACGTAAAGAAAATATGATTGATTTGACACTATTTCAATCAAATTTGGGGAAATATGCTGCAAATAGCTGGTTATCTCCCAAAGTATATGAAAAATATTTAAAAGAGGGAAAAAAATTTGAGTGAAAGATTATCAATTGTAATATCTTCGGATTTGAATAAAGAAATTGAAAAATTGCAAAAAATTTTGAAAATGGATAAAAGTACCGCTATCCGTCATTTACTCTTAAAATCCATTCGCGAAATAAAAATTGAGACCGCATTAGATGAATATAAAAAGGGAAAAGTGTCTTTTGGAAAAGCATCGGAGATCGCTGGTATTAATCTTTGGGAGTTTATTGATATCTGCCACCGCCATAAAATTGGATTGGATTTAACAGAAGAAGATGCGGATGTTGGAATTAAGCGAATTTTAAAACTAGATCTAGATAATTATAAACAGAAGATCAAAAAATCTTTGAAATTAACAGAGAAATGAGAGAAGAGATAATACCGGATTTAATTTGAAAGCTTTTAATGATAATTCAAATAGAAAACATTTATATTATTAATATCTATTTGATTTTGAATTTTAAAATTATTTAATATCAAGGGCGTTGCAGAAATCTTTACCGAATTCTGTTAATTCGTAATATGAATATTTTCCACCTGGGTTTTCCGGTTTTATATAATAATTATTTATTAAACTTGCCTTCATAAGTGCTTTTAAATGAAAACTAATTGTGCTTGAGGATAACTTTGTATTTTCTATTAATTCTGAGTAGGAAATCTTTTTTTTATTTATAATAAGTTTAATTATTTCTCGTCTTTTTTCTTGTCCTAAAGCATCTAATGCTCTGCTAATTTCGGGAGGGAAATCAAGGTTTTTCATTATAATTATCACCAATTAATAAAAGTCAAATTTCATATATAAATGTTGATGAAAATATATCTAAGTTAAATTTTTCAATATTTATTTTATTTATATATTTTTAAACTCATAAAGTATTACAAAGATGAAGAAAATATCTTGGAAGCTTCATTATTATTATGTAATTCATGAAAAACAGATTATATTTACAAAATTGTATATCTGCTGGCATAATTATTTAGATTTTTTATAAAGAAAATGAGAATAATTATCGATATTAAAGAAGAATAGGTTATACTGTGATCATTTCTGAAAAATATTTATATTTAAATGTATCTTACACTAACTTGTTTTGAAAATGATGTCCAATTTTTTTTAAAAAAAATAAGAGATGATAAAATCTATGGCAGAAATGTCAAAAGAAATGAAAATTGTGCTTTTGGTTAATGCAGTGGTTGCATTTATATATGCTTTTCTTGAATTGATAATTCCTGAGATATATTATCAGTTAATTGACGCACCTGCGTTTGATATACATTTCTGGAGGAATGTTGGTGGAACTCTTTTGGTTCTTGGAATTTTCGCCATAATTGCGATCATAAGAGCAGATTGGGAAAAAGTTAAAATAGCTTTCGAGATTGCAATCGTATTTTTAATAATGCTGTTTATCTTAGATATTGTGGCGTTTATTACTATTACTGGTTCAGCTACTTGGATTATAAGTCAGGTGATTGCTACAATTATAACAGCCATTCTTCTAGTTTTAGACATATACTTCTACTTTCGAGAACAAAAGAGAACGTAAGTAGAATAGTGAAAAAATTAAATAAATAAAAAATATTCTTTTTTTTCTTATTTTAATAAATCAACATTAATTTATTGATTCAATAATTAATTTGCTTAAATTGCTAAGGAATTATTTTATAAGTTGTTCTTTATTCTATTCTTTTCTATAATTGCGTCCTATATCAAATGCTTTTCCAATACGTTCTCCAATTTTCCAATAATTTTTATCCCTTGAATAGATAAGAGGGTGAATTTTTTTTGTATCTGGTATTCCATTCGTCAAATATTTTTCTTCCGCATATGCGTGAACTATTTCTCCGATAAAAATATTGTGGGTTTTCTCCAAATCAACAATTTTCACCACCTTACATTCATAATTTACAGCAGTATTCTTTATCATGGGGGCTGTTTTCAAATCACCATAAAATATTTTAAATAAATCAGATTTGTCTATTTTTTTTCCTGAAACAATCCCTACATAATCTGTTATTTCGATCATATCCTCAGAAGGAAGGTTTACGCTAAAGGTTTGATTTTCTTTAATTCCTTCATTAGTATAATGAGTTTTAGAGGAAGAAATACAAATCATGGGGGGTTTATTTTCGACCATACTAAACCAAGCGATAGTCATAAAGTTTGCTTTTCCCTTTACATTAGCTCCTATTATGACAACTGGCATTGGATAAAAATAGGCCCGTGGATTAATTTTATTCTTAGTCATTTTAATTTTACAACAATATCTTTGAATTAATTTATTCACTTATTTTATTTAAATATCCATATTCTTTGAAGATTCAAAAAATTTTTCAATTAGGTTAAAAGTAAATAGATCAAAATATTCGTAAGTAATTTAGAAATGAAAATATTTAATGAAGATGATAATAATATGAGTTCTTCATTTTCTGAGAACGTAAAACAACTAATTAAGCAAATACCGCCTGGAAAAGTTGCCACTTATGGTCAAATTGCCGCTTATGCAGGAAATTCGCGTGCTTCACGTCAGGTATCTTGGATATTGCATTCTTGCTCTAGAAAATATAATTTACCTTGGCATAGAGTTATTAACAGTAAGGGACGTATTTCTTTGCCCCCTTATCGTGGTTATGAGACTCAAAAAGATCTGTTGGAAAAAGAAGGTATTGTTTTTAGGGAAGATCAAACTATTGATTTTGATATTTACCTCTGGGGTATATATTAATTGTCAAAAATTTATGAAATAACAACTTAAATTAATTATATAAAAGAGATGATTTTGTAATGTTGATTTGTAGGTTTTTAGGCAATGCGTGCATAGAATTGATTGGTGAAAAAGATCATATCATTATAGACCCCGTATTTTTGTCCCCTCCCAGAGAAGGAATTGGAAGAGTCTTTATCACGCATGAGCATTCAGATCACATTAATGTAGATAAACTTGATGAAATTTGTGAAAAATATACGGAGAATCCAGAATGGCTAGCAATTTATGGTCCAAAAATTGTACATAACAATTCTAAATTCGATATTTTAGAAGTTGAGCCGAACACCAAAGTTAATCTAAATGATGGTGTTGTAGATGTTTTCGAGAACGAGTGTTGGAAATCGGAGGGGTGTGTTGCATTTTTAATTGAGATTGGAGGTAAAAGGATATTACATACTGCAGATTCTGCGAATTTTTCGGACCAATTAAGAGCGATTAAAGCCGAAATCGATTGTTGTTTTGTTGCTTGTTTTGAGAGTAATTTTAATGATTACTTGGATTTTATAAAGAAAATAACACCAAAACTAATAATTCCATACCATTTTACCAATGAAAAGGTAGATAGTGCTAGGAAATTAGTTGAATTTTTTAAAAAAAATGGTATCAACACTCAATTTTTAAAAATCGGGGACCAATTTGAATTTTAATCTATGCATTTTATATCTCAATAATTCTTAAGATTTCATCTACTTCTCTTTCACAAGAATTGCATCTGTTTATTAGAAATAAAATATCCTTTCTTATTCCAATTATTTCAATTTCCATTATTTGCTTACAATATTTGCATCGTTTAGTGTTAACCATTATATTCATTTGTTAATTATTTCGTTTTTTCGATCTTCATAAATATCTTCTAAAATTTGATCCCATTCATCATCTTCTTTTAAGCAACCAGCGAGTTTTTCCAAATTTTTATTTCTTGTTTGTTTTTCTTGTAATAGGCGAGTTATAAGTTCTGAAAATGATTCTCCTTTACGTTTTTGTTTTTCTAAAGCTAAATAAAGATCTTCAGATAATGAAATGGTTTTTTTACTCATAATATAAACATAAAAATAAATTATATTTAAATGAAAATAGTCATAATACTTTCTGAATAGATTTGCAAATACATTTCTACCGCATATAATATTGTAAATACTAGAATAAACCATTTATTATTTACAGTTTTCCAAACTTTCGGCGGTAAGTTCCATAGAATTTTATTCCCGGATTTATAAAACCTTATCAATATATTCTCAATAATTACACCCACAATGAGACCAACTATTGGAGATGTATAGTTAGATTCATCAAGAATGTTTAATGACCAAAATATTATCGTTGTGATAATATTGGGAAATAAAGCAATGATAAAATTTAAGCTGGGATTTAAAAATCCTTTAATTAGCAAAACAAAGACTAAAGCAAATAACATAACGATGCCAAAAATTTGATGGGAATACAATATCATCATAGAAGGCTCATTGATTGCGATATTAATTAAAAAGTTAATTTGAACGACGCAAGTTTGTATAATTATCAATGAGAACCAAAAAAAGAACCAGAAAGTGCCGTCTTTAATTGGGGAATCCTCCTCTTTATGACCACCTAGCCATCTCAGTTTTTCGATATCTCTGCAAAGTAAGATTATAAATCCAATAAAAAATGTCATATAAATTGTGCCTTCTATCATTTTCTTCATCCCTTCCTCGGTGTTAGTTGACATTCATCAATAAGAATTCCATTATGGCTAATGCATTTAAAATATAATTGTGATCCATCGATTTCAATGGTGCAATATTGAAATGTTATTGCGCTTTTTTTAGTATTTGGATTCGTTGGATTTATTGTTCTACTCAATTCTGCCCCACCTCCACCGGATATTATATAAGTAATATCATTAACTTGCACTCTTGCATAATGATGGATATGACCGGATATATACATATCTACATTGTATTTATTGAATGAATTTTCGAAAGCATTTCCTATTCTGCTACTTCTTCCTCCTTCTGAATATAAAGGATAATGTCCAAACACAATAATCCAATCAATATCCTCATCGGCATTTACCATTTCAAGCGTTTTATTAAGCCATTTTATTTGTGTTTCCGTTGTTTCGCCATCATTTGTATCAAGAGAGATAAAAGCAGCATTACTGTAATTAAATGCATAATAATTCTCAGGTTCCGGATATTCCATATAATGTTTATATGTTTTTCCCTTATCTTCAAAACCAAATAACCATTGATATTCATCCCATTCATGATTTCCTAGCCCAATTTCAATAGGAATTCCTTTTTGAGCACATTCTCTTACTTCATAAAACCATCTATCCCAATGTCCAGTAATTCCCGGACCCATAACCATATCCCCAACATTTAAAATAAAATTTGGTTGTTCTTTTAATGCCTCCTTCAAAATATATATATGTTTAGTATTGCCCCAAATATCGGGGCGTGTATCTCCTAAAATACTAAGTTTAAATGGCTTTTTTTCAGTAGGTATCGGACCAGTTTGAAATGAGTAAATTATATCTAAAAATGGATAATTTAAATTTGAATCAAAACTATTTAATTTCCAATAATAAATTGTATCAGGATTCAAGTTAGTAAGATTAAAAAAATGAAGGTTGGTAGATATTGATTCTTCTACAGAGGATTCAAAAGATTCATTATTTTCACCATAATTTAAAATCAATTTGCAATCCACTGGTGTTCCACATGATAATCCCATTGAGTTTTGTGGATCGCCGATATAATACATATAAGGCCACTTTAAATTTGGTTGTAATGTCCATAAACCAATTTGAAAAATTTGCATGCCAAAAAATCCAATAACAAGTAATAAGAAAAACACACCTGCTTTTTTACCTCTAATGATATGCGTATTAATTTTCTTTGGCTCTTTCTTTACACTTGATAATCCGATATTATTTGTCATTTCTATTCGAAAAGATTCTTTTCATAAAAATACTCTTCAAATTTCATATTAAGTTAAAAAAATAATGAATAATTAAAATAATCATTGAAATTAAGATACGATAAATTTGTTTATTTTTCTTTATTTCTTTTATTAAAAAGGTGAAAAAGATTTTATGGATGCAATGAGTTTTTTAACGAAGTATGTAAAACCTGCAACGGGATGTACAGAACCGATTGCTGTTGGATATGCTACTTCTTTAGCCTATCATGCGATTTTTAACGATATAATAATGGTTGATGAGAATGACAACTTTTTTTTTAAAAATCTCTCTTCAGAGATTGAAATTGATAAAATCAAACAAATCTCCATAAAAACTGACCTAAACGTGTATAAAAATGCTTATTCAAATGTAATTCCGGGGACTAATGGTCAAAAGGGAATGGCAATCGCATCAGCAATGGGATTATTTAGCGATCCCAGAAAAAAATTAAACCTTTTTGAAGGAATTACGTCAGAATCAATTCAAAAAGCTAAGCAAATCCTAAAAAACAATAAAATCATTATAAAAAAAATCGATAAATGGAGTGATAAACCTAGTCTTGATATTCAAGTGACCTTAGAATATCAAGTTAATAATAAGAATAAAACCGTTTATGTAAGGGTACAAAAAGATCACGATAATGTAACTGAAATTAGAGTTGATGGTGTAATTTTATTTACAGGTTCTCGGATAAAAGAAGTGGAAGATGAAGAGAAATTTCCCGAGAAAATCGAAGAACTCTTCAAGGTCGCTCGTTCAATAACTTCTGAGGAAATAAAAGAAGTCTATAAAGGCATAATAATGAATAAAAAAGTTGCTGAAGAAGGTATAAATGGCAATTATGGGCTAAGAGTTGGTAGAGCTTTACAAGAAATTGCCCAGCAGGATGGATTCGAGAATAATTTAATCACTAAAGTGCAAATTAAAGTTGGGTCGGCGGGAGATGCTCGGATGGGGGGTGCAAATATGCCTGTAATGACAACTTCGGGGTCAGGGAATCTGGGTATTATGGTAATCATCCCGATCACCGTTGTGGGCGAAATGAAAAATATTGATAAAGATAAAATTTGTGAAGCAATACTATTCTCACATTTTATTACTAAATTAGCTGATATATCCTGTGGTCATTTATCTGCGCTCTGTGGTTGTGCAATTAAAGCAGGGATCGGTGCTGCAGCAGGCATTACCTATTTACTTGGTGGTTCTCTTGAACAGATTCATGCGGTAATCAATTTAATGGCAGCAAATAATACAGGGTTTATATGTGATGGAGCAAAAGAAAGTTGTGCCCTTAAATTATCCACGGCTGCTGGTACTGCAACTGAATGTGCTCTCATGGCTCTGAATGGAATGAAAGTATCTCCTGATAATGGTATCATTTTTGAAAATGCAGAAGATACAATTAAAGCAATCGGTCAAATCTCCCATTCTATGGCATCAACAGATGTAGAAATCCTTAAAATAATCCAAGAAAAAAACTCATAACAATAAGATAGAAATATTTGAAAGAGAAGAAAAGTTTTTGAACTTAGATTCTTTCTTTTTTCTTTATGATAGAATCGTTATATTTGAATGATTCTTATTTGAAATCTTGGACTGCTAAAGTTGTTAGTGTTAAAGATGGAAAATTTATAGTCCTTGATAAAACGGCTTTTTATCCTAATAGTGGCGGTCAGCCATGGGATGAAGGGTACATTGTTAAAAATGGTGAAAAATTCAGAGTTGTTTATGCTGGTAAGTTCTCGGGTAAAATAAGTCTTGAGGTTGATAAAGTTGGTTTGAATGAGGGTGATGAGGTTTCTTGCGAACTTGATTGGGAAAGACGCTATACT
>JABUBO010000762.1_pt1 | contig 10561 bp, 11 predicted proteins | sample 7240361 | NCBI WGS metagenome assembly JABUBO01 (sample SAMN07256346, study PRJNA390944) | subsurface metagenome | isolation source: Methane hydrate marine sediment | place: Pacific Ocean: Eastern North Pacific, ODP site
ATTGCATGGCAAGCTTTCCTAGTGTGATACTCTATGCTATGCGAGCAAAATTGGATTTAATGAACGAGATGGGGGAGGAGAAATACCTTAGGAAATACGAATTGGCATCAAAAGCAATTAGAATGGGATTACGAAAGATGACAGAGCCTGCTGATTTGCTTCTGGCTCCCGGACCAAAATGTAAGGACTGTCCCGGATGTGATGCCCCTGACCCAAATGTGAGCCCGGATGGAACAGGGCGATTTTGCGCTAACACGGATATTTGTATTGCCTACCCCAAAGGAACAGACTGGAAGAAAGTCCTGGACACGATAGAAGAACGCTATTGGATAAGTGCTCCCCACTTTGGTTTTGGTGATAGTAGAAAAGACGGATACTTCTATTCTGCAAACGGTATGCGCGTAGGCTTAGTCAATGATCGACAGCACTACCCCAGAAACATTCTTGCAATTATAACCGCAATTGGTCTTTGCCTTAAAGAAGCGGGAGTCAAGCAGATGAGATGGGAGAAAGGAGTAGAAGCTACGAACGAGGTTCTCAAAGAAATGCAACAGAAATTAGATTGGAGCTATTATGAAGCCAAGTGACAATGGAATAGGAGAGGAGGGTCTATAATTGGCGAAGAAAGTATTATGGCAAGAACTGCGACGAACTGAGTTCGAGCGGGCTGTGAAGGATGATGCGGTAGTCATTATCCCAGTCGCTTCAATTGAGCAACACGGAGAGCATCTACCAGTCAACACTGATGCAAATGAATGCTTTACAATTGCCCAACGTGCGGCACAGGCTATAGATGAATTCACGGTGCTCGTGTTACCTGTGATATGGACTGGATACTCTCCTATGCATATGACTTACCAAGGCGCCATCACGCTCAAATACCACACCCTTGTTGAGCTGCTAACTGAGGTTGCCGTTGCCGTTGCTGCTCACGGATTCAAAAAAATACTCTTTCTGAACGGTCATGGTGCTAACGAACCTATCATCGATTCCTTACGCTGGAAGTTGGCTTGTGAAGAGCATGTGCCATCATTAGGATACACTTGGTGGCATATCCCACAAGTCGGGGACGAAATGAAGATTGTTAGCCAATCTGACAAAGGTGCTATCGGTCACGCTGGTGAGATAGAAACATCTATCCAGCTTTATCTCCAACCAGAACTAGTCGATAAGGACGCTGCTGTCTGGGTCCGGGGCGTTGCGGGTGACCCTTCCACTGGGACTCGTGAGAAGGGAGAACGGCTGGTCAACACTGCGGTAGATGCACTTGTAAAGGTACTTTGTGACTATCACAGCGGCAAAATTGACCTGACGCGGGCTAGGGCAGTCTGGGAAGGTGGGAAGACTATAAAGGGGTGATGCGTATGGAATAAGTAGTTAACGGAGGAAATCTACAGCTGACCAAAATCTAATAAAAGGAGGTTTTTCAGGTGAGAAAGAAAATGTTGTTAATCGTGTTGGAATTGTTGTTAGTTGTCAGCGTGGTTGCTATTGGCTGTGTTAAGCCGGTACCGACTCAAGAAGAGCCGGAGGTACCTAGCATTACGCTGAGCCTTGCTAGTCCTTATACATCAACTGATCTAACAAGTTATGCGGCTACGGTTTGGGAGGAGGAGGTAACTAGGCGTACCAATGGTAAGGTAACCTTTGAAAATCATTGGGGGGGCACGCTGGGTGATCCCGCAGAACACATTGGTTTAGTGGATGAAGGGATAGTCGATTTAATGGTGACCTACCCCTGGTATACACCGTCAAGATTGCCACTCGGGAACTTCGATTCAATTTTTCCCTTTGGTACCACTGACTATTCGCTTCTAATCAAAGCGAAACGACAAATGTATGAGGAATTTCCTGAGTTTGAGGCAGATTGGAATAGGAATAATGCTACCTATATGTGGTCTGGCGGCGGTCTCGCCTATTGTATCATCAGCAACGAACCCATAACCAAGTGCGAGGATTTCGAAGGGTTAAAGATGGGTTCCATTGGTGGCTATATGGGCCGTTTTCTGGTAGTACCTGGGCCAGCAATTGTATCCACTGGAGGTGAGGCTGGGGGCATGTACGTTATGCTGGAGAGGGGAGTGGTTGACATTAATTCTGACCCTCTAAACTTGATTGATTGCTTTAAGCAGTATGAGGTTGCTAAGTATCTTATCCCAACTAACCACATGAACCATGCTTGGTGGCAGATGGCAATGAACCTAGATAAATTTAATGCTCTTCCCCTAGAGTATCAGCAGATTCTTAGGGAAACAGGCAAGTGGATTGAAGACAAGATAGGGTCAGAAATAGCTCCGCAAAAGGAAGCAGAAATTCTCAAAAAGTTTGTGGACGAAGGACTAACAATTTGCGATTTTCCCCAGTCAGAAAGGGATAAGTGGATACTCGCATGTCCAGACGTACCTGCAGAGTGGGCAGCTGAGGTAACAGCTAAGGGATATCCCGGCTGGGAGATTGTGAAGCGCTGGCAAGAGATAATGGCTGAGGGGGGCTTTGAATGGGCACGCTCCTGGGGAGTGAAAGAATAGGTGTGTTTCATCAACTGACTGAATGAGGAGGACATTGAGTAGGTGTTTGTTTGAGACTAGGAAGGTCAGTATGGTCTAAGAGCGGCATCTGTGGGCACACAGTAGGCCTGATAATAGTTGCTTTTTCCGGCGGTTTGTTTTTGTTCGCGACTTTTGCCACGACTGCAGATGTAGTTTTGAGATTTGTCTTTCTTCGCCCCATCATGGAGATAGGGGAGATATTGCGCCTCTTGCAACCTTGGGCGATTTATATTGCCTTCGTTTATGCTCTAGCCATTGGTGCTCATGTTCGGATGGGTATGGTTGCTGATAGGCCACGGTTTCGGTCGCGATTTGCTAGGGCCAGTTGCCTATGTGGATTTATCTTTTTTGCTCTACTTCTCTACGGCTCGAGCAAATACTTTTGGGACGCTTTCATAATAAGAGAGGTCAAGTTGGGGGCAACAGTTGCACTCCCTTGGTGGCCGAGCAAACTAGCTGCCCCTGTGGGTATCTTCTTGATAACTGTTCAGTACCTGTTTTATGTATTAACCAAGAGGAAAACACTAACGAAGGAAAAGGGGGATTAAACAGCTGTGGAACCGATGATGATAGGTATCCTAGGAATACTAGCCTTGTTCGTATTCCTTGTGCTGGGGGTTCACATCGGGGTGGCTCTAGGGCTGGTAGGATTAGTTGGAACTATTATGCTGGTAGGGTTTGGCTCTGCAAGCATGTATGTAGCTAATAGTTTTTATCATAGAATTTCCTACTTCGCACTTCTTACCGTTCCTTTATTCATAATGATGGGCTACCTGGCAGCAGGTGGAGGGGTAAACGTCAAACTTTATGATATGTTATGCCAGTGGGTTGGGTGGTTGAAGGGTGGGTTAGGTATTGCTACCGTACTTAGTTGTGCTGGCTTTGGAACTGTTACTGGCTCCTCTCTGGTTGCAACAACAGTATTCGCTAAGTTAGCTTCTCCCGAGATGAGGCGGTACGGGTATCACAAAGGTATAGCTTATGCCATACCTGCCTCTGCAGGTTGCATCGGGATGCTTATCCCTCCCAGTATTCTCATGGTGGTCTATGGTGAAATGTCGGGGGAGTCTATTGGTAAGCTTCTTATTGCTGGGATAGTACCGGGTATTCTATTGTCTATCTGTTTATCTGTGGTGATAATGATAATAGCTTGGCGGAGACCAGATTTGATTCCCCCTCTGAAAGCAAGGGGGGTAACCTGGCGAAAGAGATTCTCTAGTGCCCTTGGAATCTGGCCTGTATTTATTGCTGCAGCCATAATTATTGGGGGTATTTTTGGGGGAGTCTTTAGTCCAACTGAAGCTGGCGCTGTGGCTAATTTTGCTCTCCTTGCGCTAGTCCTTGCCATAAGACGAGGCGACGCTTTTGGGAAGGTAATATGGCCAGCAATGAAGGATGCCGTATCCACCACAGCAATGATTTTCCTTTTATTCGCTGGTGCTAACGTATTTGGCCATTTCTTAGTGCTTGTCGGTATAAATCGCATCCTCTTTGATTTTATCGTCGGTTTGCATTTGTCTCCCATAGCTTTCATGGTAGTGATGGTTTTGGTATACCTCGCGCTGGGATGTTTTTTGGATTGTACTTCCATGGTCTGCATTACCGTTCCCCTGTTTAATCCCGTAGCAACGGCTCTTGGGATTAACCCAATGTGGTATGCCATGGTGGTTATTTTAGCTATGCATGCCGGAGAGATCACCCCTCCCTTGGGTATCAATCTTTACGGTGCAAAGGCGGTAGCTGAGTCTGATGTCCCTGTAGAAGAGATTTTCAAGTCAGCTGTGCCTTTCCTCATTGGCACTATAGTTGCTACCGGCATCATGCTGGCCTTCCCGTGGTTGAGCATTACTCTCCCCAACTTGATGGTAGGGGGATAAGATGCGGCTGGTAAAAGATACCAATGTTTTGCTCAAGCGTCAGTAGAAATAAAGATTAGCTGGAGGTGATGCGATGAAGGGAAAGTCATTTATTCATCCTTATATTCCAAACTCTGTTCCAGAAATAAAACAGGAAATGCTGAAAGAAATAGGGATGACAGACGTTGAGGTACTTTATCAAGAAATTCCGGAGGAGCTAAGACTTAAACAAAGGTTAAATTTGCCCAAACCTTTCTTAGCTGAGTGTGACTTAAGGAGACATGTAATGGGCATCCTTTCGAAGAATAGGACATGTGAAGAGAATTTAAACTTTCTTGGTGGAGGTTGCTGGCAGCATTACGTTCCTGCAGTCTGTGATGAAATTAATCAGCGCTCAGAATTTCTGACCTCATACACAAATACAACATACGCCAATCTAGGAAAATTTCAGACATTCTTTGAATTTCAGAGCCAAATGGGTGAGCTCGTTGGCATGGAGGTAGTGAGTGTTCCTACCTATAGCTGGGGGACAGCCACTGGCAACGCTGTTCGTATGGCCTCAAGAATAACTGGTAGAAATGAAGTGCTGCTCCCCAAGACAATTAGCCCAGCAAGGCTAGCCACCATAAGGACTTTCTGTCAGCCAGCAGCTACGATGGGGCATATAGATGTTGGGCTAATCGGTTATGATTCTAAGACTGGTTTACTGAATCTTCAAGAGCTAAAGGATAAAATTTCATCAAAAACAGCCGCCGTTTATATCGAGAACCCGTCATATCTTGGATTCATTGAGTCTCAGGGTGAAAAAATCTCTCAGATAGCTCACGCCAATGGAGCCGTGAGCATCGTGGGGGTTGACCCCATCTCATTAGGTGTGCTGGCGCCGCCGGCTGATTATGGTGCCGATATAGTGGTTGGTACGGCGCAATCTCTAGGAATACATATGAATTGTGGTGGTGGTACCATTGGATTTATTGCCAGCCGGGATGAGGAGGAGTATGTTGCCGAATATCCATCCTACTTAATAAGTATAACCGACACCATAGAGAAGGGAGAATATGGATTTGGCCAATGTGCCTTTGAGAGAACCTCAATGGCAGCCAGAGATAAGGGTAAAGACTGGGTAGGAACTGGTACCGGTTTGTGGACCATAACGGCTGCGGTCTATATGGCACTAATGGGCCCCAATGGCTTCAAGGAAATTGGGCAGACTATTATACAGAAATCGCATTATGCCATTAAGCTGCTGTCTGATGTAAAAGGCGTGAAAGTTCTCTTCCGGTCCAATGTCTTCAAAGAGTTTGTGGTCAACTTTGACGAGACCGGTAAAACCGTTAGCGAAGTAAATAAATCCCTCTTAAACCATAACATCTTTGGTGGGAAGGACATCTCAAAGGAATTTCCTGAACTGGGCAATAGCTCCCTGTACTGTGTTACTGAGGTGCACAGCCAAGAGGACATTCACAAACTTGCCGCTGCATTAAGGGAGGTCCTTAAATGAAAAGTGAAGTAAAACTAAGAAGATACCAAGCTCCTGTTTGGAGTGAGCCGCTTATCATGGAAATGGGGCATGAAGGAGAAAGAGGAATCCTTATACCAGAAGCTGAAGAAGAAGTACAGGCAACCGTTGGTGATGCTGAATCTTACATTCCAGCGGAAATGAGAAGGAAAGAACTGCCAAAACTTCCCGAGCTATCTCAACCACAGATCTTAAGACATTATGAGCATCTGGCGCAGGAGACACTCGGCATGGAAGAGAACATTGATTTAGGCGAAGGAACCTGCACCATGAAATACAGTCCCAAAGTCAACGAAATGCTGGCCCGGACACCCCAGATGACTGAAATACACCCTTATCAGGATGAAGATACAATTCAAGGTATCCTCGAGATAATGTACAAGTTTGACCTGATCTGTCGGGAAATTTCAGGAATGGACCAGTTTACTTTTCAGCCGGCGGCTGGTTCTCATGCTACCTATACCAATGCTTGCCTAGTTAGAGCTTACCATGCGGCTAGGGGAGAGCTGGTTCAGAGGGATGAAATAATTACTACCATTTTTTCACACCCATGTAATGCCGCAACTGCAAATACGGCTGGTTTTAAGGTTATAACCTTAATGCCCGATGAATTTGGCTATCCAGACTTTGAGGCTCTAAAGGCAGTTTGTTCACAACATACCGCTGGATTGATGATAACCAACCCGGAAGATACCGGTATCTACAACCCCCGAATCAAGGAGTATGTGGCGGCTGTTCATAACGTAGGTGGACTTTGTTTCTATGACCAGGCTAACGCCAATGGTATATTGGGTATAACAAGAGCCAAAGAGGCTGGGTTCGATGCCTGTCACTTTAACCTACACAAAACGTTCTCATCTCCACACGGAAGTTCAGGACCAGGCGGTGCAGCTTATGGAGTTAGAGAGGGACTGGCCAAATTCCTGCCAACTCCGGCGGTAACGTTTGATGGGAAGAAGTATCATTTAGACTACGATAGACCAGACAGCATTGGCAAGGTCAGTGAATTCCTAGGCAATGTTCAAGTTGTCCTGAGAGCTTATGCCTGGGTAATGAGTATAGGTGCCGAAGGGTTATTAGAAACTGCTCAGGTATCGGTAATAAATAATAACTACCTGGCGAAGCTGCTCCTGACAATTCCCGGAGTGGTAAGACATTATGCTGAAGGCAAGCTTAGGTTGGAGCAGACTAGATATAGCTGGGAAAAACTGGAAAGGGATACCGGGTGTGGCGCCGAAGATGTCCGCCGAAGGATGATGGATTTTGGCCTGCAAGCTTATTTTACCAGCCATCACCCTTGGATAGTCCCAGAGCCTTTCACTCCTGAGCCATGTGAGACATATTCAAAAGAGGATTGTGAATATTGGGCTGCAGTGCTCAGGCAAATATCTAAAGAGGCATACACAAATCCTGAGATTGTTAAAACGGCACCTCATAACTCAACCGTACATAAGGTAAACACAGCACCACTTGGTGACCCAAGGAAGTGGGCTATGACATGGCGAGCCTACCTTAAGAAAAAAGGCATAAGAAGATTGTGAAATATGGGAAAAAGCTGGGACTCATTGTAAATCCTATTGCTGGACTGGGCGGTAGAGTTGGGCTTAAAGGGAGCGATGGTCCTACGATACCTAAAAAGGCAAGGGAATTAGGGGCTAAGCCGGAATCGCCACGACGGGCAGTTGACGCACTTAGGAACATCCCTCACATCAAGGACAACATCGAACTCATAACGTGTCCCTATGAAATGGGAGAGGAGGAATCGAAGGAATGTGGTTTCAGCCCCACTGTCATAGGTTCAATAAAAAGAGGTAGGACAACCTCACATGATACTGAAAACGCAGCCAAAGAAATGCTAAAACTAAAGGTAAACCTTCTGCTCTTTGCTGGCGGAGATGGAACCGCTAGAGATATTTACAACATCATTGGCGATAAGATACCAGTTCTAGGCATACCAGCCGGTGTCAAAATTCATTCGGCTGTATATGCAACAAGCCCTAAAAATGCTGGAGAGTTAGCTGTGAGGTATTTAGAAGGGGAATCAGGTATTCGTCTTCATGAAGCAGAGGTTATGGACATTGACGAGCAGGCATTCAGAGAAAATAGACTTATATCCAGGTTGTATGGTTATCTCAAAATTCCCTATGAGAGAGGGCTGATTCAAGATGCAAAAGCGGGTAGTATCTTGGGAGAAGAGGCATCCATGAATGCAATTGCCTGCGATGTTATAAACAATATGCGGGATGAATACCTATATATCATCGGACCAGGAACGACAACGAGAGCTATTATGAGAAAACTAGGGTTGAAGAATACATTATTGGGCATAGATGCAGTATATAAAAGACATCTATTAGGTTCGGATCTGAATGAGGCTCAATTGCTGAAACTAGTTGGGGACAAAAATACAAAGATAATAGTAACCGTAATTGGTGGACAGGGTTTTATATTTGGTAGAGGGAACCAACAAATAAGTGCTGAAGTAATCAAGAAAGTTGGGAAGGAAAATATTATAATCGTGGCTACTAAGAATAAAATTCTTTCGTTAAAAGGAAATCCCCTATTAGTAGATACCAGCGATGATGAAGTTAACAAAATGTTGACTGGTTATATTAAAGTAATAACAGGCCTTAATGAAAGAGTTATGGTTAGAGTGAGTTCATAGAGGAATATCGCCTTGAGAATCATAAAATTGCTTGTGAGTGCACGGAGATGCCACCTTATTCGAGGGCAATACAGGAGGCAACGCTACTACTGGTACCATGAGAATGGTTACTCTACTCCATGAAATGAGGAGACGTAATGCTAGGTATGGTCTGGAGACGATTTGTGGTGGGGGAGGACACGGCATTTGCGCCATTGTGGAAAGGAGCTAGCGCTGCTGTAGGTACTAGCTAAGTAGCTGATGCCGTGATCAGTAAACTGAAAGAATCTTCTAAAGGAAAATAGAATAGAGGGCAACCAGCGGGGACGGCACCTGGCCTTGCTCAGCCAGACATTGCTCAGCCAGACATCTTCCCCCGTCCCGTATTGTGCCGAAATCGGGATCCTGGTTGCCCGATATTGTGAAAGGAGGTTTAGATGAGACATAAAATAATCACAATAGCGGTTCTTGCAAGTTTACTTATTGTTAGTTGTGCTAGAGCACCAGAGCCACTAACGCCAAAGCTAGCCATTATGGTTGAGACTGATATTGTTGAGGCTGTTTCTTCTTTCATGATCTCAGGCTCAAACTTCAAACCACATCAGAAGGTATGGGTTGGCTTCGAGTACCGAGCAAGTGATAGCAGTGTAGTGGGTGTGCAAGCCTACTGTGAAGCCGATGAAAACGGCTCAATTCACCCAATATTTGAAGTTCCAGAGGATCTAGTTTCAGGCGATTATGAGGTCGAGGTTTTTACAGGTGAGAATGTTGATGACAGAGAGCTAATAGCTACTCTGCCTATCCATATCCAAGCCAGGGCAAATGCTGTCGAGGGAAGTAACTCGAACTGTCCTTTTTGCAGTCGGGATGCTATTCGTATGCCTACTGCTCTTTAACGTCAGCAAAAGACCTGGAATGAAGATGAATATGCCAAAAACTTACTTACGGAAACCGCTGAAACGCACCCACAGTCCAACCTATCCAAACCGTAATAGCTCCCCAAGCTTTCAACAGGCCTGCCAGCTCTTTGGCCACTGTGCTGCTGAAGGATTCTTCTCCTTGCCCGGAGGTCGTGCGGACTGCGATGTTTGCCCGGCCCGGAAAAATTGTCTCCAGCTCTGGAATAGCCTTATTACTAAGGGCTGTTCCCGCAGCGATGCCACCAGGTTCTTAAACCTCGTCAGCCAGAAGCTTCACGAATTGCAAGCCGAGAAGCATAAGACAGCGAGAAAGGAGGATAAACAATGCCAGAAGGAAGATGTCCAAAGTGTGGTTACCACTGTTACGGCTGGGCGTTAACTGAGCCAGAGTACCAGACCTGTCCCAAGTGTGGCACTAAGTTAGAAATTCACCAGGAGGCTAAGCTAAGCAGTGAGAAAGGCAGCCGTGAGCCAAGCATAAGGATAGACTAGAGAAGGAGAGCCAAACATAATGAGGAGCCCAGACTGAGGGACCGAGCCAATTGGCATGAGAAAACCAAGAATAATGAGCGAGCCAAGATACAAGAGGAAACCAAATTAGGAGAGCGAGCCAGAACAAATGAGAAACCCAAGCACTGCGAGCGAGCCACAATCCAGGAGAAACCCAACGGAATTGAGCGAGCCACGAGCCAAAGCAGGTGAAGCAGTGTTTAACAAGCCAATGATAAGGATAAGGACAAGTAGTAAAGTTATAAATTCAAAGATTCCAGAAATTGTGCACTTATACATTGATGAGAAACTATCCACTTATGAGATAGCTGATAGAATTGGTATTCCTCCAAGCACAGTGAGGAGGAAGTTAAAGGAGCTTGGTATTTTACGGAATCGTAGCGAGGCACAAAAGATTAAGAGAAGGGAGCAGCCTGGATTCCTCTGTCGCTTATGTGGTAAGAGAAAGCCAATAGATGAGCTTGTAATGAATAGGAGATATTCCCCACCTATTCCTTGCTGTGAGAAGTGTGCTGGATACTAAAAGGGAGGTGAAGCTATGAGAGATAAACATTTCCTGCTCA
>JABUBO010000763.1_pt1 | contig 10557 bp, 18 predicted proteins | sample 7240361 | NCBI WGS metagenome assembly JABUBO01 (sample SAMN07256346, study PRJNA390944) | subsurface metagenome | isolation source: Methane hydrate marine sediment | place: Pacific Ocean: Eastern North Pacific, ODP site
TGGGCAGTTAAAGTAAATCTGCAATAGGAAGTCAACCACCCCTATTGTCCACAACATTTAAATATGGGTGCAAACAAGGTTCAAGCGTAAAAAAAAGGAGGACATTTGATTGAAGCACGAAAATAGTGCGAAGGTTTTGACTGCAGCGATTACGGCGTTGATGCTGATTTCTCTAGTGTCGGTCATGGCAGCACCCTCGGTGAGCGCAAAGGATATTGAAGTATCACCAACCTATCCAACAATCCAAGAGGCCATCAATGCCGCCGATCCGGGCGACACCGTGCTCGTGGCGGCGGGGACTTACGAGGAGAGCATAACCATAGATGTGGAGAACCTAACGTTGCAAGGTGAGGACAGGGAAACAACAGAGATCAAGTTCGGCTATGGCACCTATCCTTCGGTTCCTCCGCTCACCATATCGGCTGACGGGGTGACCGTTTCAGGGTTCACGATACGCTCTGGACCTTATGTCGAGAAAAATCCGTTTGCCCCTGGAGGGGGTTACGCATATACAATCGTTGTTGACGGAGATTCCACTCTGCTTACAGACCTCCATGTGATAAAGGAACCCTTACTAGACTACAAGGACGATCCAAGAATAGGTGGCGCAGCGGTCTTTGTATCCCCAGGTATGGACAGCTTCGCTTTCACCGACTCTACCGTGGATTCTGCTTGGAATGGCATATATGCGCGAGAGGAAGGCAGTAACACGGTAGTCCGAAACGTCGACTTCACCTATCCTGGAGAATGGGCAATTATGCTAAAGACGATAACAGGAGCGACCATTGATGGGAACACGTTCACATGTACCGCTGACAAATTGGGAGTGCTTGTCACCCGTGGTAGCGACGACATCGAGATCACGAATAACCAGTTTGTCGGTTCTGAATCCCAAGAAGACGGCCACATAGGCATCTTACTCCAAGCATGGGATGGGTTCACTATGGGCGATGTTGATATTTCGAGGAACGACATCAGCGGCTTCGAGTATGGTATTCTCGTCGAAGATGTGATTGTATCAGGAATTTCCATCAACTACAACAACATCGAGAACAACGAGTGCGGGGTCCAAAACATCGGCTCTAATGTAGTCGACGCGACCCTCAACTGGTGGGGAACCACGAACGAGGACAACATCGCAGAAATGGTCAGTGCAAACGTGGACTACTATCCATGGCTAGACGCACCTTACCCAGAGGGTATTCCTGAGGGCGTGGTAGTGGACGCAACGAATGTTATATGGCCAATCAACGACCTGATTTACGGAATCCACACCGCAACATGGCATGAGCTGGTGTTCAAAGATGGAGAAATAAACCCTGTTTTGTTAGCAGGAATAGAAAATGCCGGGATAAGTATTATGGGTTACCCGGGCGGCGGCATGTCATGGAGCTACGTTTGGAACGATCTGGACCTCCCAGCGGAGATGAACACCGAGCAATACTTGGAATTCCTAGAAGCAACTGGAACCGTGGGTAAAATATTCGTCAACCCCTATGAGCCAGTCGAGCTGGCGGTCGAATGGGTCAAGTACGCCAAAGAGAGAGGCAGTAACGTCAAATACTGGATAATCGGCGACGAGGCCTACTGGTACATGGATAAACAGGAATACGTGGACGCGATAAACGAGTTCGCCCCGGCCATGAAGGCCGTGGACAATAGCATACTGATCGTGGCAGAGGTAAGAGGGACAGGATCGGAAACGAAGGCGGTGGTCGAGAATGCAGGGCACAACGTAGATGTCTACTGTCAACATCATTTTGCGCTAGCCCCGGGGTGGACCACTCCAGAATACGGTGACAATCATGAACTATTCTACGACGATCTCATGCAGAACCCGCAAAAAGTGGCCCGCACACTCTCCAGAATGAAAGCATTGGTCGAACAGTATTGGCCCGATAAAGAGATAGAGTACCACCTTGGATCCTTCGGTCCAGTATGGTGGGGGCCAGAGAACTGGACGTGTAACTTCCTCCCCACAGGCCTGTGGGTAGCGGACTTGCTCGGAGAAATAGCCACAGCAGGGTACGATTCAGCGGCCTATTGGGCTCTGATGAACCCTTGGCCTCCGGGTCAAGGAGACTTCGGGATGTTTTCCCCCGACTTCAGACCCTACGTTGGATATTACCCATATGTGCTGTACACGCAACACTTCGGTGATACCTTGGTCTCAAGCACTTCCAGCATGGAAGACCTATCCGTATACGCCAGCACAAACGAGAACAAGCTATACCTGATGTTGGTAAACAAGAACCCAGAGGACGACATCACGACCACATTCACCCTCACTTCCAGTCAGTTCACATGGACCGTGCCATCTTACTCCGTAGTGGCAATCGAGATCCCCAATTTAGATGGGGTGCTCAGCGAGGATGGTACTGGAGAACTCCCACTGTGGGAACCAGTCAGCGATATTACCTTTGCTTACCCCTCAAGCCAAAACTTGGCTTTGGGTAAGACAGCCACAGCTTCTACGGTCGCCCTGAAGACAGTGCCGAAGTACTACTCGATCGACGATTTTGAAACGATCAAAGCTCTCGACGGTGACATGAGTACGCGATGGGCATCTAAGATCTTCGATCCAGATGACGAGTGGTTCCAAGTGGATCTAGGAGCGGTCACGACATTCAATAGGATCAGCATAAATTGGGAGTACTGGTCTACCGAATACACGATAGAAGTCTCAAACGACGGAGAAAATTGGACAGAAATCGCTACTCAGGACGATGCCATAAGGGTCAAACCAGAACCCCAGCCCATAGAAATGATTGATCTCGAGTCTACCGTAGACGCACGATACATCAGGTTGAACATGACGGGCCACCCAGCGAAGTCCGATATCAAGGCAGGTTGTTCAGTGTGGACTCCTAAGGCATTCTCAATATGGGAGTTTGGAGTGTACTACAGTATTCCAGGACCAGAGGGTGAGCAAGGAGATCCGGGAGAGACGGGTGAGCAAGGAGATCCGGGAGAGACGGGTGAGCAAGGAGATCCGGGAGAGACGGGTGAGCAAGGAGATCCGGGAGAAATAGGGCCAGCAGGCGATACGGGACCAGCAGGCGATACGGGACCAGCAGGCGAACTAGGGGAACCAGAGCCCACAGAGCTAATCTGGGTCGCAATAGCGATCGCCATAATCGCTCTGATCGTAGCCTTCGTAGCAATAGCACGAAAATCCTAGTAGTGAACACAAAAAAAACCGAGGGGCCAAACGCCATAACGCCCCTTTTTTATTTTCTTTCCATGGGAGTTCGGACAAAAAAAAGGAGTTGGTAGAAAATGGGAGACGAGACGAAGGCCGAGAACCCCGGGGAGACGCCGAAGCCCGAGAAGCACAGCGGGAGCAAGGGCAAGGTCGCCGTAGCGGTGATCATAACGGTGATAGTGATGCTCCTGATCTTCTACGGACTGCACTTGGGGGAATACGTTGACCTCAGTGAGCTGCTCAAGTCGGTCGGGCTCGAGTCGCTGATCTGAAGGGGGGGAGTAAATTGGTAAAAGAGAAAGAGGAGGAAGAGACAGTGATCGGATTGGAAGATGCCGAGCGCGAGGCGATACGGACGGTGCGTCGGCACCTGCATGGGAAAGTCAAGAACATAGACATAACGGACTCGGACATCAAGGCAGTAGGGGACCTCCCTGTGTTCGAGATTAACGGCACGGTGACGATCGTCACGAAGCAAGGGAGCATCCTGCGCAAGGAGCGGACAGAGGAAAGATACTTCACGGTGAAGGTCGACGCCCACGAGGGAAGAGTGCTCACATGCAAAATCTAGGGGGAGGACGGGCGCCTCAAACCGGCCCTCAAAATCTCCTATGACTTTGTACCGTCCGGAAAATCGCACCACACGTTGGCGTGGCCTTTCACTCGGACGTTAAAGGGGGAACGGTTGGCGAATCCCGATCACCTCCTGAAGGAGTTGACAAGTTGGCGAAACAGGAAGGGGAGCCACCAAGTGTTCCCGAGAAAAAGGCCGAACCCGGGCCACCGCCAGAGGAAGAGCCACTGGTGAAGTTGAACCCTTGGTGGCTGCTCGTATGCTCGGTCACCGTGGTAATGGTATTCTTCGGTTTGATGGCGAACTACCAGTTCGCCCTCTTCCTCAGGGCGTTGGGAGTCTGGCTGGTCATCGACGCGACGGGGTCCATCTGCCTCCGCCACAGGAGCTTCGCTAGGTACATGGAGCCGCGTCAGATCTTTGAACTCTTTTTCAGGGCCGTGCGGCTGGCTTGGGGCGTAATCTTGGTGCTCGCGGTGGTGTGAACAGTGAGGCGAAGGGGCGTAGTCGACATTTGCGCCGATCTCTTGGAGATAATCCACGAAGGGGGTGGTAAAACCCACCTCATCTTCAAGTCTCGCATGAATTTTGAACGGTTCAAGGTGTACATAGACGGACTATCCAAGGGCAGGCTGGTAAAGGCACAGGCCGACCCGCGGTCGCCATGGGCGGTCACCGAGCGGGGATACGAGTACTTGGAAAAGTACAGAGAACTCAAGGAACTTCTTCCAGCCCATCTTATTGGGTGGAAAAGGAGGTGAAAATATATGTCCAGAGAATCGATTTTGGCAAGACTCAGGGAGGTCAAGCGCCTCAGCGAGGAGGGCAAGCCGCTCAACGCCCAGTGGAACCTCGGGGAGCTTATCAAAGAGATCGAGGCGGGGGAGAAGGATGAAACGGTATGCTAGGACGGTGAGCCGGGCCCGCGACATGCACAGGAAGGGGCTCAGTGTGTCCGAGATCTCCAAGAAGCTCAGGATCCCGCACCAGACCGTGAGCGATTGGATTCACAACAAGCGGAGGCCCGAGAGGCGCAGGGAGCTGTTCAGGAATCCGGAGCATTTTGATCGATTGGATGAGCCCGCCTTTGACGGCAGGTGCCCCGACTGCGGTAGCCAGATGGGAAAACATGCCGTGAGAACGAACCCCCTTTCCGAGAGGGGAGTCAATCAGACCGCACTTTGGGGGTGCAGGTGCGGGTTGAGCGTGAAGACACAGGGGAACAAGGTCGTGAGCGCGTGGCTGGGGGAATGAGGGTTCTCAGCGCCTGCGGAGCCACCCGGCCAGCAGTCCCAACCCAGCAGCTGCTGGTATCAGTAGCCATGTCAAGTTAGAGCCTGAGTAGTGCTTCTCCCAACCCTCTTTCTGTATGATTTCAGCCCCGCCCTTGATTAGTGGCAGTCCCTTGGCGGTTTTTGTGGCATCCTCCATTGCTTTGCGCGAAAAGTCACTGATAATACGGTACTCCTCCGCACTCAAACCCCGCCCGATATATTTCTTCGGGTTTGCGACAAGTTCCGCTGATGCGTTAAAATCCCTCCAGCTGTCTACTGCTAGGGATATCTCCTCCCCGACCAATGCGTTGAGGGAGAAAATGAGGGTTCTTTCTGCTTCCTTGTCCGGAATGCCCCTAGCTATCTCAGCCACTTTTTTAAGGATTTCGTCCTTGTTGGGGTTCCCGGGGTTAGAGCCTCCGTCCGCTTTCTTTGCGTAGTTGATGGTATCACAGACCATTTGGATAGCATAAATCAGATCCCTCCACTTCTCCCTCTCCGAAGCAGCTTCTGGGAGCAGCCCCTTTGCCTCGTACGAACCCGCTTTTTCCCAAGACTCCCGCGCTTTGTCGACAAGCTTGCCGGCGTAGTCCGACATGTCTCTGCAGACCTTGGCCCTAACTGGCCCCTCTAACTCGCCCATCCGAACGCCTCCCTGTAACTGGGATAACGCGGGGTCCAATTGTAGGGCGAGGGGGAGACCTCCTGTGGATTCCTTGGATTGAGAATCTTTCCCCACATGAATCCATTGGCCCCCGATAGAGCCCTTTCATACGCTTCCCCGCCCGTTGGTTCTTCCCCCCTCTCGAGTTTCTCGACCATCTCGGGTATCCCCGCCTTGGCCCTCTCGATCATCCCTTTCAGTTTCTCGGTGACCTCGGGTGGAACGCCCGCCTTTGGGAAGTCTTCCATGAGGAGATGATCGAGGAGGAGGTGAAACAGCTCGTCCGCCAATTTTCTACTTTTCGGTATGTGCAGTTGCTTGTGCAGTTGTTCTAATGTGAATATGTCCCCCCAAGCCATCAAGTACGCTTCTTTCATAGTGTCAGTCGCCCCCGTGCTCGCCATCAGGATCTCCAATCTCAACTGGTTCTCCAAAAGTTATAGGTTTTCCCATCTGGTTGAGGTCAAAAAAAGAGAAGAGGGGGGGAGTTTTTTGGCGTTGCCTCCCGCCCCACTCAAATGAGTTAGAGCCTGTGACCTATTCGGCCATCTTGGCACTCCAAACTCGCTCCCACTTGTCGGCGCCGGCGGTTGTAACCTTGGCCGTGTAGTGTGCAGGCATTACAGTCCACGCTGCCTTGTAGTTTCCCTTCCGCGTCGGGCCGAAGGGGGTAGCATCGTAACCCGCTTGGGCTCTGCCTGAGGCAGCTGCATAGCTTTTATGCATCCCTGGGATCTTCCTTGTGTAGTTTTCCTTGCCTATGCGCGCGAGTTCTCCGATTGTTGCCATTTAAATCCTCCTCATTTTGTTTACAATTCCTCGTGGGAACTTTTAAAGTATGAAACTGCGATACGTGATTACCGAAGGTAATACCTTGCCGAGGAGAAAATTTCCGGACATGCTCCCGCGGCCCCCTGGGACGAAGCGCAGGAACATCGTCACCATAAAAGTGGACGACTACGAGCTGAAGGCGATGGACTTCTATGCCAAGCAGCTCGGAGCCTCCCGAGCCGAGTTCGTTCGCTCCCTTCTCTTCATGATGGACACCCTGTACTCAGAGGACCTCAAGCTTAAGAACGCCGTCAACCCCCACAAGGTGACAATCACTAAGGGGGGCAACCTCAAGCTCTACGAGGCGCTGAAGCCGATACCCGCATTGATGCACGAGATCAGGCGGCCTTGGCTCCGCGAGGCGTACACTCAGGGAAAGATATAGTCACTCCCGCATCGCTTCCATCCACGATCTTATCCACCGCTTGCTGAACTCCTCGGCCGATTTCTTGGCCTCCTCTTCGATGCGAGGCCTCATCTCGGCTGGGAAGAGCCCGGCCATCCCACGGGACCACTTGCGCGCCCACTCCTTGCTTGCTTCTTCTGCCATCAGCCTGAGTCTTTCCTCGTTTTCCATCAAAGTAAAATAGGTGCAATTATAATTAAATCTTGGTTTTGATGGACGAAACTGCTAGAAAGATCCTGCTCGCGCTCGGGCTCGTCGGGGGCGCCGGCCTTCTTGTCTGGCTCGGGGCGAGGCACTCCAGCCCAAGTTCTAGTTCCAACCCGAGTCCGCAAGTCGCAGCCGAAGTTCCAGTACCGCCAATCCTGCCTGACAGCGCCATAGTCGAGGAGAAGGTGCGCGAATGGGTGGCGAAGGGCTACCCCGAGGGTCTGGCACGCAAGGCAGCCAAGTGGGCGCAAGGATGGAGTATCGGGCTGACCGCGAGGCTCGGCATGCCAACCGAGTACGCAGCAAAGATCTATCCGAAGAGTTTGACCTTGGCGGAGCGATGGCTCGAAGGGGTCTGGGGCCTTTTCGCCTAGGACACCCCCCTCCCCCCTCACCTTTTCGGTTCGCTCCACGGGCCCAAGGGTGATTTGATGGGGCAGTCTTTTCGGTCGGGGTCTAGGTTCAACCCTCCACCTTTTTCTCCCGCTTAGCTACCCCTTTAATATAGGTTGAAATTGGTAATGGGTAGATTTATATAAAAAAGCGGGAAAAATGAGTTGATGACATGCCCGACGAGCCCAAGCTTCCTGCAGACCGCATAGAGCTTGCCCGCAAGTTTCTTGCCCAAGGGTTCCACCTCCAGAAGGTAAAGATGCGGGGCAAGGACTACGCTCGGATGCGCAAGTACGGTGAGCGCGATATGCTTCTTGGTTCTTGGGGCCCCGATTTTGACGAGCTTCGTAAGGAACTCCCGCCGCCCCGAGTCGGAAGGCCACGTGCCATAGCCCCGGAGGCTCGTGCCGACCAGACCGTGGACGCTGAGATCGGGGCAAAGATGTCCAATGAGGCAAAACGCATCACCCGAGACACCTTCAACGTCGGCTGGAACACGAGGTCCCTTGAGCGCGCTGCCGAGACGTTCGGGTACAAGAACGTTGGCGACTACGTGAACATGCTCCACAGGCGGTACATCGGCGAGCAGATTGCCGGGCGAAGGCCACGGGACACTTGGAGCCGGTTTAAAGACACAGCCTACGCCTGCATGCTAGCCCAAGCCGCGGGGGTCAACGTCAACCCCAACATCATTCCCACTATGTTCCTGATCGAAAAACTAGGAGGAGGTGCGTGAAATGGATGAGGACGAGATGGACAGTATCGTAGAGAAGAGGGCGAAGGAGATGGGCCTGACCAAAGGCGAAGTTGTAAAGAGGTACCTGTTAGAAAAGATCGGGGCGAGTCCCCCAGAGGGGAACGAGCAGGGTCCGAGCACCGTCCAAGAGTTTAAAGAAATGTTGATGGCTCAGAGTATGCGTGAGATGATGAACCCGAAGAAGGAGGGCGAGGGTTCCGACACGGACAGGATGTTCAACAGACTGCTCATGCTCCGCATAATGCCCGAGGAGAAGAGGGAAACAAAGTCGACGATGGACAAGATATTGGAGTACAAGGCCATGAAGGACATGTTCCGCGAGGGCGACGCGGGGAAGGAGAGAGAAGAGGGAACGGAGAAGTCGACCATGGACAAGATACTCGAGTACAGGGCGCTGCGCGACTTATTCGGCGACGAGAAGGATGTTCCGTCTGAAATCACGAAGAGGATGGACGAACTTCGCGATGAGTTCATGGGAAAACGTGTCGGAGAAATCGAAACGTCGGTGAAGCGAGAGATGGACGGATTCCGTGAGCTGCTAACGAAGGGAAAGCGTGACGAGGCGGTCGAGGTGCTCGCCAACAGGATCATGTCGTTTGAGTCGAAGCTCGACACGGCGCAGAAGGCTGTGGCAGGCGGGGCCCCATCGAAGAGCACGGTGCAGGTGATGAGCGAGGCGCTCAAGGAGCAGCGAGAGTTCCAAGAGGAGATGCTAAAGTTCGCCGAGTCCCAAGGGATGACAAAGGCCGAGATAATGAAGGGCGGGAAGATAAACTGGGGCAAGGTTATGGACCGCGCGTTCGGCCTCGGCGAGAAGGTTATCGAAAGCATCCCGGGCCGGACGCCGCCCAAAGGCGAAGTGATACCGATTCCTGAAACACAAGGATCCCCACCCGAGCCTCCGACAGCCGAGGCGCCACCCGAAGCCCCACCCGAGGCGTCGCCAGAAGCCCCACCCGAGGCGCCGCCAGAATCGCCACCGGAACGCTATGACAAACTTGGCTTGACACGTGCGGTGAGGGTGCCTGAGGAAAAACATCCAGAAGCGCCACCCGAACAACCACAAGAGGCTCCGCCAGAAGAGAAGCCAACGGAAGAGGGGGGTGAGTAATTTGGAAGAAAAAGCCCAGCCAAAGTCAGCGGGCATAGTGGGGGAGTGTATGCCCATACCGAAACTGCCGATACAAACGTTGTTCGGGCTTCTTGAAGGTATGCGTGAGGTTTACATACTAACTAACAAAATGTCATTGCTGGCGTTCAAAGGGCAGACGAAGAATGGAATGATACGGATCCCGCAACACGCCCGTGATGCGCTAGGTAACGAGGAAGTGTTTGTCGGAGTCATTAAAACGGAAAAGATCCACGAGAAACCCGAAGCAAAAGGGGGGTGAGTGATTTGGAGAAACTGTTCAAGGAGTTCGAGGATTGGGCGAACGTATGGAGGAAGAGGTTCGACGAGATTGTGGAGCGCGAACGCGGTGAGCTCAACGCATCTATCAAGCGAACGCTTGAGAGTCTACGGCCCGCCATAACCGAGGCGAGGAAGAGCGCGGACGTGACGGTGACGCAGGAGGGGGACATTGTCAAGGTCAATATCAAAGGGGCGGCTGAGATCACCGACCCGGAGCTCCGCGAGAAGATTATAAAACACCTGAGCGAAAAGAAGGCATAGAACTCTTTTATACGAAGTGGCAACATGGACGTTGAAAGAATATTGGAAGGGGTAGAGCGGGCCATGTCCGACAGAGAGGTTGGGCGCCGCTGGGTAAAAAAATTCGTAAAGGGGATGTCCCCCAACGACTTGGCGTTAGCGGTTCGCACAAATTTCGACCCGTGGAACGCGGCGGTCGATAAGTACCGCCTGTACAACCCGACGATAGCGTCGCTGACTAGGTTGATGCTAAAGATGTACTGGAACGGCCCCGGAGGGATCGAGTACTCGCTGACGAGTGTCCGCAAAATCTACGACGAGCTAGCGAAGAACCCCAAGAACCGCGAGGTGCTGAAAAATAGGGAGACCAAGAGGTACTTGAACTGGATGTGCGCTAAGGTATACGATGCGGTCTATTCCTTCGCGTTCGAGGGGATGCTCACTTGATGGAGAAGCGGAAGAAGATAGTCCTCCTGACGGTCCTGTTCTTGGCCGCTATCTCTGTGCTAAGTATAATGGCTTACCCCTCGCTTCCGCCCCAGTTCCAGACAAGCTTTTTTTTCTACCTGCTCGTCGTTTCGGCATGGACTTCATT
>JABUBO010000764.1_pt1 | contig 10553 bp, 10 predicted proteins | sample 7240361 | NCBI WGS metagenome assembly JABUBO01 (sample SAMN07256346, study PRJNA390944) | subsurface metagenome | isolation source: Methane hydrate marine sediment | place: Pacific Ocean: Eastern North Pacific, ODP site
ATCGCTACGGGGGTGCCTGTGGGGCTGGGAAGTCACGTTCAATGGGATCGTCGATTGGACGGGACAATCGCACAAATGATTATGAGCATTAATTCTGTGAAGGGGTTGGAGATCGGGAATGGCTTCAAAATGGCTGATCTGAAGGGTTCCGAGGCTCATGATGCTATTGAAGTGGGATCTAACCCTCCGTACCCTTGGAGAAGGGCCACCAACCATGCCGGCGGCATTGAGGGGGGGATAAGCAATGGTGAGGCCGTTGTAGTGAGGGTTGCTGTCAAGCCCATTCCCACCCTTGGCAAGCCATTGCCTTCATTGGATCTATCTACGAGGGAAGTGGTTGAGGCGCATTTCGAGCGCAGTGATGTCTGCGTTGTTCCAGCGGTAGGAGTAATAGCGGAAGCCATGCTGGCCATTGTTCTGGCTGACGCTCTGTTGGAGAAGTTTGGTGGAGATAACCTGGAGGAGACAAGGCGCAATTGCAGCAACTACTTCGACTTGATCCAGAGACGGAGATGACTAGGCTTGGGTTTCATTGCCATGGGTTAGACCATTTTGACAAGGTAATACTATCCAACGGCTTGAAGCGGGGAGAGTTCTACAATTTCGTACCGCAGAGCCTGCCCGACCTGAGAAAGGAAATACGGCGCCACAATTTGGCGTCAAGTATTCATGCCCCTCTAACAAGGATTCTACTTTGTCTTTTCTCTGTGATATTGACATGGAAAAGAGACAGCTCAGCCTGAGGATGGTTCAAGAAACAATGGAGCAGGCCGAGGATTTTGGCGCTGACTATGTAGTAGTCCATTTCCCAGCTCCTCCTTCAAGGGAGGTTTCTGGTGTTGGAAATGATGAATTGAGGGAAATCGGCTGGCAGAGCGCTTGTTCTTTGTCGGAGCTTAGTTTGAGGCATGGCGTCCCAATCCATATCGAGGGTTTTGGTCCCAGTCCATTCCTGACAACGGATTTCATAGTTGAGGTCACCAGCAAACTAACAGGCCTGCTGTACTGTTTCGACATCGGGCATATGCATATTGCTGCCAGGCGGGACGGGTTCGATCTCTATCAGTTTGCCCAGAGGCTGGCGCCATACATTGGTTCTGTTCACATGTGGAACAACCGAGGTATTCGGGATTACTTCTCTTTTGGTCATATCCCGTTGCACCCGTGTCAGAAACCTGAGGATGGCTGGGTAGACATTGATCGTATCTTGCGGTTGATAGTACCCAATAATCCTGCTTGCTGCTTCATTCTTGAGAGCTCTTCCAGCTATCCGGATGCATTAGGGGGACACGATTTTCGGGATGGGGTGAAATGGGTAAAGGATCTCATAGCCGCATTGTCTTGATTGGCTTCTCCGCAACAGGAAAGTCGGAGATAGGGCAAGGCCTTGCCGAACACCTTGGCTGGGATTTGGTGGATACTGATGAAGAAGTGAGCAGGCTTGCCGGCAAGAGCATTCCGCAGATCTTTGATTACGATGGCGAAGGCTGTTTCCGGGAGATGGAGCAACAGGTCCTGGCGAAGGCGTGTGAGAAAACAAGGGTGGTCATTGCCTGTGGTGGCGGGGCAGTCCTTGATCCTCATAACTGTCGGCTGATGAAAGACAGCGGCGTTGTAGTCTGTCTTGAAGCCGCCCCAGAAAAAATTTATCAGCGGCTGCCAAAAGACACTGACTCTTCCGGAAACATACGCCCTCTTCTAGCCGTTCCCAATCCTCTTGAGCGCATCAGGCAACTGAAGGAGTCGCGTCAGCACTACTATGCCATTGCCGACTGGACAGTGCATACTGACAACCTGACTTTGGACGAAGTGTGTCAGGGAGTACTTCAAGGTTGGTACTACTGGAGTCGTACTCATCAAGAAGATGACAATCGGTGCTGGGAAGGTGATCTTGCCTGTGAAGTAGTCACGACGACTGCACACTATCCTGTTTATGTTGGCCAGGGCTTGCTTCATGGTCTAGGGAAAAAGATAGCTCGGGCGGGGCTGTCTGGAACTGCATATCTGATCAGTGACGAAACGGTTTTCTCCATCTACGGTGACATTGTAACGAAGAGCCTTCAGAGTGCGGATATCCCGAGTCATTACTTTGTGGTGACTCCTGGCGAAACAACCAAGACGCTGGATAGTGCTGCTAAGATCTATGACTGGCTCGTAGAGTGCAGAGCTGAGAGGAGTGACATTGTTGTTGCCTTGGGTGGAGGCGTCGTCGGCGATCTTGCCGGGTTTGTTGCCGCTACATTCCTGAGAGGTTTGCCTCTGGTGCAGGTGCCGACGAGCTTGATTGCCATGGTGGATGCTGCTGTTGGCGGAAAGACTGCGGTCAATCACTTCAGTGCTAAGAATCTCATAGGCGCCTTCTATCAGCCGTGTGCGGTAGTAGCTGATGTTGAAACCCTGGCCACACTCCCCAAGAAGGAGCTAATTGCTGGGTGTGCAGAAGTAGTTAAGCATGCGATTGTTCTCGATCCAGTGTTGTTTACCCTTTTGAAGACCAATATTGAGAAACTCCTGAGATTGGATACAGAGATTACCACCGAAGCCATAAGGCGCAGTGTGGCTGCCAAGGCCAGGATTGTCAGTGAGGACGAAAGGGAGCGTGGTAGGCGTATCCTGCTGAACTATGGACACACCATAGGTCATGCCTTGGAGGCGGCGACTGACTACGGACGCTTTCTGCATGGTGAGGCTGTAGCTGTAGGTATGATGGGTGCGGCTATGTTAAGTCATAGCTTGGGACTACTACCTGGTGAGATAGTGGAAGAGCAGCGTGCACTTCTGCAGATTTCTGGCTTACCTACTCGTTTCTCCGGCGTAGATGTGAACAGAGTCCTGGACATCATGGAGCTGGACAAGAAGGTGAAGGGTAAGGCGGTGAGGTGGGTGCTGCTGCGAGGGGTTGGAAAGCCGGTGATCCGCGATGATGTGAACAGGGATCAGGTCATAGAAATACTGCGGTCACTAGTGTCTACTACCTGATTTCTCTTCTCAGGTTCGAAGCAGAGGAGGAAAAAGGGAATCGATTGAGTTCCAGGATTGTTAAACGTCTGGAGAATAGGCTGCATGCGTTTCTGAGAGGCATAAGAGTCTCGGAAACTGCCATTGGTATTGTCTTTGCCGTATTGGTGGGGCTCCTCGCCGGGCTGGGGGCTGTGGCGTTCAGATGGATGGTAAGGGGCTTCGGGTGGCTGTTCTTCAACAGGGGTGCAGTTCTATTTGACTTCCTGGGTGACTACTACGTCATCATTCTACCCGTACTGGGAGGGCTGTTACTGGGCCCCCTCATATATTTTCTGGCTCGAGAGGCTAGGGGTGAGGGGCCTCCTGAAGTGATGGAGGCTCTTGCTATCAAGGGAGGGCGCATCCGCCAACGTGTGGCGATGTTCAAGGCTCTGGCCTCGTCGATCTGCATTGGCAGTGGTGGTTCGGTTGGCCGGGAAGGGCCGATTGTTCAGATAGGCGCTTCTCTCGGTTCAACTCTTGCGCAACGGTTCAGGCTACCCGAGGATTGGATAAGGACGCTTGTGCTGTGTGGAGCAGCCGCGGGCATCTCAGCGACCTTCAATGCCCCAATTGGTGGAGTCTTGTTTGCCCTTGAGGTACTTGAGAGGAGATTTGTTGGCCGCCATTTCGGTTTCATAGTGATCAGTTCGGTTACCGCTGATCTTATTGCCCGGGGATTGCTAGGAGCTGATCCGTCTTTCATTATTCCTCAACTCAGCATGACTAGCTACTGGGAAGTTGCCTTCTACGTCTTGCTAGGTGTAGCAGCTGGTCTCGCTGCTGTAGTCTTTGTCCGCTTCTTCTACAGGTGCCAAGATTTCTTCAACGTCTACCTTAGACGTGTCCCTGGGTACCTCAAGCCGGCACTCGGTGGTCTAGTTGTAGGGGTGATGGGCTTCTATTATGCTGAAATCTTCGGTGTCGGCTACGGACGAAGCTATGGCGTCGGTGGAGAGTTGATGCAGTTGGGTGCGGTTGACTATGCTCTGCTTGGCCAGCTCGGTTTTACACTGCTAATCACATTGATATTCCTCAAGATGGTGGCTACCTCTGTGACGCTGGGGAGCGGTGGCAGTGGTGGTGTGTTTGCGCCTTCGCTCTTTATTGGTGCAATGTTGGGGGGAGCTTTTGGACTGGCAGTTCACGAGCTATTTCCCACCGTAACGGGCCTGCAAGAGGAGACTACAGGAGCCTACGCATTGGTGGGGATGGGGGCATTGTTTGCTGCTGCTGTGCGAGGGCCCATGACGGCGATTATTCTCCTGTTTGAAATGACCAGGAACTACGGTCTGATACTGCCCCTTATGACTGCCGTCATTATCAGCACCTTTGTGTCTAGAGGTTTGATGCGGGAATCTATTTACACTCTTGGACTGACAAGGCGCGGCGTTGATATCCATCGACGGGAGGAGGAAGACATCATGGGCGCTATTCCTGTTGGGGATGTGATGACACGGGATTTCCCCACGGTTTCGCCTGCGATGTTGGTATCGGAGCTTATGGACAAGCTGCATGGTAGCGGACATCATGGATTTCCTGTCCTCGACGAGAGGGGCGACTTCTATGGTATAGTTACTCTGCAGGATGTCGAGGCAGCGATATCTAGAAAAGAGACCACTCTAACGGCTGGGGAGATTGCAAACAGGTCTCCTATCGTGGCGTATCCAGACCAGTCGGTGCATGATGCTTTGGCGCAGCTGGGAGGTCGCGACGTAGGTCGCATCCCTGTGGTTGATAGAAAGCACCCTAAGAAGCTCTTGGGCGTGCTGCGGCGCCATGATGTGGTTAGGGCTTACGCAAAGGCCTTGGCAAGCCATCCTGCACGTGATTGAAACATGATTGGTATGAGAACAGAAGGGAATGACAGGTGAATGGCAGAGTGCGGCTGTTGTTGCGAATATCAAACAAGGCATGATGGGAGGGAGTAGCTGATGGGAAGCAGTGTGAAAGGTACGACCATTCTGGCAGTAAGACGGGACGGTCATGTGGCCATTGCTGGCGATGGGCAGATTACCACGGGCGATGTGGTGTTGAAACGTGGTGCCAAGAAGGTACGCACCCTATACCATGATCAGGTGATTGCCGGCTTTGCTGGCTCTGTAGCTGATGCATTGACATTGTTTGAGAGGTTTGAGAATGAGCTCGAGAAGTATGGGGGACAACTGAGGCGTGCAGCGATAGAATTGGCCAAGGAATGGCGGACTGATCGGGTGCTGCGTCGCCTGGAAGCCTGGCTCATTGTGGCAGATCAAAGCGACATACTGATAATCTCAGGCGAGGGTGACGTGATAGAGCCTGATGAGAACTTGGTGGCCATAGGTTCAGGAGGAGGCTATGCTCTGTCTGCAGCTAAGGCTCTGCTTCGACACTCTGATCTTGATGCGGAGGCCATAGCGCGCACCAGCATGGAGATTGCTGCAGACATTTGTATATATACCAACAGCAATATAACTGTTCTCAGCCTTGGTGAGGCGACGAGCTAGGCCATCTCACACTTCATCAGAAAGCCTGGATAAGACAATCGGTGGAATTGTGCTTGTGTAGCGAGATGGGAAGGTAGCCATGGATTTCAACCTTAGTGAGCGTGAGAAGATGATTCAGGGTGCTGCTAGGGATTTTGCTCAAAAGTCAGTGTTGCCCCAGGCGGCTCAAATTGATTGCTGTGGCGAGTTTCCTCTGGAACTGGCACAGGAAATGGGCAGAATGGGGTACTATGGCTTGCCCTATCCTGCCGAATACGGTGGAGGTGGGGCAGGCTATGTCGCCTATGTTTTGGTGGTTGAGCAGCTTTCTCGTGCCTCTATGACGGTTGGTGCCATCGTAGCGGTCAGCATTCTCTCTGAAGAGTCCATCTTCTGCTTCGGTGATGAGAAGCAGAAGATGGAGTTTCTTATTCCCCTGACCAGTGGCAGCATTCTTGGTTGCTTTTGTTTTACGGAGCCAGCTACAGGATCTGACCCTAGGGCCATAGCTACAAAGGCGGAGCCGGATGGCGAGGATTATGTTATCGAAGGCCAGAAGAGTTTCGTCGGTCTTGCCCCATCAGCTTCCCAGGCGGTTGTCTTTGCGAAGGATGAAACTGGTAGGATAAGTGCCTTTGTTGTTCCGACATCAGCGTCAGGCTTTGTGTTGAGAGAACCGTGCGAAACCTTAGGTCTGAGGGGGCTAGGGACATCAGTCGTTTACCTTGATGGTGTTCGGATTCCGAAAGAGAACCTTGTCGGCAAGAAGGGCTCTGGCTATGAAATCATGTTGGAGGCCATAAGTTTGGAAAGAGCGGGAGTAGCGGCTCAAGGGGTTGGAGTAGCACAGGCTGCTCTTGATCTAGCCCTTGACTATGCCAGACAACGCACTGCTTATGGTAGGCCTATTGCAGGGATGCCCACTATTCAGTGGCTCTTGGCAGAGGTGGCCTCCAGGGTAGAGGCAGCCAGATGGCTAACCTACAGGACGGCCTTCGTCCGTGACCAGGGGAAGCACATACGAAGCGAATCTGCAATGGCCAAGCTCTTCTGTTCTCAGGTAGCTGTGGAGGTAACTCGCATGGCCATGCAGGTGCATGGCGCCTATGGCACGATGAAGAGTCTGCCTATTGAGCGCCTGTATCGAGACGCCAAGATGACGGAGCTCTATGTTGGCGTCTCTGAGATACAGCGAGTGATAATTGCCAGCCAGTTGATCAAAGAGTAGCAAGTAGATTGGGCAGTGGCTCATAGATTTGAGATAGCGAAGTCTTGCACTCAGAGTGGTGCGCGGGCTGGGTTGATTACCACGCCGCGAGGGTCCTTGCCTACACCATCGTTTCTTCCGGTGGGTAGCCAGGGCGCGGTCAAGACCCTAACGCCGGATGAACTCAAGGCTATCGGGGTCAAAATGGTGTTGGGCAATACTTATCACCTTTATCTCAGGCCTGGAATTGCCATAGTTGAGTCATTGCGGGGGCTGCATCGCTTCATGTCCTGGGAAGGCCCCATTCTTACGGATAGTGGAGGCTACCAGGTATTTAGTCTGGCATCACTTCGCCGAGTTGATGACGAAGGTGTTCACTTCAGATCCCATATCGATGGCAGCGAAAATTTCTTCACCCCCGAGAAAGTGATTCAATTCCAGGAAAGGCTGGGGAGTGAAATTGCTATGCCATTGGATGAGTGTGCTCCCTGTGGTGGCGACCAGGCATCGATTCGGGACGCCATGGAAAGGACGCATCGCTGGGCCGAAAGGAGTCTAGAGTGCCATCGACGAGTGGACCAAGACCTCTATGGAATTGTCCAGGGAGGCGTTTTCCCTGAGTTGCGCCGAGAATCAGCAGCATCTCTCACGTCGCTGGGATTTTCTGGCTATGCCATAGGGGGGCTAAGCTTGGGAGAACCAAAGAAGGTAATGCTGGATGTGTTAGAGGAGACGACCTTCTGTCTACCAAAGGAAAGGCCACGTTATCTCATGGGGGTAGGGTCTCCTGAAGATCTCTTTGAGTGTGTATCCAGGGGGGTGGACATGTTTGATAGTGCTCTGCCCACGCGCACTGCTAGAAATGGTGCCCTATTCACTACACTGGGCAGGCACAACATACACAATGCCCGCTATAGGGATATAGACGAAGCCATTGATGCAGACTGCCACTGCTACACCTGTCTTAGGTTCTCGGTGGCTTATCTTCACCACCTTTTCAAGAGCAAGGAGCTTCTGGCATACAGGCTGGCCACAATACATAACCTATCGTTTATCATCAGATTGATGGAGAGGATAAGGCAGGCCATCGTAGATGATTGTTTTGTAGAACTGAAGGACTCTTTCCTGGCTGATTATCGAACGACAGACGAGGAAACACGGTTACTGCAGAAGCAGAAGTGGCTAGACAGATCTTCAAGGACTCCTGGCGAAGGCAACGGCGCCAAGGATGCCAGCGTCATCACCTAGCTGGCTAGGGACAATACGTACTAACTGCGCAGGCAACTGGAACGCTCTCTCTGTGACTACCTTTCTGGCACCATCAAGAAGCATGTCACCCATTTTGGCCATCCCGCCGCCCACAATTATCATGTCCGGGTTGAATATGTTAACCAGATTCACTATTCCTACACCGAGGTAGTTCGCTGCTTTGGCGACAATTGCTTTGGCTACCGCATCACCTTTTTGAGCTGCAGCAGCCACGGTCTGAGCAGTTACATTCTGCAGCTCTCCCTCGGCGAATTCAAGGATGCTGGTCTTGGTACCTTGTGAGATTGCTCTTTGTGCTTCTCTGGCTACTGCTTTGCCTGACGCTAGCATCTCGAGACAGCCGATGTTGCCGCAACTACAATATGGTCCATTTATATCAATAGTGGTATGCCCAATTTCACCGGCACTCCCGGAAGCCCCATTGTACAACTTGCCATCAACTATGATTCCTCCTCCGATGCCGGTGCTGACTGTGATGTAGATCAGGTTGTCCACGCCCTTGCCTGCACCAAAAGAGTGTTCGCCCAAAGCTGCGGCGCTGGCGTCGTTCATCACGAAAGTGCGGATTCCTGTTGCTTTCTCTATCAGGTCTTTCAGTGGGATATCATGCCAACCTGGAAGATTAGGCGAGTCGGTCACTATCCCTTTAGCTGAATCAATAGCACCAGCAGCGGCTATGGCTATGCAGGACAGTGAAGAAGGCACGAGGTCCGTGCTGCTGCTGAGGTTGTCGATCGTATAGAGTATACGGTTAATTACTGCGTCTGTTCCTTCGTCAGCTAGAGTGGGTTTGTATTGGCGGCAGACGATTTCACCTCTTGCAGAGATAACGGCGGCTACGAACTTGGTACCACCAAGATCTATGGCCAGAACGGGATTCTCCGCAGTCGGCTCCATCATGATCGTATCGGCATTATAGCTGTCGGAGCGCTACCTATCAATCACAGCAGACTGAGTTGATTCTGGTTTGTTGGCCTATCAGGTTGGGGTTGGCATTTCCCGTATCATGTCTGCTCCACGATGACCTTAGCGCCCGATGCTACTTGCTTCAGCAGCTTGGGGTTGCCTACAATCTTTCCTAGCACAGTGACGGCACTTGCTGCTCGGATCTCGTTCTTGCGGCTTGCGGGAGTGGGGCCAAAGAAGATGCATAGCGAATTGCCATCTGGCCAATAGCCCAGATCGCCCATCTCGACTATCTCTTTCCCATCTTCGATTTCGAGATAGAGTGGTATGGGGAAATATATCTCCTCTCCCCACGTATTGGCCCTACCCTCCAGGGGCAATATTTCGTAGAGAGCCCTGGCTGTCTTGGTGTTGTTCAATTCAGCCTGCAAATCGATGCTGCCTGCTCGAATTCTGATGTTATGACTCATCTACAATACTCCAAGTTCATCCGCTTCTTGAAGTTCTGTGCATGTAAGCGACCCTCCACTAGCACTGTTATGCCATATGGGTACTTTACTTGGCAAAGCACCTCCAGTGTGGCTTGAGATTATTCTTAACTGCCTTTACCAGTTCTCTCGTTTCTTCAAGCCTATAGTCTGTCTTCAGAGAGAAGAAGAAAGGTTCCACGAGTTCAAGGTCAAGCTTGGCCAATCCTGAGACCAGGGCGAGCCATCCATAGGGCAGAACGGCTTGATTGTACCCGCTTCCAATGAGATCAACTACCTTTCCACCGCATACCTTTTCTGCCACTGCTCCTACTTTCGCCCCGACCATTCCCAAGCCTTTCAAAGTAAGTCCCAAATCAGTCAGTTCATCGGCAAAGTGAGGGTCAGATCCTCCGTTTCTGATGATTATCTGAGGTGCAAATTCCTCTGCCAGGGGAGCGAATACCTCGTCAAGTGCGTATTCATAGGCATCATCGGAGGCTCCCGGAGGCAAAGGTAAATTGACGGTAAACCCCAAGCCTTTGCCCTCTCCGATTTCGTGGGCGAAGCCGGTTCCCGGATACAGAGTGCGCGGGTCTTGATGGATATCGATGAATAGCACTCTTGGATCTTCATAGAAGATCTGGCACGTTCCATCCCCAGCATGGGCGTCGGTGTCAATAACGAGGATTCTCTCCAGGCCATGATTCTCAGTGAGACTTCTGATGCATATGGCCACGTCATTATAGATGCAGAATCCAGCCCCGTAGCTCCTCTTGGCGTGGTGTAATCCGCCACCAACGCTCACAGCGTGAGCGATTCCGCCCTGCCAGACCATTTCGGCTGCTGTCAGAGTAGCTCCCACGATTAGCCTGGCAGCTTTCTCCATTCCGGCTTGAAGAGGGGTATCCGGGCTGAGGAATCTGTGATGCGGTATCCAGACCCTTTTGGAATCCGCTTGAAGAAAGTCAATGTAGCTTCTATCATGAACAAGAAGCAGTTCTTCGTCTGTCGCATACTGTGGCTCAGCCACTTCGAAGTTGCTGGCCCCTACCTTCTCTCTCAGCAGGTCCATAAATCGGGTATACCTATCGCTTCTGAAAGGATGCCCAGGTCCGAAATCGTAGCCTTTCATTCGATCGCTATATGCTATAGCTAGTGTCATTTCATTCGCACTCTACTTGACTTTGACTCGGACCAGAATGTCACCCGGATGACCATCAGTTGCTTGACAAGCAT
>JABUBO010000765.1_pt1 | contig 10541 bp, 13 predicted proteins | sample 7240361 | NCBI WGS metagenome assembly JABUBO01 (sample SAMN07256346, study PRJNA390944) | subsurface metagenome | isolation source: Methane hydrate marine sediment | place: Pacific Ocean: Eastern North Pacific, ODP site
TAGAAGGGATATTAGAAGCAATACCGGTAGAAATTTCTTTCGTTGACCAGAATGATTTAGTCAAATTTTGGAATAAGCATGAAACGAGAATCTTCAAACGACCATCTTCAGTAGTTGGGAAAGCAGTTCAAAATTGTCACCCAAAGCACAGTGTGGATAAAGTAAACCAAGTATTGTCCGATTTTAAGAGTGGCAAAAGTGACTCAGCGGAATTCTGGATAAATCTGGGAGAGAGGAAGGTATATATTAGATATTTTGCTGTACGGGACAAAGCAGGCAGATATCTGGGCACATTGGAAGCCACCCAGGATATCACGCAAATAAAGAAGATTGAGGGAGAAAAAAGACTGTTGGAGTATTAAGGGGGAATAGGATGAGCGTCAGAGAGATAGGGCGAGAGGTCTACTCGGTTGGAGCAATTGACTGGGATAGGCGGTTGTTTGATGAACTTATACCTCTCCCCGATGGCACTAGTTACAATTCATATCTAATCAAAGGGAGGGAGAAGACGGCGCTCATCGATACGGTAGACCCTAGCATGCAGGATGTGCTGATACAGCACCTGAATGAACTTGGTGTTGAGACTATAGATTATGTTATTGCCAACCACGCTGAGCAGGACCACTCGGGCTCCATTCCAAAAATACTGGAGATTTACCCTAATGCAAAGCTTGTTACCACTCCTAAATGTAAAGGGATGCTCATCGACTTGCTCATGATTCCAGAAGAGAAATTCATCACGGTCAACGATAAAGAGACCATTTCGCTGGGGGATAGAACGTTGGAGTTTATCCATGCACCATGGGTCCACTGGCCTGAGACAATGCTTACTTACTTGAGGGAAGACAAGATACTGTTCCCCTGTGATTTCTTCGGCTCCCACCTGGCTACAACTGACCTGTATGTCAGTGATGAAGGGCAGGTCTATGAGGCAGCCAAGAGATATTATGCCGAAATCATGATGCCGTTCCGAACCAGCATCCAGAAACATCTGGAGAAGTTAAAGGACTACGCGATTGACGTCATTGCGCCCAGTCATGGTCCTGTGTATGATAAACCGGAGTTTATTCTAGAAGCATATCGAAGCTGGGTCTTTGATAACCCCAAAAATATCGTGGTCTTGCCCTACATCTCCATGCATGGCAGCACCCAGAAGATGGTGGAATATCTCGTCGGAGCTTTGGCTGGAAGAGGTGTTACAGTAAAGCAATTCAACTTGACTAATATTGACATCGGGAAATTAGCAATAGCATTGGTTGATGCAGCTACTATGGTCATCGGGACATCAACAGTCTTAGTTGGTCCACATCCCAAGATCGCCTATGCTGCGTTTTTAGTTAATGCCTTAAGACCTAAACTGCAATTCGTCTCTATTATCGGCTCCTATGGCTGGGGCAGTAAGGCAGTGGAGCAGCTCCAGGGAATGATTCCTAACCTTAAGGTGGAAGTGCTAGACCCTGTGTTCATCAAAGGATTTCCCAAGGAATCTGATTTCCAAGCTCTGGACAACCTCGCTGAACTTGTCGCCCAGAAGCACAAGGAGCACGATTTGATGTAGCAGCGATTTTAACTGAATAAAGGGAAAGGAGGTAAGAAGATGGAATTCGGGGATATTCTAAAGAGCAAGGAAGCTGAAGGGAAGGAAAAACATGTCCCGATAATTGAAGTAGGCAAGGGAAAGGGTGAGGCAGGCGCAGATATCGTCCATGTGGTAGTGGGGAAGGAGACTCCCCATCCCAACACTGTAGAGCACCATATTGCCTGGATAGAGCTTTATGGAGTGAAAAAAGATGGACAGGTAATAAACCTCGGTCGTTCCACCTTTGCTCCTTCCTATACCAATCCCAACGTCAGGTTCCAGGTACCAGTGGAGCAATTCAAGTCCTTCTGTGCTCTTTCCTATTGCAACATACATGGTTTATGGGAAAACTGCCTAGAAGTGTAGAGAGTTAATGATATGTAAACCAGGCAAGTCGATGAGAGGAAAAAATGAGGATAAAGGAGGTATGACATGGAAGAAGCAAAGGAGCGCCTAGTAAGTCTTCCCCGACTGGGCGAGCCGGCACCAGCTTTCGAAGTGGTAACTACGCAAGGAATGCTCAAGCTGGAGGATTTTAAGGGAAGGTGGCTCATTCTATTTTCCCACCCTGCAGATTTCACCCCGGTGTGCACCACTGAGTTCATCGCCTTTGCCGAAATCTATCCAGAACTGCAGAAGAGAGGTGTGGAGCTTCTGGGTTTGAGTGTTGACAGCGTCTCTTCACACATCGCCTGGGTGCGTAATGTCGAAGAGAAAACAGGGGTAAAGATACCATTCCCCATCATCGCTGACCTCAGTAAGGAGGTTTCTCTCGCCTACGGTATGATTCATCCAGGGCAAAGCAAGACTGAGACTGTCAGATGTGTATTCATAATCGACCCTAACCAGATTATCAGGGCGATACTTTATTATCCATTGACCACTGGTAGAAACATGGATGAGATACTGAGAATAATAGACGCGCTGCAAACGACAGACAAAAATGCGGTGGCCACCCCAGCTAACTGGCGCCCGGGTAACCCGGTCGTTATACCGCCACCGAACACACAGGAAATGGCTGAGGAGAGGATCAAGCAGGGATATGAATGCGTGGATTGGTATCTCTGCAAGAAGAAGCTCTAGGCGAAATAGGAGCAGAATATGGCATGCATAAGCCCGGATGGGAAACCTACTGAGTCAGGCACAAAGATACTCCGTGCGATTGAATCAGGGATGGGGTCTGCTGAAGAAATTGCCAGTAGTACCGGGCTTCCTCTATTCAGAATCAGGAGTGGGCTCAGGGAATTCACTCAGGTGGGCTTAGCCAACCAGAAGGATGATAAGTATGAGTTATCATCCAAAGGGGCTGAGTTGCTAGACTCCCTGTCCACTTAGCTGACAAAATTAGAGTATTAGCTGAGGAAGGCGAGGAAACTATCTTGTTGCCCTTTGATTTTACACTAGAGGTGGCTAGTTTATATGACTAAGACATACTATAGACGAAAGAATAATTTATGGAGGGACTAATGGACAAGGATGAAATCATTGGTTTGTTGAATCAGGACCTCGAAGGTGAGCATGGTGCTATCATTCAGTATCTGACCCATGCTTACGCTATGGGGGAAGGTGAGATGGCTTGCGAGATTGAGGCCATTGCCCGAGAGGAAATGCGTCACTTTGACTGGTTGGCCGAAACCATAGTCAGTCTTGGTGGAACCCCAAGCCTCAAGAGAGGAGATATGCGTGTCGGCGGCGAGTCAGTTTCCGATTGGATGATGAATGATGTGCGTCAGGAGGAAGACGGAATCGCCTTATACGAGGAGCACATCAAAGCCATCGACGACCCTCAGGTCAACCGGCTGCTGGGGCGAATCCTTTCTGATGAAAAGTCACACCGAGGCGACTTCGAACACTTTGTGAACAAGGCTCAAAAGGAAGGCGCTAAGGATTCAAGGGGCTCGCGGCAGGACAAGATTACCCAGGTTCTCAACTGGGGCATCGAGCACGAGTACACCGTAATCCTCCAGTACCTTTTGCACTCCTATATGACCGCCAACAAAGATGTCAAGAAAGAAATGGAGGATCAGGCTGTAAACGAGATGCAGCATCTTGGGTGGCTGTCTGAGAAGATGGTTGATGAAAAGGGTACCCCAAGGATTGAGCATACCAAGGTTGACCAATCAACGAAAACGGTTGATATGCTTCAAGTAGACATCAAAATCGAGCGTGAGGTAGCGGCTGAATATGACCACGCTGCCAAGGAGATTGAAGAGCCTGACCTGAAGGAACTTCTCAAGCGGATAAGAGACCACGAAGTATATCACGCTGAGGTATTCAGTGACCTACTAAAGAAAGAAGAGGGGTAAGGTTAGTTGATTATTTCACAGTGGTGTATCAGCTAACAGCAAGTAGTATCCTGGGTTGGGGGGTATGTTAACTATGGTGTGCTAATTTTGGAGAAAGATTGTTATTTAACGAAAGGCGGAGGATAGCATGTGGAAATGCACCAATTGTCATCATGTAGAATTTACCATTGATAAACCTGAATGCTGTCCTGTCTGTGGTGCCGAGGCGGAAAAGCTCGTCCCACATGAGCTACCGGGGATAAAAGGAGCTAAGACTCTGAAGAATCTTAAGAATGGTTTCGTTGCTGAGTCCCAGGCACATCTGAGAAACATGGCTTTTGCCATGAAGGCTGAGCAAGAGGGTTATCCCCAGATAGCAAGATTGTTCCGCGCTGTTGCCGAGGCTGAGGGAGTCCATGCCTTCAACTGTTTCCGCCTTCTGGGCACTGTATCTAACACTCAGGAAAACTTAGAAAGTGCATTTGAGAGGGAGAATCTAGCCAGTAGCACCTATCCCCAGTTCATTAAGGAAGCAAATGAGGAGAGTAATACACACATAGCAACTGTCTTCAGTTACTCCCGTGATGTAGAGCGAGGACATGCCAAACTCTACAAAAATGTGCTGGAGCATATGCTTGCTGAAAGAGAAACCCAGTACAATGTTTGCCAAGTCTGCGGCTATGTCTCTGATGGCGTTCTTCCTGACGAGTGTCCTATCTGTGGTGCCTCTAAGGAGAAATTTAGGAAGGTGGTCTAGTTATACGAGGAGGTTATTTAAGCATTGAATGCCATCATATGCAGAAATCTGGAGGAGACTTCCAGACAGTTACAAGCCTTCAAATTTGTCAAGGACACAGGTAGGGTTATACCTGCTGGATGGAAACCAGGTGAGGAGGGCATAAACCCCTGGGATGTTACGCGAAATCATGGGCAACAGAAAAATTGAGTATAGAAAAACTTATCAGAAAGGAGGTGCAAAATGACAAAGAGACTGCAGGTCTATAAGTGTGAGATATGTGGTAATATCGTACAGGTCCTGCACGCAGGAAAAGGAGAGCTTGTTTGCTGCAATCAGCCCATGAAGCTTTTAGAGGAGAAGACAGAAGAACAAGGGAGGGAAAAGCATGTGCCTGTGGCTGAGAAGACCGATAAAGGTATAAAGGTGGAAGTGGGTTCCGTTCCCCATCCTATGGAAGAAAAGCACTACATAGAATGGATAGAGGTTCAAACGGATAAGGGAATATCTACAAAGTTTCTAAACCCGGGTGATGAACCCCGGACAGAGTTTGAGATTGAAGGTGATATCGTTAAAACAAGAGAATACTGCAACATCCACGGACTGTGGGCTGCCGGTAAATAGATGGAGGTAGGTTATGAAGAGCTTAAAGGGGACGAAAACGGAGAGGAATATTCTGACAGCTTTTGCGGGAGAATCCCAGGCAAGAAATCGCTATACCTACTTTGCCTCGCAGGCAAGAAAAGAGGGCTATGAGCAGATAGCAGCTGTATTTTTGGAGACAGCGGATAACGAGAAAGAACATGCAAAGAGACTCTTCAAGTTCTTAGAAGGGGGAACTGCGGGAATCACTGCTTCCTACCCGGCTGGTGTGATAGGAAACACAAAGGAGAACCTGAAGACGGCGGCAGAAGGGGAGAACCATGAGCATACGAAGATGTATCCCGAGTTCGCTAGAATAGCAGATGAAGAGGGATTTCCCGAGATAGCATCTGTGATACGAGCAATAGCAGTGGCAGAAAACCAGCATGAGAAGAGATACTTAGCTCTCTTTGACAACGTCGACAAGAACAGGGTTTTTAGAAGGGAAAAGATTGTGAGATGGAGATGCAGGAACTGCGGCTATATTCACGAAGGGACTGAACCGCCTGAGAAATGTCCAGCCTGTGCACACCCCAGGGCATATTTTGAACTGCTGAGTGAAAGCTATTAAACTGGAGACACAGTCTGACTGCTAAGGAGCAGTTTGGGACTTGGAGTTTTTCTGCACATAGGTGGGCATGGTGGTCACCTACAGCGGCTTGCCAATGGGCATTATATATAGCGGCTTGATTTGCTCTTCCAACTGGAGAACTTTTCTCACCTGCTCATCATTGAAGGCACCGGCTTCCACTGTAGCTAAACCAAGAGTTGCAGCCTGGAGAATGACAGGCCACCGTGGAATGATGGCCTGTCATTGATTTGTTTTGCTTCAGTGTCAGCACAATAAATTCTGCCAAAGACCATTAAGAAAGAAGCGATTACTCATCACCAAGAGAGATATAACATAGTGTCAAAACGCGGGCATTGTGCTATAGTTTGACTACGAAAAATGAAAGAGGCAATATGACAACAAACAAAGCCAAGTATGAGGCAAGGCCATGGCTGAAGTTCTACCTTGAGGGAGTCCCCTCCGACATTGAAATCCCTGAGGAATCCGTGGTCGACAATTTTAACAGAATAACTGAGAAATGGAAGGGTAAAACAGCGCTGGTATTCTACGGGCGAAAGATCAGTTATGGGGAACTAAGAGACCATGTTGATAGATTCGCCACGGCCCTGTGTGACCTGGGAATCAAGAAAGGGGACAAGATTGCCTTGCTCCTCCTGAACTCGCCTCAATTTGTCATAGCGTATCTCGGAGGCCTCAAGGCGGGGGCTATCTTGACCGGGATTAGCCCCGTTTACGTTAGTCCTGAAATCAAACACCAAATCGAAGACAGCGGTGCTACGTCTATTGTGTGTCAGGATATTCTCTATGATGCTGTTGAAAAGGCGGACGTTAAGCTAGATAGAGTCATTTTGACCAACGTCGCCGAATACCTGCCCAAGTTCAAGAAGATGATGGGGCAAAGCGTGCTTCGTGCCGTATATCAAAAAATGTCGGCACCACCCGCTGAGATATTTGAGAGAGAGGGGTTCTATCAGTTCGAGGACCTGATTAAGAGTCATCGGCCAGAACCACCGAAAATCGAGTTCAACATCAGGGAGGACCTGGTTACGCTCTCTTATACCGGAGGGACGACGGGATTACCCAAGGGTGCTATGATAACCCATTACAACTTCTCAGCCGCCCGAGCACTAGGCCAGATCTTCTGGGGAGACATCATGAAGGAGGGCGAGGAGACACTGCTGGCATATCTGCCCTTCTACCACATCTACGGTCAGGCGATAATCATGATGGGCGGGCTATCTCAAGGCTACACGCTGGTGATATTCACCACTCCTGACCTCGACGATATCCTTAACGCGATTGAAAGATACAAGGCCAGCATATTCTATGGCCTCCCATCCTTGTTTGAGGCTCTCAGGGATTATCATAGAACGGACAGGGTGAACTGGAAGCGGATAAAGGCCATCATCTCTGGTGCTGATTCCCTCCTTGAGGACACTGCCAGGGGTTGGGACCAACGAACGGGTGCTCCGATCCATGAGGGCTGGGGGATGACTGAAACCACCTCCCTGGGCATCATGAACCCGCTTGGCAGGTCGAAGCTCGGCTCTTTTGGTATCCCTATGTGTAACACCATGGCTGGCATAGTTGACCCTGACAGCACGGAGTTTCTGCCGGTTGGCGAGACGGGTGAACTTGTGGTCAAAGGCCCGCAACTGGCAAAGGGATACTGGAAGCGGGACAAGGAGACAAAAGAGATGTTTGTGGACATAGATGGGGAAACGTGGCTCAGGACCGGCGATTTGGTAAGAATGGACGAGGATGGCTATTTCTATTTCTACGATAGAAAGAGAGACTTGATTAAATACAAAGGACTCAGCATCTTCGCCCGGGATATAGAAGAAGTCCTGGCTGCGCATCCCAAAGTTAAAGAGGCAGGGGTCATTGGAGTCTCCGACCCGGATGTGGGTGAGAAAATTAAAGCATTTGTAGTTCTGGAGACCGAGGCGAGGGGGAAAGTATCGGAAGAAGAAATCATGAAGTACTGTGCGGAGAATCTGGCCCACTACAAGATTCCCAAGATTGTTGAGTTCAGAGGCGAAATTCCCAAGACAGATGTGGGCAAAGTATCTCACCGCGAACTGAGAGAGGAGGCAGATTGATATGGCACCATTTCTTGAAGTGGAGAATCTAACCAAACGCTTTGGCGGGCTGGTAGCTGTTAATAACGTCAGCTTCCAGATTTCAAGGGATGAAATCGTCGGGTTAATCGGCCCCAACGGCGCCGGAAAGAGCACCCTAATACACTGCATGCTCGGCATCTTGAAACTGGATTCGGGGAAAGTCAAATTTAAGGGCGAAGATATCACCAATCGCCGCTCGTGGGATATTGTTCAAAAGGGGATGGTCGGGACTTTCCAGGTAGTCAAGCCATTTCGTCGTTTGCCTATCATCGCCAATGTTATGGTGGGCTGCCTCTGCCCACGGATAACCAAGCGAGGCGAATGGGTTAAGCGAACCGAAGTAAAGGCACGGGATGCCCTGGAGTTTGTCGGAATTATGGACATGGCTCTTGAGCCAGCTTCCATCCTATCTCATGGTGACTTGAAGCGGTTAGAGGTGGCCAGGGCAATCGCCACCGAGCCGGAGTTGCTTATCCTCGATGAACCATTCGGCGGGCTAAATCCAGCAGAAACAGACCTTGTGGCCAAATCACTGAAAAGACTGCACAAGGGAGGAAGATTCGGTAGACTCCATAGCGAAGGGCCAGCTATGCTTATCATAGAACATAAGCTGAGCGAGCTTATGAAAATAGTCGACAGGGTGATTGTCATTAACTTCGGCGAGCTCCTCACCGAAGGCACCCCTGAAGAAATATCCAGGGACAAGAAGGTAATCGAAGCCTATACGGGAAAGGAGGTGCTCGTTGCTTGAAGTCAAAAATGTAACCGTTTGTTACGACACTGCTATGGTGCTGGATGAAGCCAGCTTGAAGGTCGAGAAAGGAGAATTGGTTGCGCTCGTCGGCCCCAACGGCGCTGGAAAGAGCACCCTGCTTCGGGCTATTGCTGGATTGGTAAATTGGGAAAAGGAAGTGCTGAAGGGTACAAGACAGTCAGATATAACCTTCGAAGGAAGCATAGAGTTTGAAGGCGAGAGGATTGAAAAACTTTCAGCATCCAAAATAGCTAAGAAAGGCCTGCTCCTTTGCCCCGAGAGAGGTAGACCGTTCACTGAGATGACCGTCAAGGATAACTTGCTGGCTGGTGCCTATCTCGTTAAAGACAAAAACGAGGTGAACGATAGCCTCGTCAAGGTCTATGAGCTGTTCCCAAGGCTAAAAGAGAGGGAAAAACAAATATCGGGGACGCTATCTGGGGGAGAACGGCAAATGCTTGCCCTGGGAAGGGCATTGATGCGTCAACCCAAGTTCATGCTGATCGACGAACCTTCAAGCGGACTCGCTCCAAAGCTAAAAGAGGATTTGTTTAAACGCGTAGAGGAAATTTACCGCGAGCTGGGAGTTACTATGCTCTTGGCCGAGCAAGACATCAGCTTTGCCTTCGCCCTGTCAGTAAGAAACTACGTCATGTCGAGGGGACATATAATCGCCCACGGAACAGCCCAAGAACTGCTTAAAGACGAAACTATAAGGAAAACCTATCTCGGTTTATAAATCAATCCCTGATAGGTCTCCTTAATCCGTGGATTCTCCGAGGAAACCCCCGCCTGTCATTGCGAGGAGCCGCAGGCGACGTGGCAATCTCTAAAAATTGAGGCGAGATTGCTTCGCTCGCAGTGACAGAACGGGATCCCTGTTCAAACCGGGAGATGGGTAACTCTTATTTAATAAAGAGGGTGGCATGGAGCAGATGCTCCAATGTACTTGGGGGTGGTGGCAGGTGTAGCGCAGTCTTTTAAGGCTGCCTGGGCGGTTGATGGGCGTGGCACCAATTGTTATCTATTATGGCAGGGCTGAAGCCCTGCGCTACATGTTTATTCCCGTGATAGTCACCCATGGGCAGGTACCTCAATTGCTTAAAGACAAAATTATAAGGCCTATCTCAGTTACAACTGCGATAGGTCTTAATCTCTCTTAATCTCTTAATTCACTTAGTAGCTAGTGTAACGATGCCCCGCAAGCTCTGCAGGTGCGCCGCCATGATGCATTCGACAACTTGCATCGGGGGCATTCCTCCTCCAGTTTGTCCCTTATCCACACAGCAATCCCTTCAGGCATAAATAGAAGAATCAATATCACCACAATCGTGAAGAGTATAACTCGTAGCTCAGGGATAACACGCAGAAACTCCATGAGCGGAAAGAGGACATAAACCCCCACCACCGCCCCATAAATGCTGACAATGCCGCCAAAAACCGTCCATATTATCGCTTGAAACGACAGCATCAAGTTGAGGGTCGACGGCCCAGCAACCTTCAAGAAGTGAACATACAAACCACCAGCAATCCCAGCAAAGAAGCCACCTACGATAAAGGCGAACAGCTTATACCTTATTGTGTTAATTCCACTGGCACGAGTCGCAATCTCATCCTCACGAATGGCATGCAGGATGATACCCGTCCTAACCAGAGCACTCTTGGCATCGGTAAGCTTCCACATTATCATCACAGACGGAATCATAACCAATACCGAAATATAGTAATCAAGCAGGCGCGAATCAGAAAGCGCAGCAATCCCAGAGATACCATGCTCACCACCGGTAACCTCAGGGAAGGCTTTAATGACCCCGAGCAAGATAAGAGGAAGGGCCAGCGTGACCAGTGGAA